>VOFB01001207.1_pt1 | contig 38001 bp, 71 predicted proteins | sample 5384141 | NCBI WGS metagenome assembly VOFB01 (sample SAMN12384721, study PRJNA508395) | human gut metagenome | isolation source: healthy gut A | host: Homo sapiens
CATATAATGCAATGGACTTTGTTGTCTGTATGGGCGCAAGTTTAAGTTCAGCTCATGGATGTCAAAAAGTTCTTAATATGGTTGACGGAAATGAAAAAGAGTAATAGGTGTACTTGGAGATTCAACTTTCTTCCACACAGGAATAAACAGCTTAATCGATGTTATATACAATAAGGGAAATTCAATTTCAATAATATTAGACAATAGAATAACAGGAATGACAGGACATCAAGAAAATCCAGGCTCAGGTTTTACACTACAAAGGTGATGATACAACAGCAATAAATATTGAACAAGTAGTAAGAGCTTTAGGAATGAAAATATAAGAGTCATAAATCCAAATAAATTAGATGAAGTAAGAGATGCATTAGATTGGGCAATTAGTTTAGACGAAGCGTCAGTTATTATAACTAGATGGCCATGTGCTCTTAAGAGATTTTCACAAAGCAGATATAGACGAATTCGGAAAAGTATTTACAGATAAATGTGTTGTAGATGAAGAAAATGTGTAGGATGTAAAAATGCACAAAACTGGATGTCCAGCAATATCAGTTAATAAAGAAACGAAAAAGCTTTAATAGATAAAAACCAATGTTTAGGTTGTGAAGTTTGTTTACAAGTTTGTCCAAAAGACGCCATAGTAAAGGAGGAAAAATAAAATGACTAAAAAGCATAATGTTAGTTGGTGTAGGTGGTCAAGGAACTATTTTAGCTAGTAAATTGTTGACAATAGGTCTAATGCAAGAAGGATACGATGTGAAAATGAGTGAAATACACGGTATGAGCCAAAGAGGAGGTTCAGTTTCATCTCAAATTAGATATTCAAAAGATAAAGTTTATTCTCCAGTTATTGAAATTGGTGGAGCAGATATGATAGTTTCATTTGAAAAGTAGAAGCTTTAAGATATTTAAAATATCTTAAAGAAGGTGGAATAATAGTAGCAAATAATTATAAAATGGAATCAGTTGCAACTACAACAGGCAAGGCTGAATATAAAGTAGCAGAAGTAGATGAAAATTAAAAGAATTACATGCAAAAGTTATAAATGCAGCTGATAAAGCAGTTGAACTTGAAATGAAAAAGTTATGAATATAATTTTACTAGGGTACAGTTATAAAAGGTATGCACTTAGAAGAGATAGATTGGGAACAAATTATAAAAGACAATGTAAAAGAGAAGTTTATTGATATAAATATAAGAGCTTTACATGAAGGAATGGAATTAGTAAGTTAATTTATCTAATTTAAATAGATAATAAAAGTTAAATAGTTATATTTTAAATAAAAATTTATTTAAGGTAAAGAGCTGTTATGAGAAAAGACTTATAATAGCTTTTTATCTATATAATTTTATCTATATAAAATGGGAGGAAGAGGTATGTCTTATAGAGTTTTAGTTATAAATCCAGGATCAACATCTACAAAAGTTTGCTGTATATGAAGATGAAAAGCCAATACTAACAAAGTCAATAGAGCATGATGCAGCTGAAATATCTAAGTTTGATAATATATTAGATCAATATAAAATGAGAAAAGAACAGATACACAATGTATTAGATGAAAATAATATAGACTTAAAAAGTATAAATACGATAGTAGGAAGATGTGGAGGTCTTCACCTGTAAAAAGTGGAGCATATAAGATAAATGATGAAATGATAGATAGACTTAGAAATAATCCAACTTTAGAACATGCATCAAATTTAGGAGCTGTTATATCTTATTCGCTTGCAAATGAAATTGGAGTAGATTCATATATATATGACCCAGTTTGTGTAGACGAATGTATTGATATAGCACGACCTTCAGGGCTAAATGGAATGGATAGACACTGTTTAACTCATGCCTTAAATACAAGAGCTATGGCTATTAAATATGCAAAAATGCATAATAAAGAATATAAAGATTTAAACCTTATAGTTGCACATTTAGGTGGTGGAATTAGTTTAAATGTACATGAAAAGGGACATATGATAGATTTTGTATCTGATGAAGAGGGACCTTTTTCACCTAGTCGTGCAGGAAGATTACCTGTAACTAGTTTGATAGACTTATGTTATAGCGGGAAATACTCTCATAAAGAGATGAAAAAAAGAGTTAGAGGAGAAGGTGGAATATATTCATATATGCACACTTTTGATGCTAGAGAAGTGGAATCCAAAATAAGCGATGGAGATGAAGATGCAAAATTAATATACGATGCAATGGCGCTACAAATAGCTAAGTCAATAGGAGAATTAGCAACTGTTGTAAATGGAGTTGTTGATGCTATAATTATAACAGGGGGAATAGCTTATTCTAAATATATGACAGAGAGTATTAAAAAAGAGTTCCATTTATTGCTCCTGTTGAAATACTACCTGGAGAAAATGAATTAGAAGCCCTTGCATTTGGAGGACTTAGAGTTTTACGGGGAGAAGAAGAAGCTAGAATTTATAAAGAAGAGTAATGTATAATTTTAGGGGCGTGTGATATATGAAAGAATTTTTTACTATTGGAGAAATTTCAAAATTATTTAATATAAATAGTAAGACACTTCGATATTATGATGAGATTGACTTATTTAAGCCGAGTTATGTAGATGAACATAATAAATATAGATATTATTCAATAGATCAATTTGAATGTCTAGAGACAATACAGTACTTAAAGGAATTAGGGCTTAGTTTAAGCAAAATAAAATATCATTTAAATACATTGAATTTGAGTAGTATAGTAGATTCTTTAGAATATCAAAATAAGATTATAGAAGAAAAAATAAATGAATTAAAACTAATTCAACAAAAAAATAAATAAAAAGATATTTCAGATACAAGATGCGGTACAATTAGATTTTTTAGATCAGATAAGAGAAATTGACTTTGAACAAAGGTGTGTAATTGAATACAAAGAAAACATATCCTATAAAGGTGTTGAATTATTAGTTAGAAAATTAGCAAAGGTATCTGAATATAAGGTAAGCTTAACTTACGGAGATGTAGGGATATCGATTTCAAAGGATAACTTAAAAATAAGATATATACCGAATATAATCGTGCATTTGTTATAGTTGAAGAAGGACAGTATGAAAAAATATAGTAAAAGTATTTCCAAAATCGAAATATTTATCTATTAGATATAATGGATACCACAAAGATGCCCCAAAATATTATAAAAAGTTGGATGAATATATCATAAAAAATAATTATGAAATAATCGATGATTCAATAGAGATACAATTAGTAGACCCTAGTTTAATAACTTGTGAGAGTGAAATGGTTTCAGAAATTCAAATACCAGTAAGGAGTAGATTGTATGATTAAAAAACTAGATGAAATGTTAGATGTTTTAAAAGGTAGTGAAAAAGCAATCTTATCAGTTGCAGCTGCGCATGATGAGGAAGTATTACTTGCAATAAAAAAGTGCTACTGAGATGGAAATAATAACACCGATATTAGTGGGGCATGAAGATGAAATAAGAAATATATCAAAAGAAATAAATTTTGATTTAAATGGAATAAAAATAATAGATAAAGAGAATATAGAAGAATGTGCTGAAGTTGCTGTAAAATTAGTTTCATCAAAAGAAGCAGACTTTGTTATGAAAGGACTTTTAGATACATCTGTAATTTTAAAAGCAGTTTTAAATAAAGAATGGGGACTTAGAACAGACAGTTTGCTTAGTCATGTTATGATTTATGAAGTAGATTTTTATCATAAATTATTAGTAACAACTGATGGAGGTATGAATATTGCCCCTGATTATGAACAAAAAGTAAAAATATTAAAAATGCGATAGAAGCTACAGAGCCATTGGGACTAAAACTATAAAAGTGGCAGCTTTAGCAGCAAAAGAAAAGGTAAATCCTAAGATGCAAGCAACTATCGATGCAAAACAATTAGAAGAAGCAGGTAAAAATGGCGAATTTGGAGACAATGTAATTGTTGAAGGTCCTCTTGCGTTTGATTTGGCAGTATCAAAAGAAGCATGTGAAGTTAAGAAGTTTAAAACACAAGTTGGTGGAGATGTAGATATAATATTGATGCCGACAATTGAGGTTGGAAACGGAATAGGCAAGGCATTTACATATGCTGCAGGTGCAAAATCAGCAGGTATAATAATGGGTGCAAAATCTCCAATAGTTTTAGTATCAAGAGCAGATACTCATGAATCAAAATTATATTCTATAGCATATGGAGCTATAGTAGCATCTCATAAAAAATGATAAATATTTATAATTGGTTTATATAAAAGACGTTTTTTAAAACGTCTTTTTATTTTACATTAGAAAATAAATTTACTCGTTATTATATTTTTATAAACTTTCTATGGAAATAGATTTATTACATAATAAGAAGTGGAAAAAATTACATAACTAAAACCTTTGGAATAAATGTTTTCTTTTGAAATGTTGGAAAAAAGATTGAAATTTTCTTTTGATATATTATTTCAATGGGTGTATAATATCAGTTGCGTTAGGGAAGGAAAATTTTATAAATTAAATATTATGAAAGTAGAGGACATATTAATATGAATTCTTATTATTTTTTATTTGAGATATCATTAATCTTATTTTCGACTAAATTATTAGGATTGATATCTAGAAAATTAAACTACCACAAGTAGTTGGGGCATTATTGGCTGGGATTATAATTGGCCCATGTGTATTAAATTTAGTTGTGGAAAGTGAATTTATAATGCAATTATCAGAAATAGGGGTAATATTCTTGATGTTTATTGCTGGTTTAGAAACTGATATATACGAATTAAAAAACAAGGGAAAGCATGTTTTGTAATAGCAGTTTTAGGTGTATTAATTCCTTTTATATTAGGACTGGTAACAACTTATTTATTTGGTAAGTTTGGAATGCAGGATATTATGGGACATAGTAGTTTATTTTTAGAAAGTGTATTTGTAGGTGTGATCTTAACTGCAACATCAGTTAGTATAACTGTAGAAACACTTAGAGAAATGGGCAAATTAAATTCAAATGTAGGAAATACATTATTAGGTGCAGCTATAATTGATGATATATTAGGTATAATAGCACTGTCTTTAGTTTCAAGCTTTGCTGATACTTCTGTAAAAGTAAATATTATATTGTTAAAAATATTATTATACTTTGTATTTATGGCAATAGTATCATTTGTACTTTTATAAAATATTAAAAAATTGGTTTATGGATAAAGAAAACTTTAAAAGACAAGTAATAGCAGTAATTGGTTTATGTTTATTACTAGCTTATATATCTGAAGAGTACTTTGGTGTTGCAGACATAACAGGTGCGTTTGTAACAGGTCTTATTATATCAGCAGTTGGTCTTAAAAAAAAAAATTATGTTTGCAGTAGATGATTTATCATATGCATTTTTATCACCAATATTCTTTGTGAGTATAGGTCTTAAATTAGTTTTACCAAAAATGAGTATAATAATAGTAGCATTTGCAATAGTATTATCTATAGTAGCAGTTATATCAAAGTTATGGGGATGTGCATTAGGTGCTAAAATATTTAAGTTTTCAAATAAAGAATCTCTTCAAATTGGAGCAGGTATGGTTTCAAGAGGAGAAGTCGCCCTTATAGTAGCAAATAAAGGCGTAAAATTAGGAATTATATCAAATGTAATTTTTGCACCTATATTAATAGTAGTAATAATAACAACTATTATTGCACCGATTCTTTTTAAAAATAGCATTTAATGATAATAATTTAAATGATGAAATGATAAGTTAGTTTTTAATAAATTTTATTATATTTATTTTATCGATTGCATTTTTAATTCGTTTATCATAAAAAGTAATTTATAGATAAGGGTATATATTTATAATAACTGGGTTTATTATTTTATTATATATGTTTTATAATAAAGTAAATGCGCAGTTATTTTTATTTTGTAAAAATACAAATAAGGAGGTATTTATATTGGCGACATTAAAAGAGATAGCTAATGCAGTTGGGGTTTCAGTTGGTACAGTATCACGAGTATTAAATCATGATATTAGTATAAGTGTAAGTGATGAAACAAAAATAAAAAAATATTTAATATGGCAGAAGAAATGCAATATAAAACTTTGAAGCAAAGGAAAATAAATAATAAGATTGAAAATAACAAAATTAGAGTGGGAATAGTTGAAATGTACAACCTAGTGAACAACTAGAGGATCCATATTATTTATTACTTAGAAGTGTAGTAGATAGAGAATGTTTTGAAAATGAAATACAAGTTGTGAATTTATATAAAAACAATGAGGAATATAAGTATATAGGAGAAGAGCCAATAGACGGTATTATCGCTATAGGTAAATTTAGTAAAAAGAAGTAAAAAAAATAAGCGAGATAAATAAAAACATTGTGTTTTTTAGATTCTTCACCAGATGAAATCAACTATGATTCGGTAAAAATAAATTTTAAATTAGGTACAATAATGGCACTTGATCACCTAATTGAATTAGGTCATAAGAAAATTGGCTTTATAGGAAGTTTTAAAACTTTAGATGATTATAAAAACAAGAGTTTAGATAAACGAGTAGAATTTTTATAAGTCCTATATGAAATCTAAAAATCTATATAATGAAGATTATATTATTGATACTATGGATGTTACCTCTATAGATGGATACAATAAGACAAAAGAATTTATATTAAATAATGATAAACTTCCAACTGCTTTTTTTGTTGAAACAGATACTATAGCAACGGGAGCTTTTAAGGGCTTTATATGAATGTAATATAAAAGTACCAGAGGATATAAGCATTATTGGATTTAATGATTTAATAGCATCACAACACACAATTCCACCGCTTACTACAGTTAGGGTCCATATAGAGAATTTAGCCAATGCGGCTGTAGATTTAATTTTAGAAAAGGTTTCGAAAAATAGAAAATACAGTAAAAAGTTATAATACCGAGTCAATTGATTATAAGACAAAGTACAGGAGCTGTTAAATAATAAGTAAAAAATTCTACATCTTTTTAAATTATAGATGTAGAATTTTTTTATAATAATTTAGTAAAATTTTAGTAAAATTTTAGTAAAAATATTGTTATTATTATTTGTTTATGATAATATGAAAATATAGAAATCGAAAAAAAATTTTATATAGGGGGCAATATAGTGAAAAAATTTATTTTAGAAAAATTTAAGGATATTTTTAATTACGATGAAAATTTAAGAATATTTTTTTCTCCAGGGAGAGTTAATTTAATAGGTGAACATACTGATTACAATGGGGTCATGTATTTCCTTGTGCTTTGAGCTTTGGTACTTATGGTGCTATTTCTCTAAGAGGTGATAAAATTGTTAGAATGTATTCAGAAAACTTTGTAGATAAAGGAATTATTACTTTTAATATAGATGATTTAAAAAATGAAAAAGAACATGATTGGGCAAATTATCCAAAAGGAGTTATAGAAGCTCTTAGAAATCATGGATATGATATAGAACAAGGATTTGATATGGTGGTATATGGAAATATTCCAAATGGCGCAGGTTTATCATCATCAGCATCACTTGAGCTGTTAATGGCTGTTATGTTAAATGATATTTTTAAATTCAATGTAGATAGAGTAGATTTAGTAAAATACTGCCAAGAAGCAGAAAATAACTTCATAGGTGTTAACTGCGGTATAATGGATCAATTTGCCATAGGAATGGGTAAAAAAGATAGTGCTATATTATTAGATTGCAACACTTTATCTTATAAATACAGTACAGTAGCATTAGAAGATAAGGTCGTAGTTATAGCTAATACTAATAAAAAGAAGAGGTCTTGCAGATTCAAAAATACAATGAAAGAAGAAGTGAATGTGAACAAGCGTTAAAAGAACTTCAAGTTAAATTAAATATAAAATCTTTTAGGAGAGCTTACTGAAGAAGAATTTGAAAATAATAAATACTTAATAAAAGATGAAGTTAGGATAAAAAAAGAGCTAAACATGCTGTTTATGAAAATCAAAGAACTTTTAAAAGCAGTAAAGGCTTTAGAAGAAAATGATATAGAAGCTTTTGGAAAATTAATGATAGAATCACATAATTCGCTTAGAGATGATTATGAAGTTACAGGAAAAGAATTAGACACATTAGTTGATTTATCATTAAAACACGAAGCTACTGTAGGAAGTAGAATGACAGGCGCAGGATTTGGTGGATGTACAGTATCTATAGTCGAAGGATCTAAAGTAGATGATTTCAAAAGTTTGTAGGAGAAAATTACAAAAAAATTATAGGATACGATGCAGATTTTTATGTGGCTAGTATAGGTGATGGAACAAGAGAAATATAAATACGGGAGATGAATAATATGATATTAGTATGTGGTGGAGCAGGATATATAGGAAGTCATGCAGTTAGACAACTTATCGATAAGGGTGAAGATGTAGTAATAGTAGATAATTTAGAAACAGGACATAAAGATGCAATACATCCAAAAGCTAAATTTTACAAAGTTGATATAAGAAATGAACAAGAATTAAATAAAGTATTTGAAGAAAATGATATAGATGTAGTTGTACATTTTGCTGCAAATTCTTTAGTAGGCGAAAGTATGACAAACCCTTTAAAATATTTCAATAATAATGTGCACGGAACAGAAGTGTTATTAAAGGTTATGATTAAAAATGGTGTTAAAAAGATAGTATTTTCATCTACAGCAGCAACTTATGGTGAACCTAAACAAATACCAATATTAGAAACTGACCAAACTTGTCCAACAAATGCTTATGGAGAAACAAAGCTTTGTATGGAAAAAAATGATGAAATGGGCAGATTGTGCACATGGTGTAAAATATATCTCACTTAGATACTTTAATGTTGCAGGTGCTCATGAAAGTGGAGAAATAGGAGAAGATCATAATCCAGAAACACATTTAATACCATTGATACTTCAAGTTCCTCTAGGAAAAAGAGAATTTATATCAATATTTGGAGATGACTACGACACACATGATGGAACATGTATAAGAGATTATATACATGTTATTGACTTAGCTGATGCACATATACTAGCAGTTGAAAAATTAAGAAGTGGATCTGATAGTAACATTTACAATCTTGGTAGTGGAAATGGATTTACTGTTAAAGAAATGATAGAAGCTGCTAGAAAAGTTACAGAGCATGAAATACCAGCTAAAGTTTGTGAAAGAAGAGCAGGAGATCCAGCTAAACTTGTTGCAGCATCAAATAAAGCGAGAACAGAATTAGGATGGAATCCTAAGCATGAAAATATAAAAGAAATGATTGCAACAGCTTGGAAATGGCACCAAGGTCATCCAAATGGATTTGAAAAATAATAAGGGGAAATTATTATGAGTATATATAGAGAATTTGAGAGATTAATAAATTTTGGATTGAAAAATGAATTATTTGAAAAAAGAAGACGTAATTTTTATGAGAAATTCTCTTATAGAATTATTTAAAATAGATGAATATGTAGTAGAAGAAGTAGAAGATGAAGATTTAGAAAATGTTACACCTATAATGAATAATATATTAGATTATGCATATGAAGTAGGTATTTTAGAATCTAATTCACCAGTATATAGAGATTTGTTACATACAAAAATAATGGGATTATTAATGCCTAGACCATCACAAGTTATCAATAAATTTAATGAATTATATAAATGTGATGAAAAAAAAGCGACAGATTATTTATACGACTTAAGTAGAGCATGTGATTATGTTATAACTTCTAGAATTGCTCAAAATATGACTTGGAAAACAGATACAAAATACGGTCAATTAGATATAACAATTAACTTATCTAAGCCAGAAAAAGACCCTAAAGCTATTGCAGCAGCTAGAAATATAAAGAGTGCTTCTTATCCAAAATGCCTGTTATGCAAGGACAATGTTGGATATGCAGGTAGATTAAATCATCCAGCTAGACAAAATATAAGAATAATACCTTTTGAACTTCAAGGAGAAAAATGGAATTTACAATATTCACCATATTCTTATTATAATGAACATTGCATAGTGTTATCTAGTGAACATGTTCCTATGAAAATAAGCAAAAAAGACTTTTGACAGAAATCTAGAATTTGTAGACAAATTTCCACATTATTTCATAGGGTCTAATGCAGATTTACCTATAGTAGGAGGTTCAATACTAACTCATGATCATTATCAAGGTGGTAGATATGAATTTGCAATGGCAAAGGCTGAATCCGTTTACGATATAGATATAGAAGGATATGAAGATTTAAAAATATCTGTCGTAAAATGGCCATTATCAGTTATCAGAATAAATGGCAAGGATAGCGAAAAGATAAGTGAATTAGGAGATAAAATATTAAATCATTGGAGAAATTACAGTGATGAAAAAGTAGGAATATATGCATATACAGATGAAACTCCTCATAATACAATTACACCTATATCAAGAAGAAGAGGAGAAAACTATGAATTAGATTTAGTTTTAAGAAATAATAGATGTGATGATGAGCATCCAGATGGTATATTCCATCCACACAAAGAGCTTCATCATATCAAAAAAGAAAATATAGGTCTAATAGAAGTACTAGGATTAGCTGTATTACCAGCTAGACTTAAGGAAGAGTTAGCTAAAGTAAAAATATGTTTATTAGATAGTTCAAAAAAGAACATTTAATGCATGAAGATGAAGCTTTAGTACCTCATCTAGATTGGTTTAATTCAATTAAATCTAAATATGTAAATATAAATGAATCAAATGTAGATTCAATAATAGAAAATGAAGTAGGATTCGTATTTGAAAAAGTGCTAGAAGATTGTGGTGTTTTCAAATGGGATGAAGAAGGACAACAAGGTATAAAAAAGATATCTAGAAGATCTTAAAAATTGTATTGAAAAAAAAAAACTTTAAAATGTAAAAAAAGTAGTAGGGCATTTGAATAATTCTGATATTGTAGCTTATAATGTAAAGTTTGAAAATGGATTTGAAGTAGAAGTACTTAATTTAGGAGGTGTTATAACTAAAATAATAACTCCTGATAAAGATGGTAATTTAGAAAATATAGTAGTTGCGTATGAAGATATAGACGACTATATAGAAAATCCACATTATTATGGTGCAATTATAGGAAGAACAGGTGGAAGGATCTGTAATGGAAAAGTAGTTATAGAAGGTAAAGAATATCAACTAAATAAAAACTACGGTTTACATCAAGGTCATGGAGGTGATGAAGGTTTCAATAAAAAAATATGGGATGTAGCAGTTGAAGAAACTGAAGAGTATGTTTTATTAAATTTAAGTCGAGTTTCACAAGATAAAGAAGAGAATTACCCTGGAAAATTATATGCTGAAGTCGTTTATAAAATATATAAGGATTTTAAATTAGACATTATTTATAAGGCAGATAGTGATAAAACGACTTTAGTTAATATGACAAATCACAGTTATTTTAACTTAAGCGGTAATATAAAAGACCTGTAACAGATTTTAATTTAAAGCTTGATTGTGACAGTTTCTTAGAACTTGATGAGACTTCTATTCCAACAGGTAAAATTTTAAAAGTAAAGGATAATAAACCGTTTGATTTTACAGAACTTAAATCTATAGGAAAAGATATCGATGATAATAATCAGCAAATAAAATTTGGCAAGGGGTATGATCATGCGTTTTTATTAAAAGACGATAAAAAATATACGTTGAAGATCCAAAAGTAAACGTAATATGACTATTCAAACCAGCCAAGACGCTGTAGTTATTTATACTATGAATTCTCAACAAAAGAAAAAATACTTATATGGGAAAATTACCTCCTATACGCCATGGAATTTGTTTTGAAACACAAGCACCTCCAATTGGAAAAGATATGTGCTTTATAGATAGATCTATATTAAAAGAAAATGAACAATATCTTCAAAGCACAACTTATTCTTTTGGATTGATTAAATAAATATTTAATTAAAGCTCCCAAAACAATTGAATTTGTAATGATTTAAATTTGATTGTTTTCATATATAACATATATTTTTATATTTTATACAAAGCTATCGTAATTTTATATTAGTGCGATGGCTTTTTTGAAAAAATTTAAAAAAATGAGCTGTTCATAGTCCTCTTGAGATAGAACAGCTCATTTTCTTATGATTTATAGTTTTATTTAAATTCTTTAGAAACTTCGAAGAAATTAGTAAAATCTTTAATTAAACCATCTTTACACATATTATTTTCAGCAAATAATTCAGCATTTTTTTCCAAAAGGATCTATAGCCATTATTTTACCTATATTTGCTTTTCTAGCAGCTTTAATTCCAGAGAATGCATCTTCAACAACTAAACATTCACTAGGATCTAATCCTAATTTACTAGATGCTATTAAAAAGATATCTGGTGCTGGTTTACCAGGAAAAGTTCCATTATCGTAAACGACTTTATTAATATCAAACCAATTTCCTAATTTAAATATATCAAAATAAAAATCTAAGTTTTCTTTAACTGTAGCAGTAGCTATAGTTCTAGGTATATTATTTTCTTTTAGAGTATCTAAAACATCAGTTAATCCATTTGTTAGTTTTAATTCTTCAGGTCTTTCTAGACATAACTCTCTGTAGTAAGCTTCTTTTTCATAAGATAATTTTTCTATTTCCTCATCAGTTAAAGAATCAGAAACAAAGAAATTAAGAATTTCTTTATTTGTTCTACCATGAAGATTTACAGAGATATCATGCTCAGTTAATTCTCCTTTAGAGTATTTTTTACCATATGAACCCATGCGGCTTCATGTAAGTGTGAGTCTTGAAACATTGTTCCATTAAAATCAAAAAATTATTCCTTTCATAAATTACTCCTTTGTTTGTATTATTTTTTGCTATTATTATATTTACATATTGTTCATAGTGCTTTTGTACATCGCTATTGATACCCCAATCAGTTATAAGATAGTCGATATTGTGAAGGTTATAAAATACATAAAAATCATCTTTATTTATCTTTTTATGATCGACAAGAAGGTATTTTTCCTTGAATTATCTAATGCGATTTCTTGAGCCTTTCCTTCTTCGATATTGTAATTACATATAGCTTCATTATGTATACCATTTGCACTTATAAACGATTTATTAAAATTTAATTTTTTTTAAATTTGCATTAGTTACAGGTCCAACTAATGCTCTAGTATTTTTCTAAAGTTACCACCAGTTAATATTAACTCTATAGTGTCTGATAATTTTAGAATATCAAAAACTGGATAGTTGTTTGTTATTACACGAATGCGCTTATTTATTATATTTTGAGCTAATAACTCAATAGTTTTCCCAGGACCGAGAAATATAGTATCTCCGTCTTGTATATAAGAAGCAGCTAATTGTGCAATTTTACTTTTTTCATCGATTTGGAGCCCCTTTTTATCTGTGTGTGAGAGTTCTTGATTTATAGAATAAGAAATACTTTGAGCTCCTCCATGGATTCTGACAAGTTTTCCTGCTTTATCTAATTCGTCTAGATCTCTTCTAACTGTCATATCAGAAACGTTAAGTTCATTTATTATATCGTTCACATTTATGATACCTTTAGAATTTACCATTTCGACAATTTTATATAATCTCTCTCTTTTTAACATAGTTATCACTCCTTGCTTTAAACATAATTTATCATATATTAAATATTAAGTCAATAAAAACAAACAAAAACAAACAAAAAAATAAAGTTAGAAATGATACTGCTATAGGTGTGTAGAAAAAATATTCATATGAGCTAGGAATATATTGAAAGTAAACGATTTTATATTTGAATAAAATATGTTGAAATTCTTGGAAAAAATTTGGAAAACGATTGACTTAATAGATATATAGATGTATAATTAAACAAAAGAAAACAATAACAAACATTAAAAAACGTTTAAAAAGATTAAAAATAAATAAATACAATAAATCAATGAAATATAATGTACAGGAGGACTATCGTATGTTTAAAACTTTACCAAAAGATTTTATGCTTGGTGGAGCAACAGCTGCATATCAAGCAGAAGGAGCTACTAAAGAAGGTGGAAAAGGGGCAGTAGCTTGGGATGAATTCTTAGAAAAACAAGGAAGATTCAGTCCAGATCCAGCAAGTGATTTTTATCACAGATATGAAGAAGATATAAAATTATGTGAAAAATTTAGTATAGATTCTATAAGAATATCTATCGCATGGACAAGAATTTTTCCAACTGGAACAGGGGAAGTAAATCAAGAAGGTGTAGATTACTATCATAGAGTATTTGAAGAATGCAAAAAAGAAATATAACTCCATTTGTAACACTACATCATTTCGATACACCAAAGACATTATTTGATAACGGAGATTTTTTAAATCGTGATACAATAGATGCTTTCCTTAAATATGCAGAATTTTGTTTTAATGAATTTAAAGAAGTTCATTATTGGTCTACATTTAATGAAATTTATCCTGTGGCAACTAATCAATACTTATTGGGAATATTCCTCCAGGAATAAAATTTGATTTTACTAAGATAATACAATGCTTACATAATATGATGCTTGCTCATGCAATGACAGTAAATCTATTTAAAGATGGCAACTATGAAGGTGAAATAGGTGTAGTTCATTCATTAGAAACTAAATATCCAGCAACTGACTCAGAAGAAGATAAAAGGGCAGCATCTTTAGAAGATGCTTTATCAATAAGATTTCTATTAGATGCAACTTATTTAGGATATTACTCAGATGAGACAATGGAAGCAATAAATTATATTTGTAAAGTTAATCATGCTACTTATGATTTTAGAGATGAAGATTTTGAAATAATGAAAAAAGCAGCAAATAGAAATGATTACTTAGGAATAAATCACTATCAATGTCATTTTATAAAAGCTTATGATGGAGAAAGTATGATTCATCATAATGGAACTGGAGATAAAGGTAGTTCAGTTTATAGAGTAAAAAAGGTATAGGAGAAAGAATATACAAAGAAGGTTTACAAAGAACTGATTGGGACTGGTTAATATATCCAGAAGGTCTATATGATTTATTAATGAGAATAAAGAAAGATTATCCAAATTATAACAAAATATATATTACAGAAAATGGTATGGGATATAAAGATGAATTTGAAGATGGAATAATAATGGATAAAGCTCGTATAGATTACATAAAAGTTTATTTAGAAGCTATAAGTGATGCAATAGCAGATGGTGTAAATGTAAAGGGATATTTCTTATGGTCATTAATGGATTTATTCTCATGGAGCAATGGATATAATAAAAGATACGGACTATTCTATGTAGATTTTGAAACACAAAAGAGATATCCAAAAGAATCAGCTTATTGGTATGAAACAGTAAGTGAAACAAAGGTAATAATATAGAAAATTTTTAAAATAAAAATATGATATTACAAGGGAATATTATAATAATATACCCTTGTAATAATTAAAAATAATGAGATATGTATTTAGGAGGAGATAAGATGAATAAACAAGAATTAGGAATGCTTGATTTGAAATAGTTGCTTATGCAGGCGATGCTAGAAGCGCATTAATGAAATTATTAAAAGAAGTTAGAAGTGGAAATTTTGAAAATGTAGAAAAATATTTACAAGAAGCAGAAGAAAATTTAAATTTAGCTCATAGTTCACAAACAAAAATATTATCTCAAGAAGCAGCTGGTGAAGATTTAGATATAGGATTCATATTTATACATGGACAAGATCACTTAATGACAACTTTATTATTAAAAGAAGTTGTTCAAGATTTTGTAGAACTTTATAAAAGAACTAAATAGTATTTTAATAAAAAAGGGGAGATTTTTTTTATGGGAGCGATAATAAAACAAATTGAAAAAGGGAAGCCATTTTTTGAAAAGATTTCAAGAAATATTTATTTAGGTGCGATAAGAGATGGATTTTTAGCTGCTATGCCTGCAATATTATTTTCTAGTATATTTCTATTAATAGCAGCTGTACCAGAAGTATTTAATTTTATTGGCCAGAAAATGTATCTACTTGGCTTTGGAAAGTTTATAATTATTCTATGGGTGTTGTTGGTTTACTTGTTTCAGCTACAACAGCTAGATGTTTAAGTGAATCTATGAATAGATCAATGCCAAAAAATAGAGTAATAAATGCTGTATCAACAATGTTAGCTTCAATAGTAGGCTTTTACTATTAAGTGTAGATCCAATAGATGGAGGATTTTCTACAACTTATATGGGAACTAAAGGTTTATTAGCTTCATTTATTTCAGCATTTATAGTAGTTAATGTTTATAAATTCTGTGTTATTAGAGATATAACTATAAAAATGCCAAAAGAAGTTCCAGGAACAATATCTCAAACTTTTAGAGATATAATACCTTTTGCTTTATCTGTATTTCTAATAGTACTTGTAGATTTAGTAGTTAGAAATATAACAGGAGCTTCATTTGCTGAATTTATTATAACTTTATTACAACCATTATTTACAGCTGCAGATGGATATGTAGGAATATCTATAATCTGGGGAGCTATGGCACTATTCTGGTTTATGGGTGTGCATGGTCCATCAATAGTAGAACCAGCTATAGCAGCGATAATATATGCAAATGTAGATGCAAACTTAGCTTTATATCAAGCTGGAGAACACGCTTCAAATGTTTTAACTGTTGGTCTTGGTAACTTTGTAGGTACTATGGGAGGAACAGGTGCAACTTTAATATTACCATTTATATTCTTATTATTTGCAAAATCAAAACAATTAAAAGCTGTTGGTAAAGCTTCAGTAGTACCTGTTTGTTTTGCAGTAAATGAACCTTTATTATTTGCCACACCAATTGTATTAAATCCATACTTCTTTGTACCATTTATATGTGCACCAATGGTCAATGTATGTATATTTAAATTCTTTGTAGATGTATTAGGAATGAACAGTTTTATGTATGTACTTCCATGGGCTACTCCTGCTCCACTAGGTTTAGTATTAGGTACAGGATTTAGTATATGGGCATTTGTACTAGTAGTAGTATTACTAGTAGTTGATTTTGTGATTTATTTCCCATTCTTTAAAAGCTTATGATGATGAGCTATTAGAACAAGAAAGAAATAATGCTGAAGAAGAAAAAGAAGAAGAAAAAAATTGAAGCAAAAGAAAAAGCTCAAGTAAAAAAGAAGAAGTTGCAGCTACAGTATCTGATGAGGATGCAACTGAAAATAATAATAAAAAGTTAAACCAACAAATGTATTAGTATTATGTGCAGGGGCTGGTACAAGTGCTATGCTTGCAAATGCACTTGTAGAAGGAGCTAAGGAATTAAAATCTTCCAATATCTGCTACAGCAGGTGCATATGGTTCTCATTATGAAATAATGAAGGATTTTGATATGATAATATTAGCACCTCAAGTTGCTTCATATTATGATGACATAAAAGCAGATGCAGATCGTCTTAATGTGAAACTTATTGCTACAAAAGGTGTAGAATATATTAATTTAACTAGAGATCCTAAAAAGCAGTTGAGTTTGTATTAAGCCAAATTTAATTGTATTTAAAAAACACCTATTTATATAAAAAAATGCTATCGTGTTTTATTGCGATAGCATTTTTCGTGTTTGAAAAAAGAGTGTTAAAAAAATATCAAATATAAATTTATATTTAATTTTTAAAATACAGTTAAAAATGTTAAAAGAGTGTTAAAACCAGTGCAATTGACTTGGAAAAAGCTTACTATAAATATATAGAATATAAATGTAAGGGGATGGATATTATGGAGTCATCTATACACACAATTGCATGTAATCATTTATTGATACTCTTTGCAGTAGTTACAATGACAGGAATAATATGTAGTAAATTAAGTGATATTTTGAAGATTCCTGACGTTGTATTATTTTTAATAGCAGGTATTTTTATTGGTCCATCAGTATTAAAATTTATTGATATTAGCCAATATCAAGTCGAAAATCAACTTATACTTACATTTTGGATCAGCTTTTATATTATATATGGGTGGTAAAGAGATAAGTTTAAAGGTATTAAAAAAAGTAAAAATAAGTGTGTTACTACTTTCAACTGTAGGAGTTTTAATATCAGCATTTCTTATGCAACAAGTAATAGGTTTTTCATTTAAAACAAGTGCAATGGTAGCACTTTTTAGCAGGAAGTATAATTGCTTCAACTGACCCAGCAACATTAGTACCTATTTTTAACCAAATTAAAATAAATAGAAAGGTATCACAGACAGTTATAAGTGAGTCTGCTTTTAATGATGCCACAGGTGCAATTTTAACTTCAGCTGTACTAGCTATTATGTTATCAGGAAAATTCTCATTACAAGAGAACTTATATGAACTTGTATTGATGATAGTAATAGGTTTAGTAGTAGGATTGCTTACAGGAGTTATTTTATTAGCATTAGTAAATGACAGTCAAGGGGAATATTCAAGATTACACACCTATAATATCTATAATATCTGTAATAATAGCATATGAATTATCTACAGCACTTGGCGGAAGTGGATATATGTCATGCTTTATAGTAGGTATAGTTACAGGAAATAAACAAAACTTCAAATTATGGCTAAGTCAGAAATCCTACGATGCAGATTGTCATGTAGCAGAAACATTAGGTACAATTTGTAGAATGTGTATATTTATAATTTTAGGTAGTCAAGTTGATTTACAAGTAGTAGGAGGAAAATACTTTGTACCATCAGTTATAAGTGTTGCATGTTTTATGTTTATTGTAAGACCGATAAGTGTATTAGCATGTACTTTAGTTGATAGACAGGCAAAATGGAAGAAAAAATGAGATATTTTTTATGATGTGGGTAAGAGAGACAGGTGTTATACCGGCAGCTCTTTGTGGTATAGTAACATCAATGAATATTCCGGGAAAAGAAATTATATCATCAGTAGTATTTATGACTATACTTATAACTTTGATTATACAGGGATCAAGTACAAAGTTTGTTGCTAAAAAATTAGGTCTTTTAATAGAAGATAAGCCTACAGAAGAAAATAAAGGGTTGGTATAAATTTAATATAAATATAAAAGGTGTGGGACAGATTGATTTCTCACACCTTTTTTTAATTCTAAGGAAATTAGATATTATCTGGTCTGTGGATAATGTATAATTTCCAACCTATTAACTTAAGCAACGGAATCTTTGATTCGTTGGCGCCATGAGCGAAGCGAATTTTTTAATTCTAAGGAAATTATATATTATTCGTTTGTTGCAAGAGCTACATAAACTCTTTGTGATAACTCATCATCTAGCATGTATAATGCATGAGGATTATCAGCACATCTTTTACCTTTTTAAGTAAAGTTGTGAAATTATCTTCTTCTTCAACTTGTTCATCGACAAACCAATTTAAAAAACTAATAGTTGCATGTTCTTTTTCAGAAACGGCTATATCCATTATGTTATATATTTTTTCTTGTTACTAATTCTTCATGAGCTAAACCAGTTTCAAATACTTCTATAATATCAGTATAAGTTTCTTTTGGTTTGTCTATTTGGCCAAGGACTACAGTGCCACCTTTTTGGAATACATAATCATAAAATTTCATTGCATGATCGATTTCTTCTTGTGCTTGTACTCTAAAGAAGTTAGCAAAACCACTTAAATCTATAGATTCACAATAAGCAGCCATAGCTAAGTAAGTATAAGAAGAATAAAATTCAAAAGTAACTTGATCATTAATAACTTTTTCTAAATCTTTACTCAACATAAATTTGCCCCTTAAAAATAAGATATAATTATATTTTATATCAAATAGTTAGAAAATGTAACTTTATATATGTATAATTTTAGTGTTTATTGTTGTATTTTTGTAATATAGATATATATTATTTTAAAAAGAAAACTTTAGATAATAATATCTTAAGAAATTTTAAATTTATTAAAAAGTTGTTTTAAAAAAAATATAAAATTTGTTATTTTATATAATAAAGAATAAGGAGAAAAATTATGAATGATAAATTAAGTATAATAAATAGATTGTTAGATTGGTTTAAACTTGTTTTAGTTAGATTTAAAAATGCGGGATTTGGGATATTTTTTATAAAGAATTTATTTATACTTCCAGAATTTTTTTAAGGATAGGGAGGCGAATGTTTTTCTAAAATAAAAATAGTGTCTACATTTTTAGTGACTATATATTTTATTTTATGTCTAGTATAGATTTTATACCAGAAATTCTATTGGGAGGATTAGGATTTATAGATGATGTTTTTTATATTGGTATGGTCTATAGGTCTAATAAATGAAGAACTTAATAAATATAAGGTTGAATTTGAAAATAGTCCAAAGTCAAAAATTATAGAAAATGTTAAATGGGAAATCCACGATGATGAATAATCACATTTAAAAATAAATATTAAAATTATTTAGTAAACTTACAAAAAAGTCAGATACTAAAGATGATTTTGTTGCTATAATATATGTTAAGAATGGTAAATTTTACGTTGGTTTTCGAGACGATTGTTAAACGGGGGAATTTTATGAAAAGAATAAAATTATTTTTGATGATTTACTTAATTGCTATTTTTATGTGTGGGTGTAGTAAAGATTCAACTAAAGAATTTTCACAGACGAGCAGTGAGAAAGATGCGATATATGCCGTATTTGGGGAATATAGCTCAACAACGGGGACAGGAATCGTTCATATAAATGAAAAATCAAATGAAAGAGATAGGACATATATTTTTTATCTAGTTAAGGTGCCTTCTTTAGAAAATTATAAAAAGGCATTAAAGAATAATCTTTCAGATGAAGAAAAAAGCTCAGCTTCTGATGATAAAATATACAACCAAGTCAAAGAAGAGGCTACAGAAGAGGTTATGGATAAGATAGAAAAATTATATAATAATAAAAATGTGGATAAAATCCGCATAGAAGTTGGAGTTGCATGGCCTTATGGAAATCATAATTATACAAAGCCGGGAGAGAAACTTGTGGGAAGCAAAATTGCTTATATAAAGACATTTAATTTTACAAGAGAAGACTATAAGGATTTTTTTGAAACAATATAAAGAAGAAAATTGAGATTGAAGAGAGTATAAAAAAAATAAAATAATAAGCAATCATATAAAATAAAAAGCGAAGGTATAACAAATTAATTTAGTTATTTCCTTCGCTTTAATTATAACTATTTACAGTATTTATAAGTTAATTCGCCTAATATTCTTATTCCTTTTATTATATCTTCAACAGATGGAGTAGAGAAGTTCATTCTGAAACTTTGACAAGGCATTGATGTATCAGCTAAAAATGCTGTTCCAGGTACTAATGCGACTTTGTTTTCTAATGCTTCACCTACAAACTTCATCATATCAACGCCATTAGGTAATGTAACCCAGACAAACATACCTCCTTCTGGTTTAGTATATTTTACACTTGGATGGAAGTTTTTAGCCATTTCATCTTGCATAACTTTGTTTTTGCTCCATAGATTTCTTTTAATTTTTCTATTTGAGCATCCATATCACAAGTAGCTAAAATTCTTTCGCATATAACTTGGCTCCAAGTAGTACTATGTACATCATTTAAGAATTTAACTTTTTTTAGTGCACCTATAATTTCTGGTTTACCAACTGCACAAGCAACCCTTATACCAGGTGCTATTATTTTTAGAAAAACTAGCAGCATATATTACTATACCTTCTTCATCAAATGATTTTATAGGTGGAAGTGGCTCTCCACTAAATCTCAATTGTCCATAAGGATTATCTTCAAGAATTAATACATTATATTTTTTACATAGATCATAAACAGCTTTACGTTTTTCAAGAGACATTGTTATACCTGTTGGATTTTGGAAATTAGGTATAACATATATAAATTTAGGTGTTGGTTTTATTTGAAGTTTTTCTTCTAAATCTGCTAAATCTATACCGTCATCCTCCATCTTTACTCCAACTAAATTAGTACCATTGCTTCTTATTGAATCAAGAACACCAAGAAATGATGGATCTTCTGTTAAAACGGTATCGCCTTCATTACATATTATTTTTGCTAAACAGTCAGCTATTTGTTGACTACCAGAAGTACAAATCATCATGTCGCCGTCTTTTACAACACTTCCATCTCTATTAAAGAATTTTTTGCTTCATCTAATAAAGGATGATAACCTTCTGTTAATCCATATTCTAGTATAGATAATGGTTTATTTGTAAGAACTTCATTTGAAAATTCTGTTATTTTATCGATTGGGAATGAATCTGTGGCAGGATTTCCGCCTGAAAATTTAATTAAACTAGGATCCCCATTGTCGCTAATATATCTCCTGCTGGAGATGGTTTTAAGTTTTAAATCTGTTTGAAAAATTATATTCCATTATTGTGCCCCCTTTGTATAATTAAATATTAAAATTATATCTTATAATAGTTATTATATACCAAAAATTGTCTAAAGGAGTTAAAAAATATATATTATAAGATATATGGTCGAATAAAATAGGAAAATATTAATATTCATTAAGAAAAACATAAGATATAATTTATATTAAGTTCATATTTCTTATTTATAATTTAGATATAAAATAAAAAGAAATTGTTAAGGGTTATTAAATTTTAAATCTAGGGAGCATAAGTTTTAATCAATAAAGGAGGATTATAATGAATAATCAGTTTGAAGAGAAAAATGCTTTAATGGAAAATTTGATAGCTTGTACAAATTCAGATAATTATAAGATAAGAGCTGCAGCATATACAGCACTTGGAAATTTTGTAGATTTAGACGGAGTGCTTTCTAAAAAATAAAAGAAGGTTTAAAAGATACTCATAGTGAAGTTAGAAATGTATCTTTAAAATCTCTAAGAAAAATCTACAATGAAAGAAAAGAAACAGAATTTTTTCAAAAGTGGCTTTATGAAATTGAATCACTTAGAAAAATTTCTTAAGACTAATTACGTAATCAACTAAAATTAAAATATCCACTTAAACGGCAATTTTAAAAATTTTAAAATGCCATGGAGTTGTATTTCTATCCCCAATGAATATGATTCGCAAAAAACTGCTTATAAAATAAGCAGTTTTTTTATATTTATAATATATTTAATTTGAAATTCTTTTTAAAATCTAAACTTTACTTGCATATTTAAAGAAAATATATAAGTACAGATATTTATTTAAATATATTTTTTAATGTTTTTACAAGTAATTTATTTTCATTTGGTTTTAAAATACAAACTCTAAAATAGTACTCAGAAAGCCCCTCGAAAGAATTACAATCTCTAATTATAATTTTTCTGGAAGGAGTTTATCACGAAGTTCTTTAGCAGTAAACTTCTTTGAAGATATTTTGCATAATATAAAATTACCTTTGCTAGGATAAACAGTTAAGTCATTTATAGTGCTTAACTCATTAGTTAAGTAATCTCTTTCTCTAAGCATTGCATCGATAGTTTTAAAAATAAACATATTATCTAAAAACATTATTTCTCCCATTGAAGCGGCAATTATATTTATATTCCATAAATCTAAATTTTCATTTATTTTATTTTTTACTTCTTTATTTCCAATAAGACCATATCAAGTCTAATTCCCGGTGTAGAAAAAAGAATTTTGATGTACCTCTAATTACAAAAACTTATCATAATTATCTACTAATTTAGTAGATGAATAAGTATTTGTATCAGTAAACTCAATATAAGTTTCATCAATCATAATATAACAATTTGTTTTTTTAATATATATTCAATTTCATCTCTAGAAAAGGCAAATCCTGTAGGGTTATTTGGATTACAGATAATTGTTAAATCATAGTTGCCTTTATTTATATCAGTTACTAATTCCTCTATATCTATTGCGAAATTATTTTCTTCTTTAGAGAAAAATTTTATAATATCAGAACCTATTTTATTTAATTCATGTTCATATTCAGAATATGCAGGTGATAAAAGTAGAGTTTTTTAGGATTTACAGTTTTTATAAATGATGAAATTAATTCTGTAGCTCCACTTCCTAAAACTATATTTTCATCTAGACAATTGCAGTATTTAGATATAGATTTTTTTAAAGATACATATTCTGGGTCTGGGTACATAGATACCATATTTATATTGTTAATTATATATTCTTTTGCTTTATTTGAAGTACCAAAAGGATTTATATTAGAACTGAAGTCCATAAATTCATCTTTTGAAAATCCATATTTACTTGATAAATCATATAAATTTGCACCATGATTTACACTCATTTTAAATCCTCCCTAAACGTTAATATAAAGAAAATACATTTTAATCTTGAAAAAATTTATTTTCTTATTTAGAGTATAATATATATAAAAATATAATCAATAATATATATATAACCACATTTTTTGAAAGGCACAACTAAAAAAAAATGAATGGATTTTTTTTTTAAATAAAAATAAATATATGTTAAAAAAAAAAAAAAATTTCATGAAAATATCATTTTTAACTAATAAAAACAATAAAAGTAAATAATTTCTGAAATTTATTAATGTTATTAAAAAAATATTTGTATTGATACAATTAAAAATAAAATATATAATAGAAACATATGTATATGCAGGAGGATAAAAATGTTTAAGATTACAAAAACAATGCTAACTGAAGAACAAATAAAAGCTAAGGTAGCAGAACTAGGCAAACAAATAGAAAAAAGATTTTGAAGGACAAGATTTATTAGTAGTAGGTATACTTAAAGGAGCAAGTGTATTTGTTGCTGATTTAATAAGAAATATAAACTTAGATGTAAATATGGACTTTATGAGTGTTTCTAGTTACGGAAATGCAATGGAATCTTCTGGATCAGTAAAAATACTTAAGGACTTAGATGTTGATATAAAAGATAAAACGTATTAATAGTAGAAGATATAATAGATTCAGGATTAACTTTAAGTAACTTAACAAGAGAATTACAAGCTAGAGGACCAAAAGCTTTAAAAATATGTACACTTTTAGACAAACCAGAAAAGAAAAAAAGCTGATATACCAGTTGACTATGTTGGATTTGTTATAGAAGATAAATTCATAGTTGGATACGGAATAGACTATGCTGAAAAATATAGAAACTTACCATATATAGGTATAGTTGAAGATGTATAAGATTAAACTATAATTTTATACAATATTTGTATTAAAATAGACTGTAGAAATAATAAATATTAGTTCTACAGTCTATTTTAATATTTAATAAAAATTAACTTAAAATACCTTTAGATTAAAAAGATTTTCTTGTAAAATGTATGTATATATAGGAAATTGTAAATAATTTAAAAGATTTTTAAATAAATCTAAAGTGAAAATATATATTTATGTAATAATTTTATGTAAAATAGATGATAGTAAAAAGGGAAGGTGATGAATATGGATATACTTTTATATTTTCAAAGTATAAGAAGTGATATTTTAACTACTATATTTACCGGATTTACAATATGCACAGAACAAGTAGCAGTTGTTTTAATTGCGGCGATAATGTATTGGTGTGTAGATAAAAAATGTGGACAGAGATTATTGTTTGCCGTTACAGGAAGTATAACTATAAACTCCGCATTAAAAAACTTTTTAAATCACCAAGACCAATAGATAGTGAAAATTTACAATCTTTAAGAACTGAAACTGCGACAGGATATTCGTTCCCAAGTGGTCATACTCAAACTGCTACTACTGTTTGGACTGCCATTATAGACTACTTTAGAAAATGGTGGATAGCTTTACTTGGAATTATAATGATATTAGGTGCAGGGATTTCTAGGCTTTATTTAGGTGTTCATTGGCCACAAGATGTACTTGCAGGATGGATTATTGGAATATTAGTCAGCATAGTTTTTGTGAGACTATTTGATTATGTAGATCAAAATAAAAAATTATTACATATTATTTTTAACTCTAATTGCATTTGCTGTAATAGTTTACTTCTTTATGGGAGAAGAGCTAGTAAAAGTTTTGCTTTATATACAGGATTTGTATTAGGGTATATTGTAGAAGATAAATTTATAGATTTTAGCACGGAAGAAAGTAAGAAAAAAGCTAATATTTTTACAAATGCAAAATCAAAACCAAAATTAAGTACAAAGATACTTAGATTTATAGTTGGGATAATCACGCTAGGTATTGTATATGCTGCATTAAAATCTTTAGTAATATTACTTCAAATAGATACTATTGAAGGAATATCACTACTAGCTGATTATATAAGATATACTATAGTTGTATTTTGGGGAATTGCAGGAGTACCATTTCTGTTTGAGAGATTTGGTTTGAATTAATTGGAATTTAATATATTGAGAGGATGATTTTTGAAAAGAGTAGTAATTATAGGCGCTGGTGCAAGTGGAATGATGGCTGCAAAAGTTGCTGGAGACAGAGGATATAAAGTAACAGTATTAGAAAAGCAAAAAAGATGTGGTCAGAAGTTATTGATAACAGGAAAAGGTAGATGTAATATAACTAATAACTGTGAAATAGAGGAACTAATAGAAAATGTTCCGACAAACGGAAAAATTTTTGTACAGTGCTTTTTATACATTTACAAATGACCAAGTAATAGACATGTTTAATGATTTGGGTGTTGAAACTAAAACAGAAAGAGGAAAAAGAGTCTTTCCAGTTAGTGACAAAGCTGTAGATGTAGTAAGAGCATTAGAAAGACAAATGAATAGTAATAAAAATGTAGAAGTTTTATTAAATTCCAAAGTAGATAAAATAATAGCAGAAGATGGAGCTGTAAAAAAGTAGTTCTTTCTGATAAAAGAGAAATAGAGTGTGATAGTGTAATCGTTGCAACAGGAGGAGTTAGTTATCCAAAAACAGGTTCTACTGGAGATGGATATAGATTTGCCAAAAATTTAGGACATACAATAATAACTCCAAAGCCATCTCTTATAGGACTAGAAGTTATGGAAGATTATGTTGCTGATTTAGCTAAATTATCACTTAGAAATGTTAGTATAGAAGTTTATAATAGTAAAAATAAAAAGATATATGATGATTTTGGCGAGATGGAATTTACTAAATACGGCATAGATGGCCCTATCATAAAATCTGCAAGTTGTCGTATGGGAGATTTATCTAAAGATAATTATAAAATCGTATTAGATTTAAAACCTGCTTTAGATGAAGAAAAATTAGATAAAAGAATACAAAAAGATTTCCAAAAGTACTCAAATAAAACTTCGAGAATTCTTTAAATGATTTATTGCCTAAACAACTAATACCTACAATAGTTAAATTAAGCAAGATAGATCCATATATAAAGGTAAATCAAATATCTAAAGAAGAACGAAAAATTTAGTTCACCTTATAAAACATATAAGTTTTACAGTTAAAAATTATAGACCTATTGAAGAAGCTATAATAACTTCAGGTGGAATAAAAACTAGCGAAATAAATTCAAGTACTATGGAATCTAAATTAGTATCTGGGTTATTCTTTGCAGGTGAAGTAATAGATATTGATGCATATACAGGTGGATTTAATCTACAAATAGCATTTTCAACTGCATATTTAGCAGGTATAAACTGCTAAATAAAGCTTAAACATAATTAAATATATTTTAAATTCAAGTCTAAAAATTGAGATTCTTGTTTGGTACCAACTATTAAGAATTTTGTCACAAATTGTATGTATTATAAAACAAATATCTCATATAATACTACCAAGAAACAAAAATCACTAGAAAAGAGGTATTAAATATGTCAAACAATAATAATAACAAAACAGTAGTTCCACAAGCTAAACAAGCATTAAATCAAATGAAATTAGAAATAGCTAATGAATTAGAATGGCTGATTATCAACAAGTTGACAAAGGAAATTTAACAGCTCGACAAAATGGTTATGTTGGTGGATACATGACTAAAAAATTAGTAGAAATGGCAGAACAACAAATGGCAGGTAAAGGACAAGTATAAACAACAATAATAGTAGAAAATAATTTAAAATAATAAGATTTTAGTGAAATAGAAGTGGTAAGCGCTTAATAATTTAAAGTGTTTACCACTTTATTAATTTTAGTATTAATAAAAAGAAATTATATTTTTGAATTATACACTTATATTTTTTCTGCTTGTAGGTAAACATAAATAGGAGATATCTTTTATAAAGATATCAAATTTACTTATATATGATTAAGCTATAATCATTTAAATTTTAGACATAGGAGTGTATTATTATGGCAGCAGATTTTGAAAAAATAAAAAAATGATTTTATAAATGCGGATTTGGATGAAAAAATACGTATTTATACAACAACAGAAGGACTTACAACAGAACAGTTTAGGGAATTATTAAAATATTATCCTATAAAATACTTATCAAAATTAGAAAAGGCATTGGGCTAGTAATAAAAACATATTACAAAATAAGAGCTGTTTTTTATAGTATTTCATCAATTAGATTAAAATTCTAATAGAGAAAATGCAATATAAAAACAGCTCTTTTATTTATAATTTAGTTTGTTTTAGTTTTGCTTACGTATTTGTATATTTTTTCATTACCAATATCTATTTGATCAGTTTGAATATATTTTATAATAGCTTCAATGTCTTTTTTTATTTAAATATTTTATAGGGATATTTAATGAACAGTCACTATTTTTAAGAATATTTTTCAAAAGTATCTGTAGAGAAACGGTAGATTTAATCGTATTTTTATTGTATTTAGACTCCATATAATTTTTAAAGTTTTCGTTTTGATTTTGCATTAAGGAGTTTATATAGTTTATATATGAATTTTGAAATTCAGCTTGGTTTATAACTGATTCATCTAAAATATCTAAAAGTATATTGTTTGCAAATATATTGTCAGCAAATTTTTCAGCAGTTAATTTTCCTGAGCTAATGCCTTTTTGATATTTTCTTATTACTCTTTTTGGTCGTATTGTAAATTTGATTTCGTGTGTTTAAGTCTAATTCTTCTATTTGCATAATATTTATATTCTCATGATGTGTGAGAAAACCTCCTTTTAGAATTTATTAATTGGATATTTATAAAACAAAATATGGCTTGAAATTTATTTAGAATAATAATTGTGCTACTTTTATTTTTTAACAAAAAAGACATTGCTATACATATATGTAAATATAAAATTTAAGATTATGTGTAGTTTTTATATTTGTATAAAATCATTTTTAGTCAAAAATATGAATAAAAGGTAATAAAAACTTGAATATAGCTAATATAAATTAGGAGGTATTTTTATGATAAATGGAATAATGAAATTATTTTATACAGAAGTAGTTAAAAATAAAATGAGCAAGTTGCCAAATGGACAATATGAAGTTAACGATCAATTTAAAAGGTACAAGGAATTTCTATCAAGATTGATAAAGTACTTTTTTTTAGTATTTAAAATTTTAATTGCACTAGTTGTATTGTTTGTTGCTTCTAAAATAAATATATATTTTGGTATAGGAGTATTTTTAACAGAAATAATATATGTACTTTATAAAAAAAGCTTAAAGCCAAAAAGTAGTATCTGAGATAGAAAATATAAAAAATAATATAAATACAAATGGAGAACAAATTTTAAAACAAAAAGGTAAAAAAGATATTTCATTTTTAATATCAATCTTATTAATTGGAGTAATTACACATTTTTAGTTGGATTATAATTTTAAGTTTTTTTGTATAGTATTGGGAGTAACAATCAGAGATATATATTTAAACTATAAAAATAGTATATAAAATATATTTAAAAGATTATGAAAAAACTAAAGATTATTTAATTTTAAATATTAATAAGATTATATGACATTACTTGGATTATGATAATTATTGTGATAAAATTTATCTACAATTAAAGGAATTTTTTTAGAGAAACAATCAAGGAGGATGCTTGATGGAAAAGTATAGAAAATTAATGAAAAATTTAGTTGATATATCAGCTATGGTAACTCAGTCCACTAATTTTTTGCAATAAAAGACCAAATTGTAGATAAAATGTTAGAGGTAGTTGAGCCAACTAAAAGCATGTATTAACTTATTTTATGATAATGATTTTGAACATGCTTATTTAGTTTGTTCAGCTACCTTAGATTATATACCAAAGGTATTTCCACCAAATCAAAAAATAGGAACAAAGTTAAACTTAAAAAATCTTATCCTAAATATATACATGAGGCAGTTGAACAGAAAAAATTATATATATAGAGGATATATTTGAAGATCCAAAGGCAATCGATGAAAGAGAACTTGCTAAAATGGAAGGATATAAAGGGAAGAATAGTATTTCCTTTAATTTTAAATTACAATGTTATAGGATTTATGACATGTTTTCTAACAGAAGAAGATTCACTAGAAGAACAGGAAATCACATTTATATCTTCTGTCGTATCTCTTATATCATTATCAATAGAAATAACTTTTGATAATGAACACACTAAAGAACTAATAGACAAACTTAGAGAATCAATAAGTAATATAAATGAAATAACGACAAAACTACACTTAAATAATGATGTAAATGAGTTTATGGAATCATTAAACAGTCAAGCCAAGAAACTTACTAAAAGTGATGAGGCATTTATAGTAATTGATGACTTAAATTATGATTATAAAATTTTTAGTGCTATGGAAAATAGACTAAAGAAAAAATTGATTTCCAAAAGATATTACTTAAAATAGATGAATACAACGAAGATGGAAATTATATAAATCAAGCGAAATCTATAATTATAGATGAGATAGAAGTAGAAAATTACATGTACTACAAACTAAAAGATGGAAATAAGTTATTAGGTTGTATATTATGCTCAAACAATAGACATGGATATACTGAAGATGATTTTAATATATTAGAATTAATATCTAAACAAATCGTATTAGGAATGCAACTATATAAATATAATCAGTCAGAAACAAAACATAAATTAATTGCAAATGAGCTAAATATATTAAATAAGCAACAAAAACTAATTATGAATGAAAGTGAAATGAATTTATCTAATGATAAAGATTTATATTTCTACCATAAACCAGCAACTGTTATAGGTGGAGATTTCTATCATGCCCAACCTATAGATGAAAATAAAGTAGCTTATATAATTGCTGATGTTATGGGACATGGTATAGTATCAAACTATATTGTTGCAATGATAAAGGGATGCTTCAAGACATTATGTTATAATTATCAAACTGCAGCAGAAATTATGAATAAATTAAATCAAATATTATATGATGAATTTGATAAAATGGATGTTTTTACAACATGTATAGTGGGAATTATAGATAGTAAAAGTAATACATTAGATATCTCTAATGCAGGTCATTATTGTCCAATAATAATAGATAATTCCGGAAAATTCAAATGTACTGATGGTACTCTATGCAAAAAAAAAAATATTCCATTAGGCGTCCTAGAAGATATAAATTATGAGCAAAGCACAATCTCTATAAAAGATAGTTCTATGATTTGTATGTATACAGACGGAATAATTGAAATAAAAAATAAAGATAAAGAAGAATTTGGAATAGAGAGGTTTGAGTCATTTTACTTAAGAATTATATGTTAGAAAAAGATGACTTTATAAATGCATTGAAAAAAGAATTAGGTGAATTTGTACCTAAACATAATTTTGATGATGATATACTAGTAGTATGCTTGAGCAATAAATAATATAAAGAAATTCATATTAAGTGCTATAATAATTAATATGAAAACACATAAAAGATTTAACATTAAAATAGGAGGATTCATATGGGGAAAAAATGATAAAGTATTAATAATTAATGGAAGTCCTCGTAAAAACAAAAACTGTAGCTCTATTATAAAAGAGATAACAAAAAAAAAAATTTGAAGATAACAACATTAATTACAAAGTATTAGACATATATCAAATGAATATCGAGTATTGTACTGCATGTGGAGCTTGTGAAAAGACAGGCTACTGTAGAATAAAAGACGATATGACACCTATATATGAAGAATTTAATAAAAGTACAGGGACAATAACAGTAAGTCCTATGTATTTTTCAAGTGTATCTACAAAAGTAAAGACAGTAGTAGATAGAACACAAGCATTTTTTCGCTAGTAAATATATATTAAAAAAAAACCATCTATAGATAGAGATAAATTTAGACTGGGAATGTATATTGCAATTGGTGGACAACCTGAATTTAAAGATCAATTTTTAGGTGGACAAATTGTAATGGATATATTTTATAAATCGATAAATACAGATTTAGATTATAATTTATATCTATCTAATTCAGATGAAGTTCCTTTTATGGAAAATGAAGATTTCAAAGCTAGATTCAACAGAGATGTTGATGAATATATAAAAAGAATTAAAGAAAATAATTAATACTAAAAAGTAAGGGGCGATGAATTATGTTAAGGTATTTGACAAGTGGTGAATCACATGGGCAGAGTTTAATATCTATAATTGATGGACTGCCATCAAATATAGAACTAAACTTTGATGAAATCAACTTAGAACTTAAAAAGCGTCAATGTGGTTATGGCCGTGGTGGCAGAATGAAAATTGAAAGTGATAAAGTAAATATTCTTGGTGGTGTTAGGGGAAGAAAAACACTAGGGGGACCTATATCAATTGAAGTAAAAAAACAAAGACTACCAAAACTGGACTGAACATATGGCACCAATGGATGAAGTAGATTTTTGAAACTAGAAAAGTAAACAATGTAAGACCAGGTCATGCAGATTTAGTCGGTTGCTTAAAATACGATTTTGATGATGCAAGAAATGTACTGGAAAGGTCATCAGCAAGAGAAACAGCAAGTAGGGTAGCAGTAGGGAGCGATTTGCAAACAGCTATTAAAAAATTTCGATATAGACTTTGTCTCTCATGTTATACAAATTGGTAATGTGAAGGATGAAAATATATATGATTTTGATTATATAAAAATAATGTAGATAATTCAGAAGTTAGATGTGCAAATAAAGAAGTAGAAGCTAAGATGATTGCACAAATAGACGAAATAAAAAGTGAAAGAGATACAATCGGTGGGGTTGTAGAAGTTAGAATAAAAAACTTAATTCCAGGACTTGGGTCATACACTCAATTTGATAGAAAAATTGACGGTGTATTAGCAATGCATCTAATGGGAACTCAAGCTATAAAAGGGGTCGAATTCGGTATAGGATTTGATGTAGCAAAACTTCCAGGTTCTCAAGTAATGGATGAAATAATATATAATGAAAAGATGGAATAAAGAGAGTTACAAATAGATTAGGTGGTATAGAAGGTGGAATGACAACTGGAGAAGAAGTCATAATAAGATGCGCTATGAAGCCAATTCCAACACTATACAAGCCTCTTAACTCAATAAATATAAATACATTAGAACGCTATGAAGCTACAGTAGAGCGTTCAGACACTTGTGCAGTTCCGGCTTGTAGCGTTGTGTGTGAAAATGTAGTTGCTTTTGTTATATGTCAATTCTTCTTAGAAACAATAGGAGGAAGTAGTTTAGAAGACGTAAAAAGAAATTATAATTCATATATTCAAAGGTTGGGTGATAGAGGATGGAAAAAATAAAAACAAAGTATGCAATATTTTTATTGATGATAGCTATAGAAGTTTTAATAAAGCTTTAAATGAAGTAAATGGCACAACTAATAAAAATATAAATGAAATTTACGATATGGTACTAGTAATTTCAGATGAAAATGTATACAAAACACAATTAAATAAATTTATAGATTCTTTAGGAGCTAAATTTGTAAGTGAATATATAGTTCCAGCAGGGGAAGAATCTAAATGCCTTGATACTTTTCAAAAAATACTAGAACATGCGATAAAGGCTGGTCTTACTAGAAAATCACTTATAATAGCTGTAGGTGGTGGTGTTATAGGAGATTTAGCAGGATATGTTGCCTCTTCATATATGAGAGGAATAGATGTTGTACAAGTACCTACAACTCTTTTAGCACAAGTAGATTCATCTATAGGTGGTAAAACAGGCATAAATTTAGGAACTTATAAAAATGTAATCGGTGCATTTTATCAACCTAAATTTACTTTTATAAATGTATCAGCACTTAGAACTTTGCCAGATGACCAATTTAGAAACGGTATGAGCGAAGTTGTTAAATATGGATTTATATATGATTATGAATTTATAAATTATTTATTAGAAAATAGTGAAGAGATATTAGACAAAATAGATTCAACATTAAAAATACATAGTAAAAAAATGTGCAGGAATTAAAGCTCATGTTGTTGAAATGGATGAAAAAGAAGGAGGACTTAGAAAAATCCTTAACTTTGGACATACTTTTGGCCATGGAGTAGAGAAACTTTGCCATATAGCTCATGGGGAAGCTGTAAGCATAGGTATGAATATGGCATTTAAACTTTCTTTTTAAAAAAAATTTAATAACTAAAGAATATTATGATAAATTTTTAAATATATGTAAGGTATTTGATTTGCCAACAGAATTTGAGGGGCCAAGCGAACAAGAAGTGCTATCTATAATGAAGACTGATAAGAAAAATAGTTTTTCAAAAGTAAATATGATTTTGCCAGTAGAACATGGTAAAGTGGATTTATTTAATGATGTAGATGATGAGACAATTTTAGAAATAATAAAGGAGTGCAAAAATGCTTATAGGAAGTTTTGAACTAATAGGAGATAAGTCTATCTCTCATAGATCGATAATGTTTTCATCTATATCAAAAGGAAATAATAAAATAAGTAATTTCTTAATGGGACAAGATTGTTTAAGCACAATTTCTTGTTTTAGGAAAATGGGAGTTGACATAGAAATAGATGGGAAAGATGTATTCATTAAAGGAAATGGGCTTAGAGGATTAAAAGCACCAACTGATATATTAGACGTAGGAAATTCAGGAACAACAATAAGACTACTTATGGGTATTCTTGCTGGAAATGATTTTGAATCTACATTAATAGGTGATGCCTCTATAGGTAAAAGACCTATGAAGAGAGTGACAGACCCACTTAGAATGATGGGATGTGACATAACTGGAAAAGATGATGCAAACTTTACGCCTATAACAGTTAAAGGTGGTCATTTACACAGTATAGATTATAAAATGCCCGTTGCATCAGCCCAAGTAAAATCAGCAATTATACTTGCTAGTTTATATGCTGATAAACAAAGTATAATAAGAGAAAAAGTTAAATCGAGAAATCATACAGAGATAATGTTAAAAGCATTTGGTGCAGATATAAAAGAAGATGGACTAGATATAATTGTAAATCCTGTAGATGAACTATTTAACCAGGATATTTATGTTCCTGGAGATATATCTTCTGCAGCTTTTATAATAGTAGGAGCTTTAATAAGTGAAGGTTCTGAAGTTTTAATAAAAAATGTCGGATTAAATGAAACAAGAACTGGAATAATAGATGTTGTCAAAAAAATATGAATGGAAATATAGAAATTATAGATGAAAGAATAGTAGGTGGAGAAAAAGTAGGAGATTTACTTGTTAAATACTCTAAAGATTTAACTGCAACTACAATTGATAAAACTATAATTCCTAGATTAATAGATGAAATACCAGTTATAGCCGTTTTGGCAACACAGGCTGAAGGTACGACTATAATAAAAGATGCTCAAGAATTAAAAAGTAAAAGAAAGCAACAGAATAAAAACTGTTGTAGACAACTTAAAGAGAATGGGTGCAGATATAGAAGAATTAGAAGACGGTATGATAATAAAAGGAAAAACTAAACTTCATGGAGCTACTATAGAAACATTTAAAGACCATAGAATAGCAATGTCTTTCTCTATAGCAGATTTAGTAAGTGATTCTAGAGTTATTCTTGACGATCCTAGCTGTATAAATATATCTTTCCCTGGATACTTTGATTTGTTAAGAGATTTAGCTAAATAGTATAAATTATGTAATAAAATGATGTTAAAAAATGTAAAAGATTTAATAAATAAAGTAAAAGATTGTAATATACAATATACGAATATATTATAACAATTGATTTTATTATAAATTTTAGATATAATTTAATTGCGGTTATTAAAAATTAAACTATATTTCAGGAGGTTTTTATTATGAAATTACCAATAGCATTATCAAATAAACACGTACATTTAAGTCAAGCTGACGTTGATGTATTATTCGGAGAAGGATACCAATTAACTCCATTTAAACCATTATCTCAACCAGGACAATATGCATGTGAAGAAAAGTTACTGTAGTAGGACCTAAAGGACAACTAACAATGAGAGTTTTAGGACCAGTTAGACCAGAATCTCAAGTTGAAGTTTCTTTTAGCAGATGCTAGAGGATTAGGAATAGCAGTTCCAGTTAGACAATCAGGAGATGTTGAAGGAACTCCAGGATTAAATTAGTAGGACCTAAAGGTGAAGTTGAATGTGAAAAAGGTATAATAGTAGCAGCTAGACATATACACATGAGTCTTGAAGATGCTGAAAAATTCGGTGTTAAAGATAAAGATGTAGTAAGTGTTAAAACTGAAGGATTAAGAGGATTAACTTTCCATAACGTATTAGTTAGAGCTAGTGAAAAATTTGCATTAGAAATGCATGTTGATATAGAAGAAGGAAATGCAGCTGGCGTTAAAAACGGAGACTTAGTAGAGTTAATAAAATAATTTTATCTATTTATAAAATTTTATGATTAAAAAAAAAAGTAATAAGAAGTGTATGTATATAGTATACACTTCTTATTTTTTTTAACTAAATTAAGAAAATTACTAAAAAAAAAAAGAAAAAATTATTAATACTTTAAAAAAAATTTTAGATGTGCTAACATAATAATTGCAAATAAGTTTATATTTACCAAAAATATGTTTATTGGAAAAATTGTAGAAAATAGGGCGTTTTTACTCAACCTAAATATAATTTATTACGTATTTATATATTACAAAAATATACATATTATAAAAAAATCCTCATACGGAAAAATAGTTGTAAATTTAAAAACTGTAAAATTGTCAAAACATATTTGACCTCTGATAAATTGTTAAAAAACTAATCAATTAACGGGGTGTTTTTGTTAATTTAAGTTATCAAAAAAATTAGTAATAGAGGCAAAATATGATTTTAAGTTATTTATTTATTTAAGAAAAAAATAATAAAATATATAAATAATATAAACAATTATAATAAATACTTACATTTTTAAAAAAAAATAATAATTTTTAAGAGGATTTTGACAATGAATATAGAATTTTAGATAGGAATGTTTAAATATAAACACTTTGTTAAAAAATAGAACAATATTATGATGGCAAATTATATGTTAAGAATAATATTTACTTATTTATAAGGAGGAAGTACTAAAATGGCTAAATTTATGAAAACTGTAGATGGAAATACAGCTGCTGCTCACGTTGCTTATGCGTTTACTGATGTTGCTGCTATATATCCAATAACTCCTTCTTCAACTATGGCAGAATTAGTTGATGAATGGGCTTCACAAGGAAGGGAAAATATATTTGGACAACAAGTTAATGTTGTTGAAATGCAATCAGAAGCAGGTGCTGCTGGTGCATTTCATGGTTCTTTACAAGCAGGAGCTTTAACTTCTACATTTACAGCTTCTCAAGGTTTATTATTAATGATACCTAACATGTATAAATGTGCTGGTGAATTATTACCAGGAGTATTCCATGTTAGTGCTCGTGCATTAGCTGCTCAAGCTTTATCTATATTCGGTGATCACCAAGATGTTATGGCATGTAGACAAACAGGAGCATGTTTATTATGTTCAGGTTCTGTTCAAGAAGTTGCTGATATAGCTCCAGTTGCCCATATGTCAGCAATTGAAGGTTCTCTACCATTTTTACATTTCTTTGATGGATTTAGAACTTCACATGAAATACAAAAGTTGAATTAATGGATAACGAAGAATATGAACAATTACTAGATATGGATGCTGTTCAAGCATTTAGAGATAAAGCATTATCTCCAAATCACCCTGTTACTCGTGGTACTGCTCAAAATCCTGATATTTACTTCCAAACAAGAGAAGTTTCAAATAAATACTACGAAAATATTGTAGATATAGTAGAAAAAAAAATATGGCTAAAGTTAGTGAATTAACAGGAAGAAAACATAGTTTATTCGATTACTATGGTGCAGAAGATGCTAAACATGTAGTTGTTGCTATGGGTTCTGTTACAGAAGCTTTAGAAGAAACAATAGATTACTTAAATGCTAAGGGAGAAAA
>VOFB01000120.1_pt1 | contig 38000 bp, 60 predicted proteins | sample 5384141 | NCBI WGS metagenome assembly VOFB01 (sample SAMN12384721, study PRJNA508395) | human gut metagenome | isolation source: healthy gut A | host: Homo sapiens
AAGTTTGCCGTCGTGCCAGCCGGCCAGCGTGTTGAGCACCCGCTGAAAGTCGGACGCGCGCAGATCAGACGCCGGGACGTCCACCAGATCGCCCCAGTGGGCTTTATTGGTGGCCAGCCGGTCAATGCTTTTTTGGCTGATGCCCTTTGCCTTTTTGGACGCGATGAGATTATCGTACAGGGTGCCTAAGGTGGCTTCGGCCTGCTGAGGATCCATGCCCTTGCCGATGGCGGTGCGATACGCTTCGGCAGCAGCGCGGGCCTCGCGCTCCGTGGAGCCATAGAAGGACTTGAACTTTTGCTGCCATCGTCCGCTTTGCCCAGATAGATACGATACCGGTAGCGGCCGTCGGCGCCTTTTTTTATTCTTGGCCATAAAAACTCCTTTCCGACTCCGCTTGCCGATGCACATGAGGTATGGTATACTGGATGTGTCAGCAGGCAGAGAGTCATTGACTGCGTTGTTTTTCTCCGACATGCACCCCATGCGCGCCCGGCGGCCTTTATCGTACAAGGCTGCCGGGATCTTTTTGCACAAACGCCCCCGCTGACGGAAACACCGGCGGGGGCGTCAGGTTTATGAATCGGCGCGCAGGAGGTCGGCGGGTCGGATGTGCAGGATGTCGCAGAGTGCAAAGAGATTATCTGTTTTGGGCATCCCGGCGCCTCGCTCATAATAGCCGATCGTGCCGATGGTGACACCAAGCTTCTCCGCAAGCTCCAGCTGCGTCAGCCCGGCGGCCTGCCGTGCCTCACGGATGATACGGGCAGATTCGGGGTGGCTGCGGGTGGACATAAAGAATCACCTCGATTGAAATTATTCAAAAAGTTCATCCCATGCGGAACGAGTCGAATCATAAGAACAGTATTTCCAGCACCGGAAACTGAAAGCGTTAAAGTATAGCCAGTATAATATCCATTGTCAATGATGAAATCCCAAAGCTCATCAGATTTATAAAAATCTGTAGACATCCCCCAGAGATTAGATTCACCGTACCACAAAGCGGAACTAGGAGCACAGGCGTAATACAAATTATAACTTCCTAAGGGGACTTCTGTGGATAAAGTTTCGCCTGCATGGATGTAGTAGCCAAAAGTTACTCTTTGATTTTGGCAAAGCAATAAGTAATAATCCGTATTTTGTGCGGCTGTTACCTTAAAGGGGGCCACTTCGCCTGTTGCATGTGCACCATGGAAAAGGCCGGTTTTGGGTTTTGAAATCGGTTTGATTCCGTTGTACGATGGTAGAACGGACACAGGCGAAGTGGCCTTGCTTGTAGATGATTCTGGAACTGTCGCCATAGTTTCAGCTGAAACGGCCTTGAAAATACCAACCGCAATGAAAACGGACAATACAAGAAAGACAAGAAGGCAATAAGTACCTTTTTGATTATGGACCTTTTTGACAGTTGATTTAGGAGGACTGGATTTCTTTGTGACCTTTGGCAAATCCGAACGAAGAGTTTGCCAAGAATCTTGTGTAATGTAACCCGTTTTCACGCCGTAATTTCCAAGACGGAAAGCCGCATCCTGCATATATTTGCCTATGTCAGACAGTTTACCGGAAGAATCAACCATGGGTTCTTTTTTTTAGAGAACCACAAATACTGATGATTGTATATTCAATGACATATTTTTGAGGGGAGGGACGCGATTGCTTGTTAGCGAAAACTTCATCATAATATAAATTGAAGTTCTCTTTTGCGATTTTACGGAAAGCTTTCAAAGAGAGACATTTGGAATTAGAGTGTTTATATCGTCGCATGTTTGATCTATTTGTAAAATATATTCATCATCAGAGGAATCGCTGTCATCAGGTGATTCCGTAGGAGGATTGTCTTTTAAGTAAGCAAAAATACTATCCGGAAGTATAGAAGTCTCAATATCATAGCCATCTGATTTAATATCGTCGGCGACAATCTTGAACAAAATGGGAAGGTCATTAGCAATATATTGATTTGTTAAATCACCATGGAGCTTCAAAGACTGTTCGTTCCAATGGTGGATATAGTCGAGTTCTTTAAGGGTAATAAGATGTTTGCAGTCTTTGGGATTTCCAAGTTCTGTTGCAAGCAACGAGGCAGATTCAACATATACTTGCAATGGATGACGAACTAATAATTCGTCCATCGCAAGAAAGCCAGAAAAGAGTTTTATATATGCAGAAGTTTTAGAAACTTCTTCGGAACAGGATGGAAGAACTTTTGCATTATTCATGATTCGAAAGGAATATTTTACTATAGCAGAAACTTTTGAAGTTGCTAATCTTTGAATATCTGCATAAGAATCAGGCATTCTGAACCTCCATATATCCATATACAAATTGGCCGCTTTGGTTTAGCCAGAGCGGTTATTTTATGCGTCCTTTGCGCCCAAGCCAGACGTAGGACATTTTTATAACGTCCGGTGAGGACGAGATCTTCGACGTACTCCACCGCCTTGATCTGGCCTTCGTCGTTGAGCTGGTCGAAGGCTGCTAAAAGAGTGGACTGCTGGGGAGTGAGGACGTGAGCTTCGGCAAGCTCGGACGAAAAATCATCCTGATACAGGAAATTGGGGTCAACGTGAAGAATATCAAAAATTTCCACCAGGATTTCCCACTTTGGACTGCTTACACCATTCTCATAGTTGCTGATGGCGTTTTTGGTCACACCAAGTTTCTTGGCTAAATCCTGCTGAGTAAATCCAGCCTGCTCACGCGCCTGTCGGAGCCGAGAAGCAAAAGACATTTGAACCACCTCCTTAAAAAAATCTCGTTCTGGTGCAAGTATAAAAGGCCGCGTCTTGAAAAGTCAAGATGAAAGTTCAAGAAAATTGAACAAAGCTCTTGACTAAACAAGAATCCTGTGCTATTGTAAAAATGTACAAGAAACTTGTACATGAAAGGAGCGTGCAGAATGAGTGCAACTGAGATGATTTATAAAATCATTGATGAAAAATGCTTGAAGCAATCAGCGGTTGCAAGGGCAGCAGGCTATGACCCGAAAAAATTCAATGCTCTTCTTCGCGGACGGAAGAAGATGACATCGGAGGACGTCGTGCCAATTTGCAAAGCGTTGGGCGTAACTCCGAATGAGCTTTTCGGGGTTGACCGCTGACCCGCCGAAGAGTGCGTGAGGGAGGAGGAAGGTCGATGGTAAACGAAGAAGCTCTGTGCATCGCAGTCAGCATATTGGCAGCGGCGCTCAGTACAGCAGGAACCGGACTATTTGTGGTAGGAATCGAGAAAGACAACGATGTTCTTCAGGACATTGGGGTCGGACTTGAAACGCTGGCAATTATTTTAGCGGTGTGGGGTGCATTGTCGTGCTTAACTCTTCTTGCATCGCGTGCATAGCGGCGATCTGAGCGCGAACAAATTCATCGGACAGCCCTTTGGAATCCGGATCGACATGGAAAGAATCATGCTTTTTCCGTAAGTGCTCAGAGCGTCCTGCGTTTTGGGGACTGGAAAAAAGGACGGCATAGGAGCAATCGGCGTTCATCCGCAGCGTATTTTCTGCGGAAGGGTCTGCCATATACTCGGATGCCGTGCTGAGAAATGCCCGATAAGCTTCCGTTTTGGCATGGAAGAAGAGCTTTTCGGATTCCAGATCGTGAGTGGCCTGCACGGTGTACTTGGTCAAGCGATATGTGGAGTACAGGTTAACGGCAGAAATGATACACGATGCAATGGCCGCGAGGGCAGTAATAATGTCAATCGACATGAGAAACACATCCTTTCTGAAAGGATTGTATCACGCAGCGGGAAAGCGGACAAGCCGCTGACCCGCCGAAGAGTGCGTGAGAAAGGAGAAAAAGATGGACGAAATGCTGAAGGATCTGAACGGGCCGTGGAGCAATGCGGCCTGCATGGGCTACTGCCTCGATCGCAATGCGGCGGGCGGGGCTGAGGCCCACGGCACAGCGCCGGGTGCTGCGGGTGCTGGAAGGCGTGTTTGACGATGTGAGTGTGGAGAAGGCCGAAGGCCGGATATGACAATACGGAGGGATAAGCAATGAACCGTTACACGATGATCCCGGCGAAGAACCGGAGTTTTGTGCTCAAGTGCGACGAGGGGGACGGCGCGAAGCTGGAGACCCTGCAGAAGCTGGTGAGCGGATATGTGGAGACCGTGCCGTCGGCGTTGGACGCCACCTGGGCGCGGGAGGAGGCTGACCGGCTGGTGCTGCTGGTGGATGAGGATGGCCGAATGAAGTGCAAGGCGGCGAACCGGAAGGCCACGCAGCTTGCTCCGGCGGACGTTACGGCGAACGGTAAGCTGCCCATCGTGGGCGCTGCCGTGCTGATGTTCCAGCAGGGGAGACGAGCTGCTGGGGTTTACAAAGCACGTGGCCGACACCATCTGCAGCGAGTGGCTGTGAGGAGGGGATGACCATGCGGAAGGCGAAGGTGTGGGACGCAAGGCAGCTGCCCGCGTATCTGACTGTGGCACAGTACGGTGAGCTGATGGGCATCTGCCCGAAGACGGTGCGGCGGATGTGTCAGCGGGGCGAGCTGCCCGCCCACAAAGAAGGGCCGAGGCTGTGGCGCATCGACAAGAACGCCGCGCTGGAGCAGCGGCAGGAGACCATGGAGCTCTGCCAGCGGAACGCCAGGAAGGCCCCGAAAAACAAAAAGCCCGCCGGTGCTGGAACACCGACGAGTTTCCGAGTGACAGGTTGAAAGGGCCTATCACCAGAACGATTTTACCACAGCGAGAGGAGAATTGCAATGAAAATGAAGATACAGGCGCTCTACCTGACCGGCACTGCGCTGCTGATCGGCGCGGCGGGGGTGGGCGACAGCGTCACCTTTGACACCGTGGGCAGCTGGACGGGCGCGGTCATCCTGGCCGTGCTGCTGGCCGCCGGCATGGCATCGTCTGCTGGGGCTATGGCCGGGGGCTCGAGATCGAGCGGGCGGAGAAGGCGCAGCTGCGCCGGTACTGCCGGAGGCTGAAGAGCTGCCAGAGGGCGGCGGAAGAGAAGAACGACAGGCATAGTGCGTAAAGGAGAAAATGCAAATGAAGCTGGAAGAATACGAGCACATCCTGCGCACCGGCACCCCAGCGACCGGGCGCGGGCCATCGCCGCAGCGAGCGACGACAAAGAGGTGAGCGAAGAGGAGTTCCACCAGCTGACGGCGCTCATCAAGGGCGCTGTCCGGCCCAGCGCCCGGGAAGATGACGCCGGACGAGGCGAAGCTCTGGGCGGAGGTGAGCCGGGTGAACACCCGGCTGAAGCAGGAGATGGTGGCGGCTAGCTTTACGGTGCGGGCCTTGCCGGACGACCTGCAGGAGGACGCCATCAACATCCTCTCCAAGACCGTGAGCGGGATGCTGGGCGATCTGACCCGCCTGATGGCGGAGACGGGGGAGCCGTGACAGACCGAAAGCAATGCATCCATGTTTTTGAGATAACCCGTCCGGGATGCTTAGCGTGTGCCGGGCGGGACGAAAAGTGCAGGGAGTACAAAGAGCATGAAGAAAAACAAGATGAGTCTCACGACAGAGCTTGACCTGACGCGGGAGGGGACGGCGGAGATGACGAGGTGGTGCATCCTCATCGCGCTGCATCAGAGCTTCGGCGTTGGCGCGGCGCGGCTGAACAAGATCCTGGCCCGGGCAGAAAAGCTGGGGCAGGAGAGTCTGGATGTAGCCATGACAGCGAACGACCGAGGGATGCCCTCGACGGACAGGAGCCTTGCTTTGCGGCGCAGCTGGATGCCGAGGAATGTAGATCCCGACTTCCGGGTGCCGGTGCTGCGCAGCCCCGCACCCGGCGGGAAGAGCAGCTGCGGATGGCGGGCGACGTGGCGGCCAGTATGGTCTGGACGCTGTGCGCCAAGGCCTGCATGGATGAGCTGGGCTTCGGCACGGAACGACTGCTCCGCCTGAAGGAAGAGGCGCTGGCCAACTACCGGCAGGTGAACGAAGAAGGTCACGCGGACGGGCTGGATGTGGCGATGGAGCATCTGCGCCGGTGCGCGCAGGCTGCGCTGAAGGAAGACATCATGGTGGAGAACAAGCCGGACGAAGACCGGGCCAAGCAGAGCGAGCGGGACTACGAAGAACAGAAACGGGCTTTTTTGAAGCGGGCTGTGATGCAGGAGCTGGGACGCCGGGCCGGGAAGGGCGGGCTGCGGATCCTGAGCGAAAAGAAGCTGGAAGAAAAGACTGCGGCTGCAATGGCGCAGCTGAAGGAGAGCAGATGGGCAAAGCGAATCTCTACACCGTAAAGGACTACCTGACCGGGGAAGTCCTCGCAAAAGGCACAGCCGGAGAGCTGGAGGCCAGCGGCATCGTGCCGAAGGGCTACCACACCAGCGAGTGGGCCAAGCGCGAGAACAACCGGACGATGGGCCGGAAGTACAACATCGGCAGCGAGCTGCTGCATCCGGAGGACAGCCCCCGGCGGGGAGAAAAAGGCCGGACGATGAATGTCTACACCTGCTACGATGCAGCCGGAAACGTAATGGGCGAGGGTACGTCCCGGGAGCTGTGGGAGGCGGGCGTCTTTGGCGACGACAACGGGGCCTACTACGCCTACAACCAGCAGGGCGGGCGCTGCATAAAGCGAGGCATCGCAAAAATGACCTGCCGAAAAGAGGTGCGGCAGGTCAGCATGCACAACACCCGGAGCGACAAGCCGCCTGCGCCGAAGGGCAAAAGGCCGAAGCTGCCGGTGCTGCGGAAGATAAAAGACCCGACGCCGCTGGACTACGACGTCCACGACCTGATGACCTACAACGCCATCGCCAAAAAAAGAGGGCCGACCGGAGCTGACCTACGGCTACTGGGCGGCGGCGGGAAAGCCGGCAAGGCCATAAAAATACAGACAGGTAAGCCCCGATGGGAAACCATCGGGGGCGTCTTTCGACAAAAAATATAAGGCGAGATGGGTGCTGCTGAGGAGGCTCGGCGGCAGGCATATCGGTTTATAAAAGTGAACCTCCTCAGCGTTCCCGTCGGCCTTTGGCGCGCGAGAACGCAGCTCCCCTCGGTAGGGGGGAGCCTTTCTTAAATGAAGCGTCCGGGCGGGCGCTTTGGGAGCTAGTATACCCGTTATCCCTGTGACGGTGATGACCACGGAAGAGAAAACTACACTACCAGCTCAAGGCAGCAGGAGGGTACAGGATGAAGAAGAGCTATACCCGGGAGAAGAGAACGCTCTGCGGAGAGGGATACATGGAAGTAGACCTCTACCCCATCACACCCGAGGAGCACGCAGCCAAGCGCCGGAAGAAAACAAAGCCCAGCAGCGAGCGGCAGAAAAACGGAACGCCCAGCACGCGCACCGGCGAAGGGTACAGAAAGCCAACGCAAACTTTACCGTGCTGGGATTTTATCTGACCCTGACCTACATAGACACCTTTTGCCGGAGAGCATGGAGCAGGCCCAGCGGGATCTGCGCAACTACACCCGGCGGATAAGGGCTGCCATCGCAAAGCTGTACGGCCCAGACGTGGAGCTGCGGGTGATGGGCCTGACCGGCTGCGGACGAAAGAGCGGGCGCTACCACCATCATCTGCTGGTGGAGTGCAAAGGACTGACCATGCGGCAGAACGCGGACTTCCGACAGCTGCTGGAGGACAAGTGGGCCATGCGCTGGCCGGACGGCAGCGTGGAGAGCCTTGGCACAGCCAACGCCGACCGGTTAAATCTGCAAAACAGGCTGGATGACCTGATCACATACTTCGAGAAGCACGGGCAGATGCGGTGGTATGAGACCCGGAACCTGACGCTGCCGGTGGAGCACACCCCCAACGATACCCGATGGAGCCGCAAGCAGCTGCGCAAAGGCTGCACCGACTGCAAGGACAACGCCTACTGGTGGGAGCAACGGTATCCGGGCTGGAAGTTCGTGCGGTGCGTCGTGCCGGAGCCGGAAGCGCCGGGCGACGAAAAAGAGGGCTGGGACGCAGACGAGCTGCGCTGCTATGTGGTGATGGTGAAGCGGGAGAGTGCGAAAGTTCGCACCTGACAGACAAAGTACCGGTATTTTTTGCGTTTTAACGCGCGCGGAAGAAAGGCGGCGAGGGATTGACCAGGGAGCAGAAGCGACGGGTGCGGGCGGAGCTGCGGGCTTGTGGACAGGGAAAAAGCGACTGGGCGGGTGTGATCGCGCTGGCGATGGACTACTACGAGGCCGAAGACCCGGTATGCAGGCGGCTTTACAGCTGCGGTATCTGGACGGATGCCGGAGGAGCGGGTGGTGGCGAAGCTGCACATCGGGCGGACGACCTACTACCACAAGGGAGCTGGAGGCGCTGAGCACCGTGGCAGTGTATGCGGCGGCGGCAGGGCTGATGTGAGAGGAAAACCTCTCAACCTTTGCAGTCCGCCTGACGGCGGCGCTGCAAAGCAGCTCCCCTGGCGAGGGAGCTTTCTCGAAGGATGGCTGGGGAGACCCGGCTTTTTCGCCGTGCTCAAATGTCCGCAGTAGTTTTGTTTTTCCGGCGGCGGTAGACTGGGAGGGAAGAACCCAGAGGGGAGGCAGAGCGGTGGCCAAGCGGGCATATTGCAAAAACACGGTAAAGGGCTCCAGCGGGGCGGAAGTACCCACCGAAGGTGCGGGCCGAGGTGCTGATGGCCATGCTGTCGTCTGGATCCATCTGTGCGGTAGCCCGGCGGTACGGCGTACCGGAGAGCACCATCCGCTCGTGGATGGCCGAGGAAGCCGGCCGGAGCGACGCCTTTGCAAAAGAGCGGCAGGCTGCTGCGCGGGAGATCGCGATCCGGGCCAGCCTCGGGGCGAGGGCGCAGGTGAGCTATTTGCAGAGCCGTGTGGACGAGAGCCAGCGGGCCGCGCAGGTACAGGCCAAGCTCCACCGGAAACTGGACGAGGACACCCGCGCCCGCTGCTTTGCAGTCGGCACACTGCTCAAGAGCGACGCCGAGGAGCTGGCGGACGCCACGGAGACGGGGCTTGTGCTGTACGCTGCCGAGGACAGCTATGACCGGCAGCTGGGAGACGAAGAACGAAAAACTGCTGGACGCTCAGCTCGAGCGGTACGGTGAGCGCGTGATGAGCGACAAGAACGCCGCCGCGATGGCCACCGTGCTGATGGCCGTGGCCGAAAAGGCTGCGGCAATGGTACCCGGCCAGAGCCAGAGCGAGGGCGATGCCCCGCCGCTGGTGGAGATCGGGGCCGAGAGCCGGGAAGAAAAAGGGCCGGAGGTGATGGTGGAGTAGCCCTCTCCGTCAGCGCTGCGCGCTGCCACCTCTCCCAGAGGGGGCAGCGGCGACGACCGCCGCCAGTGGCGGAAACAGGGAGGAGCTGTTGGCCGCGGCCAGCAAGATGCAAGCGGCAGCGCAGCAGATGCTGGGAGCCGCAACCCGGGCGCAAAGCGCCATTGGCAGGCCGGGGAAGTCTGGGCGGGACAAGAAGAGCTTGGCGGGGCGTGAAGCACCGGGCCTTGCGACAGAGGGGAGGCAGACAGAGTGGAGGAGAAAAGGCGCGGAGGACGACCGGTGATCTGGTCGCCGCAGCCGAGACAGGCCGCTTTTATGGCGCGCACCGAGGACGAGGCTCTGTACGGGGCGCTGCCGGAGGCGGTAAGAGCGACGCCCTCGTCATCGAGGCACTGCGGCAGGTACACATCCCGCACTACCGGGCGCTCATCCTGCGAAAGACTTACCCGCAGCTTTCGGAGCTCATCGACAAGACCATGCGGTACTACAAGCCGGTGTTTCCCAAAGCGAGGTACAACGGCTCGAGCCACTGCTGGACCTTCCCAGCGGGCGAAGATCTATTTCGGCAGTCTGAACCACACACAGGACAAGTACAACTATCAGGGCAAAGCCTTCGACTTTATCGGCGTGGACGAGCTGACCCACTTTACCTGGGACGAGTACAGCTATGTCATGAGCCGCAACCGCCCCTCGGGACCCGGCACCCGGGTGTACATCCGGGCCACGGCCAACCCGGCGGCGTAGGCCATGGCTGGGTGAAGGCACGGTTTATCAGTCCGGCACCTGCCGGGACGCGGATGGTACAGCTGGTGAAGGTAAAAGCGCCGGAAGGGAAAGAGATCACCTGGCGGCGCACCCGCATCTTTATCCCGTCCACCGTCTTTGACAATCCGGCGCTGCTGGAAAACGACCCGGGCTACATCGGCACACTGGCCTCGCTGCCGGAGGCCGAGAAGCAGGCGCTGCTCTACGGAAACTGGGACAGCTTTTCGGGACAGGTGTTCACCGAGTGGCGGAACGACCCGAACCACTATGAAGACCAGCGGTGGACCCACGTCATCGAACCGTTCCCCATCCCGGAGCACTGGAAGATCTGGCGGGGATACGACTTTGGTTTCTCGAAGCCATTCTCGGTGGGGTGGTACGCAGCGGACGAGCGCGGGCGGCTCTACCGCATCAAGGAGCTGTACGGCTGCACCGGAACGCCCAACGAGGGCCTGAGAAAGGACCCGATGGAGCAGGCACGGATGATCCGGGAAGCAGAGCAGAACGACCCGCTGCTGAAAGGCCGGGTCATCCTGGGCATCGCCGACCCGGCCATCTTCGACGAGAGCCGGGGCGAGAGCATCGCGGACATGCAGGAGAGGAGCCCGAATTTCCTGCACTGGATGCCCGGCGATCACACCCGTCTGGCGGGCAAGATGCAGTTCCACTACCGGCTGGCTTTCGGCGAAGACGGCAGGCCGATGCTGCAGGTCTTCAACACCTGCAAGCACTTCATCCGCACCATCCCGAACCTCGTCTATGACGAGAGCAATGTGGAGGACATCGACACCACGCAGGAGGATCACATCTACGACGAGTGCCGGTATGTGCTGATGGAGAACCCCATCAGCGCCGCAAAGCACACCCAGCCGCCGCCCATGCTGGACGACCCGCTGGATATGGATCCGAGGAAGGACAAGACGAGGTTTATGAGGATATGAGCGAAACGGAGAAAAAGCTGCTGGAGGCGATGGCGGGAGAGGGCTTTGGGGACAGAGCCCACGGCCTGCAGGGCCTTGCTGCCGGTGTACCGGGCGGGCCGGAGGAATTGCCGGGCTCCGCTGCAGAGGGCAGCAGAGCCTGACCGATGTACTGAGCGGAGAGCAGCCCATCGGCGAGAAGGAGATCAGCGAGGCGATGGCTGTGCTGAGAAGTATAAGTCGGCCAAGGCCAGCCTCGACAAGCGGATCATCGACAACGAGGAATGGTACAAGCTGGGCCACTGGAAGCAGTACGGCAACCGGGTGATGGAGGGCAAGCGCGCCCCCAGCACGGGGTGGCTGTTCAACTCCATCGCCAACAAACACGCCGACGCCATGGACAACTACCCGGAGCCGAACGTGCTGCCGAGAGCGCAGGACGACGAGGAGACGGCAAAGCTCCTCTCCGAGATCCTGCCGGTGCTGCTGGAACAGGAAGAATACGAGCAGGTGTACAGCGACACCTGGTGGCGCAAGCTCAAGCAGGGAACCGGCGTGAAGGGCATCTTCTGGGACCCGGGGTTGCGGAACGGCGTGGGAGACATCTCCATCAAGAGCATGGATCTGCTGATGATGTACTGGGAGCCGGGCGTTGAGGACATCCAGGACTCGGCCAACTTTTTTTCAGTCTGGCGCTGGCTGACAACGACCGTCTGACGGCCCGGTGGCCTCAGCTGGAGGGCAAGGCGGGCAGCAGCGGCATCACCGTGGGGCAGTACGTCAGCGACCAGAACATCGACACCAGCGAAAAGAGCGTGGTGGTGGACTGGTATTACAAGCGGGAGAAACCCGGCGGTCAGACCGTGGTGCATTACTGCAAGTTCTGCAACGGCGTGGTGCTCTACGCCAGCGAGAACGACCCGGCGATGGCCGAGACGGGCTTCTACGACCACGGAAAATATCCCTTTGTGTTCGACCCACTCTTTGTGGAGGAGAACAGCCCGGCGGGCTTCTGGTACATCGACGTGATGAAGGACACCCAGGACGCCATCGACCGGATGACCCAGGCCATGGACGAGAACACGCTGGCAGCGGCCAAGAAACGCTACCTTATCTCGGACACGGCGGGCGTGAACGAGGACGAGCTGCTGGACACGGCGAAGGACGTGGTACACATCACGGGACGGCTGGACGAGCGGGGCTTTATGGAGCTGGAGACGGCTCCGCTGCCCTCCAACACCATCGCCCACCAGCAGAACCGTGTGGCCGAGCTGAAGGAAATCAGCGGCAACCGGGACGTGAACCAGGGCGGCACCACCAGCGGCCTGACGGCGGCCTCGGCCATCGCAGCATTACAGGAAGCAGGCTCGAAGCTGAGCCGGGACATGCTGAAGAGCGCTTACCGGGCCTTTGCAAAAGGAATGCTATTTCATCATCGACCTGATGCGGCAGTTCTACGACGAAAGCCGGGTCTACCGCATTACCGGTAAACAGGGCGGCACGGAGTACCGGGAGTTTTCCGGCCAGATGCTGCGGCCGCAGCCGGTGGAGAGCGTGGGCGGCGTGGAGCTGGGCGCCCATGAGCCGGTGTTTGACATCACGGTGAGCGCGGCCAAGAAGATCACCTTCAGCCGCCTTAGCCAGAACGAGACGGCGAAGGAGTGCTACCAGCTGGGATTCTTTGCTCCGGCCAACGCCGACGCTGCACTGGCGTGTCTGGACATGATGGACTTCGAGGGCATCGAGAAGGTGCGCCAGAGGGTGGCCCAGAACGGCACCCTGTACCAGCAGCTGCAGCAGGCCATGGCACAGATCCAGCAGATGGCGGCGGTCATCGACCAGCAGAACGGCTCGAACCTGAGCGAACAGGCTGGTGCTGCAGCCGCTGCCATGACCGGCATGGAGGCGGTGGCGGAGAGACCAGCGCAAAGACGGTAACAAACTCTCTGGGCGGACAGGTGGGCGGCGGAACGAACCCGCTGGCCACGAAAGCTGCCGAGAGGGCGATGAACATCAACAACCCAAATAAGTGAGGAGGTTCTACATGATCAAAATTATCTACAAGGCAGATCCGGAGGGCGGGAAGCTGACGATGAGGGCCGAGGGCCACGCGGGGTATGCCCCGGCGGGGCAGGACATCGTGTGTGCGGCGGTTTCTGTGCTGGCGCAGACGCTGGCAAACAAGGTAGAAGCTGCTGCAAGGAGTGGAAGGCTGCTGACGAGCTGTGTGCAGCATGGCGAGACTTTTGTGGTGCAGGCTCTGCCGAAACCCGGCCCGAACGCTTTGATGGTCGCAAGCTGGTTTGACTTTGTGGAAGAGGGCCTGCGTGCGCTGGCGGAAGAGCATCCGGACAATGTCGAGCTGGTAGTCACAGACGGCGGTGCAGATGATATGGACGAACCTGCCATGAAATTGCAGCTGTTTGCGGAGGGCGGCGGTGACGGTGCAGCGGCTGCTGGCGGCGATGGTGCCGCCCCTGCGGCGGAAGAAAAGGCTGCGTCTGCTCCCGCCCAGAGCAAAGGCCGGGAGGCTGCTGCCGCTGAGGTGGATGAGATGCTGAGCCCGGCGGAAGAGCCGGGCGCGGAGGAAGACACTGCTGAAGGCGAGGAACAGGACGGTACGGCAGACAAGAGCAGCACCGACCCGGAGGCACACCGGAAAGCGTTTGGCGAACTAATGCGGGGCGAGTACAACCGGGAGTTTGGCGAGATGATCGTGCAGGCCACCCAGAAGGCCTACGACAGCGTCCTGAACGAGCAGGGGCCGGTGGGGCGTATCCTGAACGCGCTGGGCCAGAAGTACGGCACTGCTCCCGGCGACTACGAGGCACTGGCTGCGGCCGTGGAGGGCGGCGTCGTGAAGGACGACGCCTATTACGAAGACATGGCCATGAAGAAGGGCATCAGCGTCCAGCTGGCCAAGGAGATGGACGCGCTGGAAAGCGAGAACGCCAAGCACCGCGCCGCTGAGCAGCAGCGGGCGGAGGCCGCAAAGATGGAAGCCATCCAGCAGGAGTGGGACGCCGCTGCGGAGCGCATCCGGGCCGAGGACCCGGGCTTTGACATCAAGACGGCGCTGGCCGACCCGGATTTTGCCCAGATGCTCAAGCTGGGCGTGAAGATGGAGGACGCCTACAAGGCCCGCTACTTTGACGACATCATGGCCCGGCGCACCACCCAGACGGCAAAGACCGTAGAGAAGGGCGTGGAGGCCCGGATCCGCCAGCGGGGCGCACGGCCCAGCGAGAACGGCACCAACCCCGGCGGCGCGGCGGTGCTGAAGACGGACGTCTCCAAGCTGACGCCTGCCCAGTGCGAGGAGCTGGAGCGCCGGGCCATGCGGGGACAGATCATCACTTTTTAACCGAAAGGCGCTGCTGACCGAAAGAACCTCTCACCGTTCCCGTCGGCTGACGCCGCGCGAGAACGGAGCTCCCCCTGTTAGGGGAGCCTTTCTTAAAGGAAAATCCGGGAAGCAGAAGTCTCTCAATAAAGCACATGAGTAAACGAAGGGAGTAAGAAACATGAAGAACCACATGAATCTGCAGCTGTTTGCGCAGCCTGCAAACCAGCACCGGCGCGACCGGCATGAGCGCCGAAATGAAGACCTACTACGAGAAGCGTCTGCTGGATCAGGCAGAGCCGCTGCTGGTGCATGACCAGTTCGGCGACAAGTACCCCATCCCGGCCAACAACGGCAAGACCATCGAGTTCCGCAAGTACGAGAGCCTGCCCAAGGCCACCGAGCCGCTGACCGAGGGCGTGACTCCCAATGCTCAGGCCCTGACCGTCACCCCCTGACCGCCACCGTGAAGCAGTACGGCGGCTGGGCAGCCATCACCGACGTGCTGCTGCTGACCGCCATCGACAACAACATCACCCAGGCGACCAAGGTGCTGGCATCCCAGGCGGGCCGCACGCTGGACACCGTGACCCGCGAGGTGCTGGCGGGCGGCACCAACGTCATCTACGCGCCGGCGGGCGACACCGCGGTGACCAGTCGCGCCAACCTGACCACCGCCAGTGTGCTGACGCCGGATCTCATCGACCAGGCGGCCACTGCCCTGAAGGCCCAGAATGCCGACGCCATCGGCGAGCTATGTGGCCATCGTCCACCCCTATGTGGCCTATGACCTGCGCCGCGACCCGGACTGGATCGATGTGCACAAGTATTCTACGCCCGACGAGATCTACAACGGCGAGATCGGCACGCTGCACGGTGTGCGCTTTGTGGAGACCAGCGAGGCAAAAGATCTGGACCGGCGACGGCTGCCCCACCAGTCTGGCCGTGTTCGGCACTCTGGTGCTGGCGGCTCACGCCTACGCCGTGACCGAGGTGGAGGGCGGCGGCCTGCAGCACATCGTCAAGCAGCTGGGCGCAGGCGAAGACCCGCTGAACCAGCGCGCGTCCGTGGGCTGGAAGGCCATCAAGACCGCAGAGCGGCTGTGCGAGCAGTACATGGTACGCATCGAGAGCGTCAGCCCGAAGTACAGCGCGAAGGCGAAGGCGAACTAACACGTTGTCGGCGCGGGACGAAGTTCTCTTTGCGTGCCAAAAGAGAACCAGAAAAGCACCCGCTACTTCCGAAGCGCGGGAGGCACGGGAAAGGGGCTGCTCGCCCCTTTCAGACCCCAAAGGAGAAGTCGAAACGGAAAAAAGCTAGCCGCTGCGCTAAGACGGGTTGCGGTGCCCAGCGACCACTTCGTGCCTTGAGTGGCACTCGTGTCCTGCTGACCGCGGCCCCAACAGCTACTCCCTGTATCCGCCGCAGGCGGCGGTCGTAGCTGTTGCGCTTTTTTCTCGTTTCTCCGTTTTACGGCTTCGCCGAGGATTTCAGGCTTTAGCTGAACAGGAACGGAAAAACGAAAGGAGAAGGATCTATTTATGGCAACTAAGAAAGAGACTGCTGCGGCCCAGGCCGTGGAAAAACGCGGTGGAGACTGTGGAGAAGACCGAGGCGATGGCCGAAGCAAAGGCCGAAGCAAAGGACGACGGCATGGTGACCATCCACCTGTTTAGGACGACGACGCTACGCGGCGCCGGTGTTCGTGGGCATCAACGGCGACAGCTACCCTCATCCAGCGCGGCATGGACGTGAAGGTGCCGAAGGCTGTGGCCGAGGTGCTGGAGCACAGCATCAAGCAGGACGCCGAGGCGGCCCGGAAGAGTCAGGCCATGCAGGCGGCGGCCGGCACGCAGATGATGACTATTTGATAAGAGACCCACCATAGAGCACTCGCCCGGCAAGACCTCTCAGGCGCTTCGCGCCAGCTCCCCTTGAAAGGGGAGCCATTGGCAGGCCGGGAAAGTAAAGCTGGACGCTCAAGGCCCGATGGGGCGTAAAATAGAGTGCTCCGCTACAGAGGGCAGAGAGATATTCCCCGGTACAGCTTGCAGGCGCTTGCTGCGCCGGGGGATTTTGTTTTGGAGGTTTTATGACAGCAGGCGAAGCGATACGGATGGCCGACGAGCTGAGGCCGAACAACAGCTTTTCAGACGAGATGAAGCAGCTGTGGCTGCGGCAGGCCGACAGCGGCTTACGCCGGAGCGTGGTGGAGCGCAGCGACACCGGAAGCGACTTTGAGGGCCGCGGCGCGGATATTTTGTGGGAGGAGGGGTTGAATACGACACGCCGCTGCTGGCAGACAACGCAGCGGAAGCGCTCTATCCCCACTGGCTGGCGGCGCAGATGGATCTTGCCCTCGGCGAGACAGCCCGGGCGGCGAACGAATTGCAGCTCTACACGAGCTATGTGCAGGAGTTTGCGGCGTGGGTGAGGCGGAATTATATGCCGGTGGGCGGAGGGAGGCTGATGACGTGACGAACCTGAACCAGATCAACAGCCAGCGGCAGCTGCTGCGGGTATTTGGCGGGCTGAACGAGGGGTATGCCTGCAGCGAGGCAGAGCTAAGCAGGGAGAAGAACTTTTCTTCGCGGGGATACCCGGCCCTCGAGACCCGCAAGCCCCGGCGGAAGGTGCGTCAAGCGACCGGAATGAACGGGATGTACCACCTGAACGGCCTTTTGACCGTGGAAGGCACGACCCTGCGGTATGCCCCGGACGACGGCGGCGACGCCGTGGAGCTGGAGAATGCCCTGACGGACGGCGAGAAGAAGATGGTGGGCATGGGACCAAGGTGCTCATCTGGCCGGATAAGATGTCCTTTGACACCGCAGCGGGGACACTGAGCGCGCTGGGCTCCGGCTGGCAGCAGGGAGGCAAAAGCCTGACTGTGACCCCCTGCGACGCTGCGGGCGTGGTGTACACGCCGAACAAATTCGGCGCGACCGAGCCGGAAAGCCCCAAGAACGGCGACGTCTGGCTCAAGCAGGCCGAGGATGCCCCGTGGAGCTACCGCGACGCCCTGAAGCTCTACAGCACGGCGGGCGGGTGGCAGAACATCCTACTGAACTATTGCCGCGTGACCTGCGAGGGGCTGGGCGAAGCCTTCAAGGCCGGGGACACCGTGACCCTGACGGGCATCCCGGGCGTGGTGAAGAACGCCTATTCCGCCGATTTCGGCGGGGACGTGGTGGTGGACGACGTGGCCGGGGACTCGGTGATCCTCTCCATCGCGCCGGACATTGAGAGCGTTTTGTACTACGGCACCTGTGTGGTGACGGGCAGAGCGTGGTGTGGACGGCCATGGACGGCAAGACCACCCAGACCTTCGACGGGCCTTTCCCGGACGTGACGGCCCAGCGGCGGGTGCCGGATCTGGACTGGCTGACGGAGCACAACAACCGTGTCTGGGGCTGCTCGAGCACCGAGAACGTCATCTATGCCTGCAAGCTGGGTGACGCCACCAACTGGTTCTCCTATCGCGGCACGGCAGCGGACAGCTATGCCGTGACCGTGGGCAGCGACGGAGCCTTTACCGGCGCGGCTACCTGCATGGGATACGTGCTTTTCTTCAAGGAGAACGGCTTACACAAGCTCTACGGCACCAAGCCCAGCGACTACCAGATGAGCAGCATCCAGTGCTCAGGTGTGGCCAAGGGCGCCCACCAGAGCCTCTGCGTCATCAACGAGACACTGTACTACCTCTCGATGGACGGCGTCATGGCGTGGGACGGCAGCCTGCCCACCAAGGTGTCGGCCTCGCTGGACGAGACGGCCATGAGCCGGGTGACAAGGGCGGCCGCCGGCGGGCTGGTGGGCGGTACTACCTGCACACCGAGAGCCCCGGCGGGCAGAGGCTGCTGGTGTACGACACCGAGAAAGGACTCTGGCACGAGGAGGACGCCACCGGCTGGGCCATGTGCAGCACCGGGCGGCAGCTCTACCTCTGGGACAAAGAGGCAATCTGGGCCGCAGACGGGAGCCGGGAAGCCGGCGGCGAAGAGGACACGGTGGAATATGAGGCTGTGACCGGAGACATCGGACTCGGAGACCCGGACGACAAGTATTGCAGCCGGGTGACGGTGCGGCTGGACGCCATGGAGCGGACCGTAGTGACGCTGTGGGCCAGCTTCGACGGCGGCGAGTGGGAAGAAAAAGGGTTGGTGGACACTGGGGACAGGCGGGTGCAGGTGAACCTGCCTTTGTCCCGACCCGGCACGACACCATGCGGCTGCGTCTGACCGGAAAGGGCAGATCGCAGTGAGGAGCATCGCCATGACGCTGAGCAGCAGCGAGGGCGGAAGAGTGAGTGGAGGTGTGCCGAGACGCTGAAAGCGTAGGCTATGTTCTCTTTTGGTGTCAAAAGAGAACCAGAAAACCACCAGCGATTTCGACGCGCTGGATCCACGAGAAAGGGGCTGCTCGCCCCTTTCAGACCCCAAAGAGGAAGTCGAAGCGGAAGAATGCTAGCCGCTTCGCTAAACGCATTTTTCTCGTTTCTCCGATTTGAACAGAAACGAGAAACCGGAAGGAGGAGCTGAATGGCAAGCATTGTGGGACTTTCCAAGATCTCCATGCCGAGGCTGGAAAAGCTGGATGCGGACAGCGCCCGGGAGCTGAGGAATTACCTGTACCAGATGCAGGAGCAGCTGGAATACATTTTGAGCAACATTGACACGGAGAACCTTGCGGGGGATCTGCAGGAGAAGCTGAAATAACACATTGACAGGAGGACAGAGAACATGAGCAGAGTGAGCGATGCGAGAGCGCAGCTGGATGCGTGGGAGGCGAAGAAGCCGGGCGACTACACCAGCAAATACAAGGACAAGATCGACGGCGTGATGGGCCAGCTGGACGGGATGAAGGATTTCAGTTACGACCCCACCGGGATGCGGCCTACGAGCAGTACAAGAACAGCTACACCCGGCAGGCGAAGCTGGCCAACGAGAACGCCCAGGCCAACGCCAGCGCCATCTCGGGCGGGTACGGCTCCAGCTACGGCACCCAGGCGGGCCAGAGCGCCTACCAGAACGCCATGGCGGGCCTGAGCAGCGCCACGAACAGTCTGTACAGCCAGGCGCTGAACCAGTACACCCAGAAAAAAGAGCGACCTGCAGAACCAGCTGAGCGGCTACCAGCAGGCCGAGGCGCAGGACTACGAGAAGTACCAGACCAACTACCAGAACTGGGAGAACCAGCGCAACTACTATCAGAGCGCGTACAATCAGGCGGCCAGCGAAAGCCAGGCGAAGAAGAGCCGGGGGAGCGGACTTCTGAACACGATCCTGAGCGTAGGTGCAAGCATACTGATGGGCTTGTTGAAGAAAAGCGCCCGGCCCGGAAGGGGCTGAGCGCTTGGGGATTTATGCAAGATGGAGCTTTTCCTTCAAGGCGTCCTGAAGAACGCCGGAGAAGTTGATGTGTGCGGCCTCGGCTGCATCATTGAGCCAAGCGGGGACGGAGAGGGTCTTTTAACAGGGCGGAACTGCTTTTGGTAAGCAGCCATATCAAAGGGTACCATGACCACGAAGTCTCCGGCCTCCACCGGAAGAGAGGAAGGAACGGAAGGAGTGGGGCAGACAGCGCACTCTTCCAGCATCAGGCCGATGGCATCCTGTGCCATCCGCACAGCCTCATCCATCGTATCGCCCTGCGTAAAGCAGCCCTCGATGTCGGGGACGGTGACAGAGTAACCTGTGGCCTCGGGGTGGAACACGGCGGGATAGAAAACAGCGTTCATGGAAATACCTCCTTATTTCTTCAGCCCGGCCAGTTTGAGGATATTTTTCTCTGTGCCGGGTTTGAGGTCTTTGGCGTGGAAAGGGACGATAGTGGTCTTGCCGGTGGTGGGGTTTGTGGTATTTGCGATGAGAGCCGCTGGAGCTGACGAACACGAAACCGTTCTGTTCGAGCAGGCGAACGATCTCTTTGGGGTCATTGGCATGAAGATGCACCTCCGAATCTGTAATTATAATATATACGTATTTTACGTATTTGTCAAGAGAGGAGTTAAAGATGGGCGTATTCAAGAGATACAAGAACGCGCAGGCGGCGCAGAAGGACGCGGAGAACGCGATGCCGGGGGCGTACCAGAGCAACTACACCGACCGGATCAACGAGGCACTGGACAGCATGGGCGCGGCCAGCAATGCGGGCTATGACGTAGGCACGGACAGCGAACTCTACCGGCAGTACCGCGCGGGCGCGCAGGCGAATGCCAGGGCGGCGGCTGAGAACGCCGCTGCGGGCGCAGCAGCCCTGAGCGGCGGGTACGGCTCCAGCTACGCAGACAGCGTGGCCCAGCAGGGCTACCAGCAGGCCATGGCGAACGTGGACAGCGGACTTTCGGGCCTGCGGGACAAGGCCCTGACCATGTACCAGCTGAAGCAGAACGGCCTCTCGGGGCTGCTGAGCGCGCTGCAGAGCCAGGACAGCCTCGAGGCGGCGGAGCATCAGGGAGCCGTGGCCAACGCGCAGGACTGGCGGGACTACAAGAAGAGCCGGGCAGACCAGGCAGCGCAGGAAAAGCAGAACTTCTGGGATAATCTGATGCAGGTAGGCACCGATGTTGTAAAGCGGGCTTTACCGCCTACGACCGGTACAAGGGATATGACCAGTGGAAGCAGGAACATGAGCTGCAAGAAAAACAGGTGCAGGCGCAGCTGCAGCAGATGGCGATAGACAAAGCGCTTGACTATAAAGAACGGGGGTGCAAGCGAAGCTTTTCCTGAACCAGTTCCTGAGTGCGAACGGCTTAGACCCCAGCATTCTCAACGATTGGACCACGGAGAAACGACTGAGCTTTCCCCGGCGGATTATCTGACAGCAATGAAGGGAATCACCGACCTTTACGAGGGTGGTTTCCGCGATGCAGCAGGGGCTGTAGCCGACATGTACGGCATTAGCAGGGATACGCTGAACTACACGCCTCAGTACATCACCGGCAGCTACAGCAGTCGGAGAAGCGGCGGCTCGGGCGGCTCTTCGGGCAGCAGGAGCGGCGGCACGAAAAGCAGCGGGAGCAGCCCGACCTATGCCCAGCTGCTGAGTATGTCGAAGGAGTTTGTCACAATGAAAGCGAGTGACCCGCGGTATGATTACTACAAGCGGACGCTGACGGATGCGGGCTGGATAAAGGACGACACCCCGAACCTGTTGGAGACGAACCGAGGTCTGACGGGGGCAGAGCTGGAAAGGAGACCCGGCAAACAAGTGGGGTACTGGGACAAGTAACAGACAGAGCCAGAGCACCGGAAGAACGGCAAGCCAGTCGAGTGTCCCGCAGCGGGCGCAGGTGGCGGCGAACGCCATCAAGGGCCAGAGGAACCACGGCTCGGATGACCAGACTATTTTTAACAGCCTGAAGTATCAGGGATACACGGACGACGAGATCTGGAAAGCCTTTGAGCTGGCAGGGTAACAGAAAAAGCCTCCTGCACGACCGTGTGCAGGAGGCTTTGGGATAAAGTCAGGCGAGGTGGAGCTGGTGCTTGAGCGCGTCCTGAAGGACCTGACTGAAGTTTACATTGCGTTCAAGGGCGGCGGCATTGAGCCACGCCGGGAGAGTGACGGTGCGGTTTACCGAACGATTGACGCTGGCGAGCCGGACGGACGGCATATAGGCATCGACCAGCACGACCCCGCTCGTTTTCTTTAGGCTGGATAGCGGACAGGGCCGAGGGGGCGGGGATAGGCTCGCCGTCCTCTTCCAGCCCGCACATCACGCAGCCAAGCAGCTCGCGGGCGGAAAGCAGGGCGTCGTCCTCGGACGTACCGCTGGTGGCGACACCGAGGTCGGGAAAATCGACAGCGATCTCCTGCCCGTCCTCGTAGATAAACACGGCAGGATAGAAGTAACGGTCGGGAAGATTCTTTTTCATCAGAAAAGCCTCCTATCATTCAGCGGAATTTAAGGCCGGACTGCTGCTCAATGCGGTTAAGCGTAGCCCGGGGAATATCTTTATCGGGGTCTTTTACGGTGACGCGACCGGGCTTGGCGGGGTTTATACTGGTGGTGGCTGCCCACGCAGTTGACCTCATACCAGCCGTCGGCCTTGAGCGCCTTTATGACCTCGCGGGACGAATAACTTTTCACGACATCATCTCCTCAATAACAGAATAACAAATACAATACTATTTGTCAAGACAAAAAAGAAGGGAAGAAGACGGAATGGCAGTAACCAAACAGCAGCTCGCACAATGGAGCAGGGAATTTGCCGCAAAGAACCCGGACAAGGTGAGTGGGGCGGGCAGCACTGCGCAGAGCACCACCACAAAGAAGAGCAGCGTCACCAAGGAGCAGTTGAGCCAGTGGAGCCGGGAGTTTGACAAAAGGAAGCACAACGTCAGGCAGAACAGGAGCAGAACACCGGGCCAAAGCCTTACAGCAGTACACCGAACGGCACATAAGCGACATGGGGGAGGTGGATGAGAGGAACGAGCCCTCTCAGGCGAGCAGCGGGCGGAAAGAAAACCTCACCGTTCCCGTCGGCTGACGCCGCGAGAACGGAGCTCCCCTGATAGGGGAGCCCTTCTAAAGGAAGCCCCACTGAAAGGGCGCTGGACATGGGGCAGAAATGGGGCGTTCCGGCGAAGAGCGGGAACGTGCTGGAGAACGTGGGCAGCGGGGCCATGGCCTACGGCAGCGGCCCGGCGCAGGAGCTGAGAGCCAGCTTTGCCAAGGACAGCGTACCGGACGAGTTCGACCGGATCAACCAGTGGATGGACACCGGGGACAACAAGAATCTGGCCGACGCGGTGCGGCGGGTGGACAACACCCACGGCGCGTACACGGACGCCGACCTGATCCAAAAAGGGCGGCTGGACGCAGGAGCAGATCGACGAGGCCGGAAGATGAACGCTGCGCTGGACGCCATCCCCACATGGCAGCGGTATGCGCGCCGGGCGGCGAACACCATCGGCGGCATCGGAGACACGGTGGCTGCTGCCCCGGTGCTGGGCGCGGAGTACGGCGTACAGGCGGAAAGAACATCGACGCCACCCTGAAGAACTGGAAACAGGTGGAGCAGGGAGGTAAAGGGCGACGAACACGCCCAGAGTCTTTTCGACCTTTTGACCGATGTGGACATGGACTATAACCCCACCTGGCCGGAGAGCCGGAACCGGGAGCTGATCTCGATGGGGTACAACTCCAAGGAGATCCGGGAGATGCGCCAGCGGCTGGCGGGGTTGGAAGTGAGCGACGGCATCGACAAGAACCAGAGCGTGGGCTACCAGCTCTACGACCGCGGGCAGCGGCTGACGGCTGCGGCCCAGAGCGGCCTGAGCCCGGCGCAGAAGGCCGTGGCGGGGGCCGTGACCAGCGCAGCGGAAAATCTGGCCATTTTCGCAGGCGGCGATGGCGTTGCGTGGATCCTGCCTATGCTGAGCGCCCAGGGCGCGGCAGAGGCCATGGGCCAGAGCGCGGAGAAGGGTGAGAGCGCCGGTAAGGCATTGGGCGGCGGCCTCGCCAAGTTTGGCGCAGGGTGGGCCATCAACTCGGTGGGCGCGGCTGACCTTGCAAAGACCATGGGCTCGGACTACGCGAAGGACACGATGGCCGGGCAGATCGCGGACTGGGTGCAGGGGCTGGCAGGCAGCTCGGAGCTGGCGCAGCGCTACCCGGCGGTGGCTGCGGCCATCTCGGGCGGCATCGACAACTCGATGCAGGCATTCGCGGAGACCTATGCGGACATGGCCATTGACGCTGCGCTGGGGGACAGCGAGGCGGCGAAGAACCTCTTCAGCAAAGACACCTTCCTCACCGCGCTGGAAAGCGGACTCTCCGGCGGTGCATCCGGCGCGCTGGGCGGCGCGATCGGCACGGGACTGCGAGGCATGAGCGAGGGACTGAGCCGGACGACGGAGCGTTACGACCGGACGGACCGGATGAAGCGGGCTGCCGCCCAGCAGAAGGAGTGGGAGGCCCGGACGGCGGAGCCCTCTCAGTCGGCTGCGGATAGCTCTGCTGATAGAGCGCTGGCAGGGCAGGACCTCTCAGTCGCTGACGCGACAGCTCCCCTTAAAAAGGGGCAACGGCGACGACCGCGGCCAGTGGCCGAAACAGGGAGGAGCTGTTGGGGCAGCGGCCAGCGGGATGCAAGCGACAGCGCAGCAGACGCTGGGAGACGCAACCCGGGCGCAAAGCGCCACTGGCGTGCCGGGCAGCTCTCAGCTGGACGCCGGAAGTGCTGCGGGGCGTGAGATGGCGGGCCTTGCGACAGAGGGAAGCGGCAGTGGACCTGCGCAGCAGACACTGGAAGCTGCAACCCGGGAGCAAAGCGCCTTTCTTAAAGGAAACTCCACTGAAAGTATGCAGCGGGCGGATGCGCAGCAGGCGCAGACGGAAGGAGTAAACAGCAGCGTAAACGAGGCTGCTGCGCAGTCGGAAAACCCGGCGGTGCGGCAGTTTGCCGAAGTGGCGGCGAACGACAGCCTGACGGGCAAGACCATCGGGCTGTTTACGCCGAACGCCGAGAACCGGGAAAACCGTGCGGCCTTTGAGCAAACTTACGGCGTGACGCTGCCCGACACTGCGGGCGCGACCCGCCGGATGCTGCGGGAGATCGCCGCACAGCAGAACGTGAAAAGCGAAACAGCGCCTGCTGTACAGAGTGCAGAGCTGCCCAGCGAAGCTGTGGAGTGTGCCGCAGACAGTGCAGGATGCTCCCGCAGAAACCACCGATGCCATGCCGGAAACGGCTGCGCCGGACAACGTGCGTGAAGCGGCTTCCGCCGCAGCTGAAACCGACGGCTACGAGAACGCCCCGCTGCGGGAGACTCTGGGTCTCCGGCCGGAAGCGCCGAAGACCCAGCGGGAGGCCGAGGTGCAGCGGGCGCTGGAAGGCTGGCGGGTGACGGACAAGGCAGCCGAGACCATCAGCAAAAATATGCCGGACAGGGTGGACGCTGACCGGTATGCGGCCGCAGCGTCGCCGCTGTACCGGCTGGGCCGGAGCGGCGCTGCCACCTTTGCGCAGGCGCTGGAGCTGGCGGGCAGCATGAGCGGCACGGCGGCGGACATCAACCATCCTGAGCACCGACGCCGGGCGGACGGCCCTTGAGATCGCCTACACCCAGGGCAAGGGCGAACGGATGCTCTACGCTGAAAAGATGGCCGGGCTGGGCGGGACACTTGGCAGCGAGAGCACCAGCGGCAGGGGCGAGGTATACGCCAAGGGTACGATGCGGCAGGAGAGCGACCCGGCCAGCCAGATCATCAGCCTGAACGCCGCGGCCACCGGCACGGATGCTGTGCTGAGGATGTGCTGCAGAATGACCGGAACATCAGGGCCTATGTGGACACCGAGACGGCCCGGATCTTCTTCGGCGACAGTGCGCAGGACATCTTCGGCACGGTGCTGCACGAGGACTACCACTGGTACAACGCGCTGGACACCGAGGGCGCACGGACTTTGCAGGAGCACGCGCTGGAATATCTGGCGAAGAGCAGCGGCTACGAAAGCCTGGACGAGATGATCCGGGCGAAACTGCAGGATTACAGCGCCCAGAGCCTGACCTATGAGCAGGCAGCGGAGGAGCTGGTGGCCGACGCATGGCGGGGCATCTTTGACAGCGAGGAGAGCTTCAAGCGCTGGGTGACGTTCCAGCGCGGGCAGGCAGAGAAGAATGCAGGCAAAGCGGCACCATCCACAAGGTGATGGAGCAGGTGCGGCAGATGCTGGATGGGCTCATCAGCCGGGCGAAGGAAGTGCTGACCATCGACCCGGACAACCGCGCCGCCCTGAAAGCGAAGCGGCTGGCCGAGGCCGAAAAGCGCGCTTTGCAGGACGAGTATTTCGCCCATGCAGAAAAGGCCATGGACAACCTGCGGGCGGCAAAGAAAACGCCGCAACTCTCAAGACCGAGAGCGCGGCGGAAAAGCAGGGGTTCGGCTTTCGATTTTGAAGGATAAGGCCGGAGAGACTTATATCAAAATCGACGAAGATATTCTGAAGGATGTCCCGCAGGAAGAGTGGAAGTCTACGGTCAAGCAGGCTATCAAGGAGCGTTTTCCGAACGGCTTTAAGCGGAACGGCTGGACGATTGAAAATACGAAAGAAAGCCGCAAAGAATTTGTCTGGTCAAAGTATACGAAAGCATTGCAGTGGGAGGGCGCAAATGCCTATGCAGATAAAATGCGGATAGCAGCCAATCTGGACGAGATCATCGGACGGCAGACGAAGTATACCGTGAGCCTGCGAACCACAAGAATGCGGAAGCATTCAACCGGGGAAAAATCAAGATCCAAGTCGCGCAGAACGCCTATGAGGCGGATGTGCTGACGGCCATCAAAACGGACCAGCGGGAGATATTCTATGATATTGTGGACATTAAGTCCATAAAAATAGAGACCTCCGGCAAAGCCCACATAGAATCCGAAGATTCGAGGAGCAGCGGGCCGGAGGTCTCGGTAGAAGCCTCCGGTGGAACCGTCACCAAAACACAAAGTCATGATGCCAGCAGATTGCCGGAGGCTTCTAAGCAAAGTATAGCACGAACCTCCGACGAAAGCAAGAGAACCGACGAGGCTGTGAAGAAAACGGTGAGGTTCCAGCTAAGCGCTCCGGTGGAAGTAAGGCAAAACCAAGGAACTGGTGGCTGTACATAATCTAACAGAAGAGAATCTGAAGGAGGCACTGGAACTGGGAGGTATGCCGTCGCCTTCTATCGCGGTGGTGAAGGCACAGGACGGCCACAGTAAGTATGGCCCCATCTCACTGGTGTTTGGGCCGGACAGCATTGACCCGCAGGCCAGCAGAGCAAACCGGGTGTATGGTTCGGATGCGTGGACGCCGACCAGGCCGAACGTGGAGTACGAGGTAAACAGCAAAGCGGCAGCTGATTTTGAAGATACTGTATATGAAGCCAGCCAGAGCGATTTTGAGGGAAAGTTTGCAAACAGCTCGTCGCTGCAGCGTATTGGTGTAGATGAGGTGAGCAGCGAAAATCGTGAGGAGTTAGCGCAGAAGCTCCAGCGGGATACTGCGGTGCAGCTGGCGTATCTGAAAGCTCAGGGCGAGAAGGTAGAACCCATATACAGGACGGAGAAGGAACAGTTCGATAGCCTCGGGAATGATTCACTGGAAAAAATCATCGAATATGCCGGGGCGGACGAACTCAAGAAAGTCTTCGAGGGAGGAGACTTTGACCTGATGGACAAGCTGGCCGACAAAGCAGCGGATGCACTGGAAGAAAAAGTATACACACGGCTCGCTGGAAGGTCAGAATCGGCGATGGCAGATGCGTATCAATAAACTGCGCAATGAGAACCGTGGACGCCTGTATGGCCTGCTCGAACACGCGTATAAGATGATGACTGATACCAGCAATGGAAAAGTAGAGCTGGATGTGGAAGCTACTAGAGAAGCCATCCGGCAGGCGGCTCCCGAAGCAGCGGTGAAAAAACTGGGTAAAGGAACAGCTTGGAAGTGTGCTGGAACAGAAAGGCATCCGAAACAGCAAAGACCGTTTCACACCCGGCGGAAAGAGACGAAGTTTTACGGAACTGCATAATCCCTATACACTGGAAAACCTTGTGGCGGCCATGAACGACCAGAACGCGCGGGGACAGGATGTGTGGGGGTTATCGGCCTCGACCCTGATGTCCACCACGACTGCCGAATACAAAAACCTCGACGAAGTGCGGGCGGACAAAGGCCGCCTGCAGCAGATGCCGGAGGAAGAGTATAAGGCGCTGCTGAAAAAAAGGCAGACCACCAGATCGAGGTTGTGATCGACAAGCTGCGCAGCGGACAGAAGCCCACGCGGACAACAGCTTTGAAGAGCGGGAGATCCTTGGCGATATTTTGCTGCGGGCCGCGCAGGGCAGCCAGACAGCCGCAGCGATCGGCAAGGCATTTGCAAAAGAAGGCTACATCATTGGTAATGACACAGCCCAGATGATACGGCAGCTGTACAAAGATGTGGCCGCTATCCCTACCGGGTATTTTGAGGCGAAACCTCAACGTGCGGTGGGCTTTGATGAGGTAAAGGCAGCTGTCCTGCCGGACAACGCCAGCGAGACGCTGGTGAACAGTCTGAAGGAGCAGGGTGTGCCGGTATATCAGTACAAAGCCGGAGACGATGCCAAGCGCACCGAGATTTTGAACAAGCTGCCGAATGTACGTTTCAGAAGGCCGAGCAGGCCGACCGGGAGGCAAAAGCAGAACCAGCAGCGGCAGGCCAGCCGGGTACTGGCGGAGAAGGCGGCGGCCTTTGATACTCTGAACCAGTTCTTCGGCCTGACGAAGAACACCCGGCTCTCGGACGCGGCCCTCGAGAGCCTCGCCATCCGGTGGACCAAGACCAACGGCAGCCGGGCCGACCGGACGAAGCTGGCAAACGAGACGCGGGCGCTGGTGGAGTATCTGCGCTCGGAGGGCGCGGACATGGCCAAGGCGCAGGGACTGGCCGAGACGCTGGCGGGCGAGGTGCTGGACGAGGCCACCGACCGGAACACGGAACTCTGGGATGAGTACCCCGACCTGCATGACCCTGACCTACACGGTAGACAAGAACGGCAAAGCCAAGGCCGAGCTTGTGAAGCGGTACGGAAGCTGGACAGAGGCGGTGGCCGAGGCCCGGCGCCACGGCGTGAAGCTGCGGCAGGCGGAGGGATACCGGGACGGCAACCCGGCGGAACAGTACGAGTCCATCGTGAACGGCACCCGGGCCGTGGGCGGCGTGAAGGAGAGCGCTGCGGCACTCTTTCCGCTCGGCGGCACAGGAAGCGGGCGTGGCGGGCGCAGCCAGCATGGAGAGCACGGAATGGCTCGACGTGCTGATGAACGTACACGACACCATCAAGCCCAAGATGATGAGCCGGTTTGCGGACGCTGCCGAATACGAGGACGCCAAGGTGGAACTGGCGGGCCGGATGATCGGCGACATCATGAGCCACCCGGAGATGACCGATGCCGAGGCGGTGTTTGAGGGCATCCTGAAACACAACCGGGAGGTGGCCGCCATGCCGCCCAGCGAGGGAGCGGGCGGCTGAGGTGACGAAGGGGCTGAAGAGCGTGCAGCAGGCCCAGCGGAAGGCTTTTGCCGACCGGATGCGGGAAAACAGCCGCAGCCAGAGCGCCGAGGTCAAGAGCGTGAGCCGGGCAGAACGACAGCTCAACGAGAATCTGGAAACGCTGGGCGCACAGGTGAGCACAGCAGCGGGTCTCGACGAGAAGATGACTGCTCTGCGGGAGGCCTACGAGCGAGAATGGAAGGCCGAAAAGAACCGGATGAAGCAGGCCCGGCAGGAGATGCTGGACGAGATAAAGCTGGAGCGCCGACAGCTGCGCTCCCAGATCGACGATCTGGCCCGGCAGGTGGCCGGAGAGCAGCGGAGAGCCGACCGGGCGGAGCATCAGCTGCTGGTACAGGAAAACGAGATTATGGAATGGGAAGCCGAGAACCAGCGCAAGGCCGAAGCGTGGCAGGAAAAGCAGGCCCAGCGGAATGCGATCGCCATTGAAACGGCCCGGCAGCAGCGGGACGAGGACGTGGCCGTGGCAAAGGCACTGGCCGAAAAGCGGGTACAGAAAGCCCGGGAAGGACGGAAGGCGGACGAACTGAAACGGAGCATCCGGAACAATGCCGCCCAGCTCAACCAGATGGTGCTGCGGCCGAAGCCCGGGAAATATGTACAGAAGAGCCTCATCGTGCAGGCCGCTGAGGTAGCGAAGCTGGCGGACATGGCAGTGCTGAACAACAACGCCCTGACCAAGCTGACCGCCCTGCAGGACAGCATCCGGCGCAGCGGAGAGATGGACGTCCGGCATCCACGCCGACTGGGAGAACAGCGGCGTGGAAAACCTCATCCAGATGCTGCGGGACGACATGAACGCCAGCAAGCAGGCAAAACTGGACCGGCTCAACAAGCAGCTGGAAGAAGCCAAAGGCCCTGCCGGACGGCGACAAGGCCGAACAGCTGCGGGACCGGCTGCGCCAGCGTATCCGGGAGACGGAGAACCGCACCTATCTGCCCATGACGGTAGACCAGCTGCGGATGCTGAAGGCCATCACGGCCAGCACCCTGCACATGATCCGGACCGAGAACAAGACCCTGAGCCTTGCGAGGGCCGAAGAAGTGGACGGCATGGCCATGAAGGCCGCCCACGAGGTGCTGAACTCGGAGGGCAACGGCTTCGGAGAGAAATTTGAAAAGGCGAAGGGCGCGATGAACCGCTACCAGCTGGACATGCTGGGCGGAACGAGAATGTTCCGGCGTCTGGGCGGCTACACCAAAACGGCCAGATGGAGAAGCTGGGGCAGATGCTGAACGACGGCCAGCGGCGACAGACGGAGATCCTGGTAGAAGGCGAAAGCCTGTTTGCCAACGTGACCGGCAAGGAACACCTGAAAGAGGTGGAAGCTTTTGCCGGGCCGGGGGCGGAGTTGGTGGACATCGGATTGAAGGACAGCAAGGGCAATGCCGTGCCGCTGAACCACGCACAGCTGTGCAGTCTGTATATGCTGCTGCGCAACGAGGACAGCCGCCACCACCTGATGACCGCGGCCTGACCCTGCCGGACGCTGTCCAGTACGCCAAGGGCAACATCGAGAGAGCCTACCAGCGCAGCCAGACCGTGATGCTGGGGACGCTGGTGGGCGCCGACGGCGTCCCCATGGCCGACACCATTTTGCAGACGGTACAGGACGCCATGACGGACTATGACCGAAACTGGTGCAAGGACATGGAGGACTTTTTCGGGCGGTACACCACGAACCTCATCAACGAGACCAGCATGAAGCTGCTGGGCTACGACCGGGCCACCGTGAAGAACTACTACCCCATCGCGGTAGACCGGAGCACGCTGGCGACGGAGATCGAGGGCGTGAAGATGGATGCCACCATCGAGGGCCGGGGCTTTTGAAGGAGCGCGTGAAGAGCGACAAGCCCATTTTTTGCTGGAAGAGTGCCAGAATGTGGTAAAAGCGGAGCCTGCGGGACACGGCAGCCTATGCGGGCCTTGCGGCCCCCATCCGGGATGCAGCGGGTGCTGAACAGCACCGTGGAGACGGCGGAGGGCGTTGGTGTGCTGAAAGACAAGATCATCGGCGAGAAGTGGGGCAGGGAGACGGTAAGCTACATTAATGACCTGCTGACCGACCTGCAGACCAGGCAGCGGCACCGCAGCAGCACCATGAGCCGGGCGCTGGACAGGATGCGGGGCAACTACGCCGGAGCCATCCTGACCGTGAACCCGGGCGTGGCCATCGCGCAGGCGGCCAGTCTGCCCACGGCGGGCGCTGTGCTGGGAGCAGACACCATGGCGGCGGTGCTGCCCTTCGCAAAAGAATTTCTCGGGCAAGCAGCGGGCCGCGGTGGAAGCAGAGATCCGCCGGCACGGAGACGCCCTGCTGCAATACCGGCTGCGGGGAACGAAGCGGGGCGAGATGAGCTCCATCGGCGCGCACAAAAACCTTGTGGCCAAAGCCTCGGAGGCCATGCCTGCCGTGACCGGCTGGATCACCGGCATGGACGAGATCACGGTGGCCGCGCTGTGGGGGAGGGCGCGAAGCGGTATGTGGAGCGCCACGCAGCGGAGTTCGGCGAGGGTGCCGCGGAGAAGGGCAGCGAAGCCTACTGGGAAGCCGTGAACAAGATGTACCAGCGGGTCATCGAGGAGACCCAGCCCAACTACACCACCATGCAGCGGGCGGGCATCCAGCGCAGTGACAATGAGTTTGTAAAGACGCTGACCATGTTTACCACCCAGCGCTTCCAGAACTACGGCATCCTGGCCGACGCCGTGGGCGACTACAAGGCTCAGAAGGCGCGGTACGCTGCCGACCAGAGCGCCGAGAACAAGGCCGAGGTACAGCGGGCCGGGCAGGGCCTGCGCCGGGCGGCGGCAAGCCAGGTCGTGCAGACGGCGGTGTTTGCCCTGATGAAGATCGGCGCAGACTTCTTTGCTCCACCGGTGGGACAAGGAGCGGGACGAGAACGGCGACATCACGGCGGCCAGCGTGGGCAAGCGGTTCTTCGACCTGTACACCGAAAGCGCAGCCGGAAACTTTTTGTACGGAGCGGAGATCTACAGTGTTATCTCGAACGCCGCAAGCGGCGCGGACTACGACGTGGTGAGCGCCACCAATATCAGTGCGGTGAACGATCTGTTTGCCGCCTTTGTCAAGACCGCCAAGCTGCTGCGGACGGACACCGGCGAGATGAGCGAGGAAGAGCTGGCGGCGCACCACCAGAAGCTGAACAAGGCGGTGCTGAAGGACATCCAGTGCGGCCTTGAACTGTACGGTGTACCGGCGGCCAACATCCGGAAGGTGATGCAGGCGTTTGAAGGCTACTGGGAGGATGCACAGGCCATCGGCAGAGGCGAAGGGTTTAGCTTTAGCTCGACGCCCTCTTCAGCCACCGGACAGTACGACCGGCTGTACAACGCCATCCAGAGCGGGGACAGCGAGGAGGCTGCTGCGGCGATGAAGAAGCTGGAACAGATGAACAAGACGGACAAGGTGGACAGCGAGCTGGCAAGGCGGCTGAAGCAGTACGACGCCGACGTGCTGGCGGCGGCCGAGGCCCGGAACGCCGGGAAGACCCGCCGAGGAAAAGGCCCGGCAGGCCGTATTCGAGAAGCTGCGGGAGGGGCTGGGCGTCGCCCCCGCGACGGACAGAGCCAAGGGCAAAAGCGGACGCGGCCCGGCGGGCGCAGCTCATCGACGTGGTGAACAAGGCGGTGGACGGCAAGGCGGACGAGCTGCTGGCGGGCAGCAAGGACGGACGGCAGCATATACGACGCGCTCCTGGACGAAGTGGAAAATGGCCGGGCAAAGGACGCGCAGGAGGAGCTTGACCGCCTGATGACCGCAGGCAGGACAAGGGCAGCATCAAGAGCAAAGATCATCACCGAGGCCGTGAAGGAAGAGTATCTGGCCGGAAGCGACGGCGACCGGGAGAAACTGGAGAAGAAGCTGCTGGCCCTCGAGGACGAACACGGAAACCCGCTGTACGAGGACAAGAACTTTGCGCAGTGGGTGAGCGCTGCGGACAAGAAGGCCGAGAAGGCGAAGGACGAGAAGAGCTGGTGGGGGGGTGGTAAGATAAGAACGAGCACTCCGGCTGTGAGCCGGGGTGCTCGTTCTTTATATGTCCGCAGTAGTTTTGAAGCAGGGGACGTGGTAGGCTGGAGAAGAAGAGGTCTTTAGAAACGGCAGCGGACCGGAAGAAAACCTCTCAGCTTTGCAGTCCGCCTGACGGCGGCGCTGCAAAGCAGCTCCCTGGCGAGGGGGCCTTTCTCAAAGGAAGGAGCTTCAGAGTGAAAGTAAGGATCATCAAAGACCGATTCGGCGGGATGGGCTGGCGGGCCGAGCCGGGGTGCTGCACCTGGGCGGCGTAGGAACGGCGGGCGTGGCCAGCCTGAGTTTTTGCGCTGCCGGAGGAGTGGAGCGGGATGGCCGTGACCCTGCACATCGAGCAGGAGGGCGGCACGCTGCCCCAGCCGGTGCTGCTGGACGAGAGCCGGGAAGTGACCATCGACCGACGCTTTACTGCCTCCCGGCAGGGGCTGTGGATGCTGCTGGCCCAGAGCGCGGACGGCTACACAGCCATGAGCTGCCCGGCGAAATACGACTGCTATGACACCATCGGGCTGTCGGGTACGGTGGAGGACATCGACCCCAGCGTATACGCCCAGTTTGTGGCGCTGGTGCAGCAGGCCGTGAACACGGCCATGAACGAGGGTGCAGCCGCAAAGGACGCGGCCAAGACGGCACAGGCGGCAATGGATGCCGCCCAGAAAGGCGCAGCCGCCACCCAGAAGGAGCGGATGAGCGCCGAGGACGCCGAGAGCGCCGCGGCCCTTGCGGCGGCAAGGACACGGGCAGACATCACAGCTGCGGCGGCGAGTGCTGCCAGCGCACTGGGTGCGGCAGCTGAGACACTGGACGCCTGCACCGCTGCCACTCAGGCAGCGAACCGGGCGGCGAACCTTGCCCCGAAAAAGGAGGAGCGCCGCCTGCTGATGCGTCTGCTGCGGGAAGCTGCCTACCAGACAAAGACCGCCGACACCCTGCTGGACCAGCTGAGCGGGGTATGGGCCGAGGTGCCGGTGGAGGCCGTGCGGCTGACCCGGGACAGCCTGACCCTGTATGCGGGAGAGCGGACGGCGCTGGGAGTCCGGATCAGCCCCGAGAATGCAACGGAGCAGACCGTGCTGTGGGAGAGCAGCGACGAGGCTGTGGCCGCTGTGGAGGACGGTGTCATTACGGCAAAGACCCCCGGCGGGACACGGATCACGGCCCGGGCAGACGGGTGCAGCGCAGAGTGCGCTGTGCTGGTAAAGCCGGCAGTGGAGCGGGTGAGCCTGAGCACCGACGCCCTGGCCCTGACGGCGGGTGAGACGGCGGTGCTGGACGCAGCCGCCGACCCGGAGGGCGACGTAGCGTGGATGAGCAGCGACGAGACCGTGGCCGAGGTGAGCGACGGCACCGTGACGGCCAAAAAGCCAGGCGCTGCGGCCATCCTCGCAGCCAGCGGCGGGAAATATGCCTGCTGTGCCGTGCGGGTGCGGGAGGCAGAGGTGCCGGTGGAGACCGTGGCCCTGAGCCAGACCGCCCTGACATTGAAGCCGGGGAGACTGCGGCCCTGACGGCCACAGTCAGCCCGGAGGCCGCTGATCAGGCTGTGGTGTGGTACAGCGCCGACCCGGAGACCGCCAGCGTGACCGGAGGCGAGGTGGTGGCCATCTGCGCCGGAACGACGGAGATCGCGGCCATTGCGGGCGGCGTGAAGGCAGCGTGCAGCGTAACGGTGGCCGAGGACGGCCTGAGAGCCGCCAGCCTGATGCTGAGCGCCGGGACGCTGGAGCTGACGGAGGGCAGGACTGCCACCCTGACGGCCACGGTGCTGCCCACCAGCATCCCCAGAGCAGCATCGTATGGACCAGCTCCAACGAAGAGGCTGCCGTGGTGGACGGCGGCATGGTGACGGCCCGCGCCGCCGGCGCGGCCCTCATCCGGGCCAGCGTGGGCGGCAAGACGGCCAGCTGCACCGTAACCGTAAAGGCGGCGAGGGTGCCGGTGAGCAGCGTGACGCTGGCCCGCAGCACCCTTGAGCTGAGCGTGGACGGCACGGCCCGGCTGACGGCCACGGTGCGGCCCGAGAACGCCGACGACCGCACCGTGGTGTGGCAGAGCAGCGGGAGGACGTGGCCACCGTGAGCGGCGGAATCGTTCGGGGCGTGGCCGAGGGCAGCGCGCTCATCAGCGCCACGGCAGGCGGCGTAAAGGCCGAATGCAGCGTGACGGTGAGCCAGGCGCTGGTGTGGTGCAGCGTGGTGAACCGGCTGAGCCATGTGACCACCGACCAGACCGCCGTCGTGGTGGCGAAGGGCCGGGCCTACAAAGCCGCCCTGACCGCCGAGAGCGGGGTACACCCTGACCGAGGTGAGCGTGAAGATGGGCAGCGAGGACGTTACCGGAAGTACGTGGAACGCCGAAGAGAGCTGCGTGAACATCGAGGCCGTGACCGGAAATGTGGTCGTCACGGCAAAGGCGGAGGTAAAAGAATGAGTGAACCGATCTATAACAGCGCTGGTGAGGTGCTGTATCCGGGGCTGGCAGGCGACGGGGCCGGATACCGGGGAAGCCGGCTTGTGACCCTGACGCCGGAGGGCTGGGAGAAAGCGGAAGGAACGTGGCCCCTGATGCAGGACGCACCGGTGCCGGAAGCAAAGACCGGCTATGCGGCTCTCGGATCCTACCCGGACAACTACGGCGCAGCGGCGCAGGAAGCAGGATGCCCGGCCTACTGCGAGGCGCGAGACGGCTTTGTCCGCTTTTACGCCAGGGCGAAGCCCTCCGGCGACATCCGGGTGCAGGTAACGCTGCTGGGCAACGCGGGCGGCGCTGCGGTGGCCGGGCCGGTGGCGGGGAGCGGCGTGAGGGTGGATCCTCTCTCACCATCTCCGGCGCGGCAGCGGACGCAGCGGCCACCGGTGTGCGCATCAAGCTGTTGGAGATAGTGCATGGCACAGATGTAAGCGGTATCAGCTTTGTTTCGGCCTTTGACACGCTTGACGGCGTGGAGCTGACGGGTGTGTGGAACAAGGCGGCGAGCCGGGTGGAGTTTTGAGAGGAAGGAGGATCAGAAATATGCAGATCAAAGACTTAGCCATTGGCGATGGCTTTGTATACCTGATGGAAGGCAGCACCAAAGTCAAGTTTTACGTGCTGGCCCACAACTACGAGAGCGGCCTGAACGGCAAGGGACGGACGCTGTTTTGCCGGGAGAGCCCGGCGACGAGCGGGACACATACTACGTCCGAGAAGAATACTTACACGCCCGATAGCAATAATGAGGCCACTTGGTATAAAAGAACCTATGTGAATAAGTTTTCAGACGAAGTGCGGGGCTTGATTGGCACGACAAAATATTCCGGTCAATATGCTAGTATATCTGTTTTACCTAATGGCACGCCGACTGGAACAGTACTTCACCGTGGCACATACGAGTCGAGCTTTTTCCCTGTTTCGGCAACGGAAGTCGGGGTCTCAGGCTTCTCCGACGGTTCTGCGCTTTCCTCAGCTGCAATCAGCAGAATCAGCAGTATTCGAACCCGCTACGGAAGCGGCATCTGGACGAGAAGTCCATCTAAGACCCTTACGTATCCTAGTTCGATGGATTGGTCAACTATTTATGGCTATGCCAACGGAAAATACATAGCTTCCGCAAGCGGCTCTAGTCTTTCGACTGCCGAAGGCACTTACGGCGCTTCTTACGGCTACCTCCTGCTTCACCCTGCCGGAAACGCTGTACATCGACAAGGACGGCTTCGCCTCGGCAAACCAGCCGCCGGAAATCGCTTCCGATGTGGGTGAGAGCGGCGTGGCACTGGGCGAGAAAAACGAGCCGTTTGCACTGCCCTTCACCGTGACCGACGGCGACGGAGACCCCATGACCATCACCGAAAAGGTGAACGGCGTGGCGCTGGCCGTCTGCGAGAATGTGGCCTCCGGCACCGAACTCACGGTACAGTGCCTGAGCGAGAAAGCCCTGTTCCAGCAGATCCTCAACGGGGAGAACACATTGGTTCTGAAAGCGGACGACAGCAAGACCTCGACAGACTGGACCGCTACCTTTACCAAAAATGTGACAAACGCTGTCCTCTCGCTGGCCCAGCCCCTGACGGCGGACGACACCATCACCGTGGCGGCGCTGACGCTCGAAGGCAGTTTCCCGGCAGATATGAGCCTGACCGTGGAGATGACCAATAACGCACGGGACGATGCTCCCGTGTGGGAGAACTGCACCGACATCCAGCGCGAGACCGTGAGCACCAACCGCAAGCTCTCCAAGCGGGCAGACGGCCTGTATATCGACCCCACATTTGAAGCGAATTACCGCAACGCCAAAGCGGCGGGTCTGGACGTGGGCGTATATTACTACACCTACGCCACCAACAAGGACATGGTCAACGCAGAACTCTCCCTGCTGCGTCAAGCAGTCTACGGAAAGGAGCTGACCCTGCCTGTGGCTGTGGACGTGGAGGACAACCGGCTCGTCAGTCTGGACAAGCAAGACCTGACCGACCTGGCCGCCTATGCTCTGCACGAGGTGGAGCAGATGGGCTTTTATGCCCAGCTCTACACCTACACCAGCTTCGCAAAGGCACATCTCTTTGTGGGCGGTGCGGCTCTGCATCCTTATGACGTATGGCTTGCGGACTACACCGGCAAGACCCCGAAGGTGGACTTCAAGTACAATGTCCACCAGCACACCAGCAAAGGCAGTGTGCCGGGCATCTCCGGCAACGTTGACCTCAACGTGACAACCATCAACT
>VOFB01000225.1_pt1 | contig 38000 bp, 62 predicted proteins | sample 5384141 | NCBI WGS metagenome assembly VOFB01 (sample SAMN12384721, study PRJNA508395) | human gut metagenome | isolation source: healthy gut A | host: Homo sapiens
GCGCAGCACGCCAGAGGAGCAGGGGTTTCCTCCAGACACCTGGCATCCTTTATCCGGGATCTGGTGAATAAGGAGGAGACAGACATTCACGGGGTCATGGTCCTGAGAAATGGCTATGTGATCGGGAATACGCCTTTGCGCCTTACAAGGCAGGAGTCTGGCATATTGGGCATTCCATGTGTAAAAGTATAACCGGAATGGCCATAGGCCTGCTGATCTCAGAGGGAAAGCTATCCTTAGATGACCGGATTGTGAAGATCTTTACAAAACGCAGTTTTCTGGGAAATATGCGTCAGAAGAACATTACTGTCCGTCATCTTTTGACCATGACCAGCAGAGTGACCTTCAATGAATCTGGAATTGTATCCGGGGACGACTGGGTGAAGGGCTATCTGGACTCGGGCGTAAACGGTACACCCGGGAGAAGTTTGAGTACAACAGCATGAATTCCTATATGCTCTCCGCCATTGTTACGGAGCTCACGGGGCAACCATGACGGACTATTTAAAGCCCAGACTGTTTGAACCCTTGGGAATCACCAGAATATTCTGGGAGTGCTGTCCAAAAGGGATCACAAAAGGCGGATGGGGCCTTTTTCTCTGCCAGGAGGACGCGGCAAAAGCTGGGTCAGCTCTATCTTCAGGGAGGGAAGTGGAAGGAACAGCAGATTATCCCCGAGGATTGGGTAAAGGAATCTGTGAAAAAAAACAGGTGGAGACACCGGTGGAGATGGGATACTTTGGGTACGGCTACCAGATCTGGGCAGGCGGAAGAGGGCAGCTTTAATTTCAACGGAATGCTGGGACAGAATGTGGTGGTCTACCCGGATATGAATATGGTAATTGTAGCCAACGCGGGCAGCAATGAACTGTTCCAGAACTGTGTACTGATGAGTGTTGTGAGAAAATACTTTGAGGGAGATTATACACCTGCGGATGTACTTCCGGCGGACCCTGTGGCTGAACAGTATCTGGAAGAGACAGCCAGGAAGCTTAGACTGAGCAGGGAACTTCCGCAGCTATCCGCAAAGGCGGGTGGAGAAGACCTGGGAGGCGGATTGCAAAACAAGATCAGAGAACACCCGAACGCACCTTTGATCAGATCAGCGGGAAAAGCTATCTGTTGAAAAGCAGGCGGGCAGGAATTTTCCCCCTGGTCATGCAGGTGTTTCACAATAATTTTACGGACGGCATAGAGAAGCTTGGATTTATCTCTGAGAGGGGTAAGCATTTCTTGATTCTCCAGGAGGGAGAGGACCTTTTGGAGATAGAGATTGGCTTTGACAAAGCAGCGTCAGGCCAGATCTGTATTCACAGGGAACCCTATCTGATCAGTACAAAAGGGGCGTTTGCCCAAAATGAGGATGGACAGTTGGTACTGAAGCTGGATATCGCATTTCTGGAGGAAGCGGTGAGGCGCAGGCTTAAAATTATTTTCAAAAGCCTGGATGAGATACAGGTGCTTTTTGATGAAACACCCGGAAACGAGTTGATTGAGGAGGGCCTGGGGGCATTTTACAGACAGCGTCCAAGAGTTTTCCTCTGAATAACCTCATGGACTTTGGTAACATTGATCTCCCGGAACTTCTGGTGGACCGCACCATCCGTCCCGCTGAGGAGGGAGGAGAATCCCTTAGTACTACAGTGAACATCAAACCTTCAGGGCAGGGGCCACACCACATGGCGGGGCAGGCGCCTGGAAGCAAAATAAGCGCACAGACCTGTGAAGGTACCGGTAATCACACCACTGATCAGAAGAACAGGCAGATATGCGGCTGCGCTGAGAGAATCCAAAAAGCACCATGGCAATTCAATCTGCCCCACGTTGTGAAATAATGCGCCGATAATGCTCACAAACACAATGTACCTGCGTCCCAGCAGCCTGTATAAAGGGCCATGGCCAGAAAGCAGAGCAGGCCTCCGCAGAGGCTGTAGAAAAAAGGAGACCAGTTGTCCGGTTACCATACTTGCGATGAAAATCCGCATCAGCAGGGCAGTCAGGGCGTCCCTCCAGGTTGCATAGATCAGCAGCCACAGGGTAATTACATTGGCCAAGCCCAGCTTTATACCCGGAATGGGGGCCAAAGGAGGGATTGCGGATTCCACCACAAAGATAGTCAGGGCAATGGTGGTATACATGGCCAGCAGAGTCATACGCTTGATATTCATAATGATTTTGTACTCCTCCTGTTCCTATGCGGTGGCATCCCGGTCAGCGGCATGTCTGTTTATGTCTGCCCCAAGCCGGAGGTGAAGATCAGCCGGTAAAAGCGTCTGGTCCTTTAGATTCCCTTTTGTCCTTTTCAATGCGGATCATCAGTCTGTGAGGCAGACAGCTGATGGGATAGGCGGTACTGGAAACCATGCCCATGTTTTGACATATCTTATCAGGGCAGTCCGCATCGATGATTCCTATCTTTCCCTGTTCCACCTGAATCGTATTAAAGCCTCCGTCAGCTGCCTGGACGGTAAAAGAATAGGGGAGTCAACATGAGTGAGATCCACTTCACGGATGAGCTCCCCGTTTTGAAATATTTTAGCCACTGTTCCGGCGCCGGAGTTCAGGTACTGCCACACAGCCATGGAGCAGGCGGCTGCCAAAATAAAATTACAATTAAAATAAGGAAAAATCCTTTTTTTTTCCTTCCACATACGCATGATGTTTTACACTTTCTAATAGCATTTGGCTTTTCTTTTTTACTGTATTTTAGCAAAAAAATATTAAAAAGGCAATATGGTAAGGTGGATTGTAGAAAGTGAGGGTAACAGTTCAGCAGGAAGCTGTTTCCCATAGGCGGGAGATGGTGTACTCAGGCGATTTGCACACAAGATTGAGGGGAGCTCTAGATTCCAGAACACAGTCACCCGGGCGTCAACACAAGTAACAGGCCTGACCCGTCTGAATGCTTACTTATAGCCATTATACATTTGCAGTGTAGGGACTTGCAGGGATAGCCGGGATATCTTGCTGTGGAAACACAGGAGCAGCATTGGCCGGGAATGGGCCGTCATGCCGGAGGAAATGGTTCTTTCGGGGCAAGTGTCGGTAAGCAGTTCACATAAAAGAAAAACGAGGTGAAAATCATGAAAGAAGGAATCCATCCAGATTACTATCAGGCAACCGTTACCTGCAACTGTGGCAACACTTTTCAACAGGTTCTACAAAAGAAAGATATCCACGTAGAAATCTGCTCTAAGTGTCACCCATTCTACACAGGACAGCAGAAAGCTGCTGCTGCACGCGGACGTATTGACAAGTTCAACAGAAATACGGCAAAATAATGGTATTAATGCAAACAAATAGGATGTGTAAAAGATAGGGTTGAGGTTGGAAAATCTCAACCTCATTTTACTATAAAAGTCCCGGACAGCGAATACCGATTAACCCGAATACACAGAAAAGAAGGGATACAAAATATGAAGTCATCCAACATCGGAGGACAGGCAGTCATGGAGGGAGTCATGATGAAAAACGGTGACAAGTACGCCGTGGCCGTCCGCAAGGAAAATCAGGAAATTGTGGTAAAAACAGAAGGATTACAGCAGTTTTATTAAAATAAAAAATACGTTCGCTGCCCGTTATACGCGGCGTATTTAATTTTATAGACTCTCTTGTTTTGGGAATGAAGACCCTGACTTACTCGGCCAGTTTCTTTTTATGGAAGAGGAAGAGACGGAACAGGAATCAAAGAAAAGAGAAAAAAAGCCGGTGGATAAGGCTAAGCAGGGAGACTCTATGCTCATGGGAATAACGGTGGCATGTTCTGTGGTTTTGGCAGTGGGGCTTTTATGATTTTGCCTTATTTTTTTCCCTGTTGTTTCACCGGTTCACAGACTCTCGGACATGGTGATTGCCGTGGCTGAGGGCGTGGTGCGTCTGTGACCCTGTTTATAGGTTATATCCTGCTGATCTCCAGGATGAAGGATATTCAGAGGGTGTTTATGTATCACGGCGCGGAGCATAAATGTATCAACTGTATAGAACATGGACTGGATTGACAGTGGAAAATGTGATGAAAAGTTCAAAACAGCACAAAAGATGCGGAACCAGTTTCTTCTGATTGTCATGATTATAAGTGTTGTCCTGTTCCTGTTTATACGGGTGGACTCTCCGGTGCTCGGGTAGTCATCCGCCTTCTTCTGGTTCCGGTGATCGCGGGTGTATCCTATGAGTTTATCAGGCTGGCAGGCAGGAGCGAAAATAAATTGTGGATATTTTGAGCCGCCCGGGTATGTGGATGCAGAATCTCACCACCAGGGAGCCGGATGAATCCATGGCTGAGGTTGCCATCGCTTCCGTGGAAGCGGTGTTTGACTGGAAGGCCTACCTGGCGGAGAATCTACGGTAAAAAAGTATGAGGAACCGGAGGCGCAGCATGAAACTGAGGGAGGCTTTGGCAAATGGGGAAGCCTACTTAAGGGAGAGGCAGGTTCCAGATGCGCCAGTGGATGCATGGTATCTGATGGAGTATGCCTTAAAAGACAGCTATGGCAACCGGATAGCGTACCTGGTACCTTCTTCACTGTGAGAGGATATACCTCCTGCCCAGTATGCCAGATATGAATCACTGCTGAGGGAGAGGGGGACGCGTGTTCCTCTGCAGCACATCACAGGGGAGCAGGAGTTTTACGGGAATCCGTTTTCTGGTCAATGATAAAGTGCTGGTGCCCAGACAGGATACGGAAGCTTCTGTGAGGAGGCATTGAAGGTCTGAAAAAAGGAGGGAATGCAGGTTTTGGACTTGTGTACCGGTTCAGGCTGCATTCTGATCAGCCTGATGAAAACATGAAGCAGGGAACTGGGTACGGCCTCGATGTGTCTGCGACTGCCCTGGAGGTTGCAAGACGAAATGCCAGACGCTGGGGCGTCTGCGTGGGATCGACCGTTTGATGGAGGAGGTCCGCTGTGATCCCAGAGGTGCGCTGGATGGCCGGGAGGACGGGCTTTATTTTTACCGGAAGATCACACATGGAGGGATTATTTGAAGCAGGGGGGATGGCTTATGGTGGAAATCGGATATGACCAAGGGCCTGAGGTGGCTCAGATGATGACAAGTGCCGGACTGTCCGGCGTTCAGATTATAAAAGACCTTTCTGGGTTGGACAGAGTAGAAAAAGGTCAAAAAAGTTAAAAGGAAAAAAGATGTTTGATAGACTGGAAGATTTGCTGATTCGATTTGAAGAGATCATGAGCGAACTGAATGAGCCGTTTGTCGTCAACGACCAGACCAGATTTCAGAAGCTGATGAAAGAGCAGAGTGAGCTGCAGCCGATCGTAGATGCCTATAAAGAATATAAAGAGAGCAAGCAGACGGTAGAGGACAGCCTTTCCATGCTGGAAGAAGAGTCCGATGAAGAAATGCGTGAAATGCTGAAAGAAGAACTGAATGATGCAAAGAAAAATATCGAAGAACTGGAACATAAGCTCAAAATTCTGCTGCTTCCGAAAGATCCGAACGATGAGAAGAACGTAATCGTCGAGATCCGTGCCGGAGCAGGCGGGGATGAGGCCCTTTATTTGCAGCTGAGATTTACCGCATGTATGTGAAATATGCGGATATGCACCGCTGGAAAACAGAGATGATGAGCTTAAATGAAAACGGTATCGGCGGTTTCAAGGAAGTAACATTCATGATCACCGGACAGGGTGCATATTCCAGACTCAAGTACGAAAGCGGCGTGCACCGTGTTCAGCGAGTGCCGGAGACAGAGTCCGGCGGAAGAATCCATACTTCTACGAGTACTGTAGCGATCATGCCTGAGGCGGAGGAAATTGATTTCCATCTGGACTTAAATGATTGTAAGTTTGATGTATTCCGGGCTTCCGGAAACGGCGGTCAGTGCGTCAACACACGGACTCTGCGGTACGTCTGACCCACATCCCCACGGGAATTGCGATTTCCTGCCAGGATGAGAAGTCACAGCTTAAGAACAAAGATAAGGCGTTAAAAGTCCTGCGCTCCAGGCTTGTATGAGATGGAACTTGCAGAAGCAGCACGATGCAGGAGTCCAGAGGCCAGGAGAAGCCAGGTGGACAGGGGACCGGTCGGAGAAAATCCGCACCTACAATTTTCCGCAGGGACGAGTGACGGACCATCAGGATCAAGCTGACACTGCACAGACTGGATAATGTGATGAACGGGGATCTGGATGAGATCATTGACAGTCTGATCGCAGCAGATCAGGCAGCAAAGCTGGCGAATATGAATGACCAGGAATAGGCAGAATCGATTCCGCAGTTGTTTTTGAGATTTTGCGGAGTATACTAGTATAGAAAATGCCCAAATACCGGGTATTGAATGCAACCTAGAAGCGAAAGTGAGAAAAGACCATTCATGGAGGACATTAATTATGGGTAAATATTTTGGAACAGACGGTTTCCGCGGAGAGGCAAATGTGAATCTGACGGTAGAGCATGCCTTTAAAGTGGGCAGATTTCTGGGCTGGTACTACGGGCGTGACCACAAGGCCAAGATTGTCATAGGAAAAGACACCAGAAGAAGCAGCTATATGTTTGAGTATTCACTGGTAGCGGGACTCACCGCATCCGGAGCGGATGCCTATCTGCTTCATGTGACCACTACCCCCAGCGTCTCCTATGTAGTGCGCACAGAAGGATTTGACTGCGGTATTATGATTTCCGCCAGCCACAATCCCTTCTATGACAACGGCATCAAAGTCATCAACGGCATGGGCCACAAGCTGGAAGCTGAGGTGGAGGATAAGATTGAAGAGTATCTGGATGGATGAGAGAGAGGAGAGCTTCCTCTGGCTGTCAAGGAGAATATCGGACGCACAGTGGATTTTGTGGCTGGGCGGAACCGCTATATCGGCTATCTGATTTCCCTGGCTACCCGCTCCTTTAAGAATATGAAGGTCGGACTGGACTGCTCCAACGGCAGCGCCTCTTCAATTGCCAAGAGCGTGTTTGACGCCCTGGGAGCCAAGACCTATGTGATCAACAATGAACCCAATGGGACAAATATCAACACCAACTGCGGTTCCACCCATATCGAAGTGCTGCAGGAGTTTGTGAAAAAGAACGGATTGAACATCGGCTTTGCCTACGACGGTGATGCGGACCGCTGCATCGCTGTGGATGAGAACGGTAATGTGGTAGACGGTGACTTGATCCTCTATATCTGCGGCAAATATCTGAAGGAGGAAGGCAGGCTGAACAACGATACCATTGTAACCACCGTTATGTCCAACCTGGGTCTCTACAAGGCCTGCGATCAGGTGGGAATGCGTTATGAGAAGACCGCAGTGGGCGACAAGTATGTCTATGAGAATATGGTAACCAACGGGCACTGCCTGGGGGAGAAACAGTCCGGACACATTATTTTCAGCAAGCACGCCACCACGGGAGACGGTATCCTGACCTCCCTGATGGTGATGGAGGTTCTTCTGGAGAAAAACAAAGTCTGGCAACCCTTGCAGGTGAAGTGCGGATTTATCCCCAGCTTCTGAAAAATGTGAGGGTGGCGGACAAAAAAGTGGCCAGGGAGAATCCGGAAGTGGTAAAGGCTGTGGAAGACGTTGCAGAGACACTGGGCGACGACGGACGTATTCTGGTTCGTGAGAGCGGTACAGAGCCTGTGATCCGCGTGATGGTGGAGGCCTCTGAGGATGCGCTCTGTGAAGTACGTAAACCAGGTGGTGGACGTGATGCAGGCACAGGGCTTAATTGTAGATTAGTAACTATTTAACAGGTCTGCGCATCTGCGCAGACTGTGAAAAAATGATTCAGGAGTGCAAAAATCCCATCATCGAAGGCGATTTTAAATGGATTCTGTAAGTAACTGTGAATGCACTGAACAGTTACATAGGTTAAATATTATGGAACACAAATGGAGAAAATTATTTGGCTACTACAAACCCTATAAGGGATTGCTTTGGTCGGACATGTTTTCGCAATCATGGGGGCCGGCGTAACGCTGGTCATCCCCTGATTGTGCGCTATATTACAAACGAGGTGGTGTATCTGCCGGGAAATGAGCCGCTGCATCAAATCCTAAAGCTGGGAGCTCTGATGCTGGGGCTGGTTGTCCTGGAGTTTATATGCAACTTCTATATTGTTTACCAGGGACATATCATGGGGGCTAGCATAGAACATGATATGCGCAACGAGATTTTTCCCATTATCAGAAGCTGTCCTTTACCTTCTTCAACAACCAGAAGGTAGGTCAGCTTTTGTCGCGTGACTACGGACCTGTTTGACATCAGTGAGCTGCTTCACCACGGCCCGGAGGACCTGGTGATCTCTCTGATCAAGTTTATCGGATCTTTTATCATTCTGTTTTCCATCAACCAAAAAGCTGACCCTTGTGGCCTTTGCCTTTGTGCCCGTGATGGCTGTCTATGCCTTCTACTTTAACACGCGGATGAAAAAGCATTTAAGGAGAACAGGGCGAAGATCGCGGATATCAACAGCCAGATAGAGGACAGCCTCTCCGGCATCCGGGTGGTGAAATCCTTTGCCAATGAGGATGTGGAGATGAATAAGTTCCGCAGGGGAAACAGCCGGTTTGTGGAGAGCAAGAAGAAGAGCTACTGGTATATGGGCGGGTACAACTCAGGCCTTGGAGCCCTCACCACCATGGTTACCATAGCGGTACTGGCGGTGGGAGCTGTGATGATTACCAATAAGACCATGGCAGTGGCGGATCTCATCACTTTCTTTTTTATACATCAATAATTTCACGGAGCCTGTCAAAAAGCTGATCAACTTTACTGAGCAGTTTCAAAATGGATATGCCGGGTATGAGCGGTTTCTGGAGATCCTGGATGTGGAACCGGACATCGCAGATGCCCCTGGGGATGTGGAGCTTGAAGAGGTAAAGGGGACATAGAGTTTCGGGATGTGTCCTTTCAATATAAAGATGTAAATGAGTCGGTGTTTAAGCCATATCAATCTCAAGGTGAGTGCAGGAGATTATCTGGCTGTGGTGGGAAGCTCCGGAGGAGGAAAGACCACAATGTGCAGCCTGATTCCCCGATTTTACGATGTGGCGAAGCGACAGATTCTGCTGGACGGCCGGGATGTACGCAGCATACAGTTAAAGAGCCTGCGCGACCACATCGGAATGGTACAGCAGGACGTGTATCTTTTGCTGAAAATATTATGGAGAACATTCGATACGGCAGGCCGGATGCCACGGATGAGGAAGTGGTGGAAGCAGCCAAGCGGGCCAATGCCCACGACTTCATCGCAGTGCTGCCGGACGGATACTATACAGATATCGGACAGAGGGGCGTCAAGCTCTCAGGAGGACAGAAACAGCGTCTTTCTATTGCGCGTGTATTTTTGAAAAATCCGCCAATACTAATTTTGATGAAGCCACCTCGGCCCTGGACAATGAGAGTGAAAAAAATTGTCCAAAATTCCTTAGAGGAGCTGGCAAAGAACCGAACCACCTTTGTGATTGCCCACAGGCTGACAACCATCCGAAACGCCCAAAGGATACTGGTGCTGACAGAAAAGGGGATTGAAGAGGAGGGCACACACAAGGAACTGCTGGAGAGAAACGGCGCTTACGCCGCACTGTACCGCCAGTGAGACAGGAAAATTTATTGCTATGGGCGGCCCCGGCCGTGAATAGTAACAAAAATTTGGATGTGAAGTTACAGAACCGTTACGGAGAAATACAAAAAAGAGAGGAACATATGATTACATTTAAAAGACCAGAATTAGAAGATAGAGACCTGATAAATGAGTATCTGCGCAGGCAGAAGACGAGAAGCTGTGAGTTTACTTTTGCCAATACTTACCTATGGTCCAGGCATTACGGCGTGGGTATGCCATTGTGGAGGATACACTGGTGTATATGGCAAAGGGGGAGAAGCCCAGCTTTACCTTTCCCATCGGGGAATCCCAAAAGATAAAGCCGGCTTTAAAAGCCCTGATGGAATACTGTAGGGAACTGGGAAAGCCTTTTCAGATGCACCTGGTAACAGAGGGGCAGTATGCCTGTCTAAACCAGCTTTATCCGGAAGAGTTTCAAATCGCATACAACAGGGACAGCGCGGACTACGTGTATGAGAGGGAGAAGCTGGCGAACCTGTCCGGCAAGAAATACCATGGCAAGAAGAATCACATCAATAAATTTAAGAAAACCTATCCTGACTGGACGTATGAGAGCATTACGGAACAGAATGCGGAGGAATGCTTTCAGATGGCTCTGAACTGGAGAAGGATCAACGGGTGTGAGGATGATCCGGAAAAAATGCGGAGATGTGTAACCTTAAATTTCCTGCGCCCTGTTTCGGGAGCTGGAGATGAGGGCGGACTGCTGCGGGCCGCGGGAGAGGTGGTGGCCTTTTCCATCGGGGGAGCCAGTGTGCGATGACACCATGGTGGTGCATATCGAGAAGGCTTATGCGGATGTGCCGGGTGCTTATCCGATGATCAATCAGCAGTTTGTCCTACATGAGACGGAGGGCTACACATACATCAACCGCGAAGAGGATACCGGGGCGGAGGGACTGCGCCAGGCAAAGCTTTCCTATCATCCTGTATTTATGGTGGAGAAAGGATTCGTGACCAGAATAGACGCAGAATGAGGTACTGAACCGTTACGAAAACGGGATAGGGACAGAAAGGGGAATGTGGGATGATATCGGAAAAAATGACAGGGTATGTCAAAAACAGCTCGGCCATAAGAGCTATGTTTGAGGAAGGGAAACAGCTTAGGCGACCTCTACGGTGCGGAAAATGTGTTTGATTTCAGCATTGGAAATCCCAATGTACCGGCGCCTGCCGAGGTAAAAAAAGAGGCGGTGCTGGACATCTTAAGCCAGGAGGACTCTCTGCAGGTACATGGATACACCACCAGCAATTCCGGGTATGAGGATGTGAGAAGGGCGGTGGCGGAATCTCTGAACGCCCGCTTTGGTACCCGGTTTGGGATGGATAATATTGTGATGACGGTGGGAGCGGCCGGTGGACTGAATGTAGTCATGAAGACGTTGCTGAATCCCGGGGATGAGGTACTCACCTTTGCGCCCTATTTTGGGGAATACCGGGCTTATGTGACAAACTACGACGGGATTTTGAAGGCTGTGGAGCCGGATACTGAAACTTTCCAGCCCAACCTGGATGCCTTTGAAAAGATGGTTAACGCCAGGACAAAGGCAGTGATTGTCAATACGCCGAACAACCCCACAGGAGTGGTCTATTCTGAGGAGACAATCAAAAGAATGGCCGGTATCCTGAGAGAGAAGCAGGAAGAGTTTCAGACCAGCATTTATCTGGTAGCAGACGAGCCCTACCGTGAGCTGGCGTACGATGAGATAGAGGTACCCTACCTGACGAAATACTATGAGAACACCGTTGTCGGCTACTCCTTCAGCAAATCTCTTTCTCTGCCAGGGGAGCGAATAGGTTATCTGGTGCTCCCGGATGAGCTGGACGATTCAGAACAGATCAGGAGGCAGCCAATGTGGCTACGCGGATTCTGGGCTATGTCAATGCCCCTTCCCTATTCCAAAAGTGGTGGCCAGATGCCTGGATGCGAAGGTGGATGTGGAGTACTATGACAGGAACCGGGAAGCGCTCTACCAGGGGCTAAGAAGAGTGGGGCTTAAGTGTGTTAAGCCTCAGGGAGCCTTCTACCTTTTTGTGAAATCTCCGGAGGAGGATGAAACCCAGTTCTGTGCTAAGGCAAAGAAGTACCATATTCTCATGGTGCCTGGCAGCTCCTTTGGATGCCCTGGATATGTACGTCTGGCATATTGCGTGGCCTATGAGACCATCTGCCGGGCGCTTCCGAAGTTTGAGGAATTGATGAAGCAATATCTGTGATATTTGCGTGGATAAGGTGAAGAACAAGAGGAGGAAATGATGAGAGCCTGGGAAAAAATGTGAGAACCGTGGTACCCTATGTGCCCGGAGAGCAGCCCAACCAGATCGGAATGATCAAATTAAATACTAATGAAAACCCCTATCCGCCGGCCCCCGGCGTGATGGAGGCCTTAAAGAATATGGATGCGGACAGCCTCCGCAGATACCCCGATCCGGCCGCGGATGCGCTGGTGTCCAAATTGGCAAAGACTTATCATGTGGCAAAGGAGCAGATTTTTGTAGGCGTGGGTTCGGACGATGTGCTGGCCATGTGTTTTCTCCTTTTTTCAACTCCAGAAAGCCGGTGCTGTTTCCGGACATTACATATTCTTTTTACGATGTGTGGGCCGATGTGTTCCGCATTCCCTATGTGTGCCAACCGCTGAATGAGGAATTTGAGATTGTAAAGGAGGACTACTACAGGGATAATGGGGGCGTGATTTTCCCAAATCCCAACGCTCCCACAGGGTGTGTCAGGATTTGGAAGACGTGGAGGATATTATTCGTAACAACCAGGATGTAGTGGTGATTGTGGATGAAGCCTACATTGATTTCGGAGGCAGGTCTGCCCTGGAACTGCTGGATCAATATGAGAACCTGCTGGTGGTCCAGACCTTTTTCCAAATCCCGCTCCATGGCGGGAATGCGGGTGGGATGCGCCTTTGGCAGCAGGACACTGATCAAGTATCTGAATGATGTAAAATATTCCTTCAATTCCTACACCATGAATGCCCCAACCCTTGTGGCAGCGGCGGTGGCTTTGGAGGATGAGGCATACTTTAAGGAGACGGTGGGAAAGATTACGGCCACCAGGGAGCGGGTGAAGAGAGAGCTGGGGAATGGGCTTTACCTTTGCGGATTCCCAGGCCAATTTTCTCTTTATCACACACCCGGAGTTTGCGGCCAGGGAGCTTTTTGAGGCGCTGAAGATAAAAAAGATTTACGTGCGCTATTTTAATAAGCCCAGGATCGACAATTATCTGAGGGTGACCATTGGAACGGATCAGGAGATGGATGAACTGCTGGCCTTTTGCGGCGCTACATGAAAAAGTGATAGATAAAAACGAAGGAACGGAGGCTGCGAAATGGAAGCATACACAGGATTTGCCTATGTGTACGACACCTTCATGGACAATGTGCCCTACAGAGAGTGGAGCGCCTACCTGGGGAACTGCTGACAGGGTATGGAATAGAAGACGGTCTGGTTCTGGACCTCGGGTGCGGTACAGGGAGTATGACGGAGCAGCTGGCAGAGATGGGATATGATATGATCGGGGTGGATTTTTCCGAGGAAATGCTGGAGATAGCGCAGGAGAAAAAGTTGGCATCGGGTCATGACATCCTGTATCTGCATCAGGATATGAGGGACTTTGAACTCTACGGTACGGTGAGGGCAGTTGTGAGCGTCTGCGACTCCATGAATTACCTGATGTCTGAGGAGGAGTTTCTCTGTGTGCTGAAGCTGGTGAATAACTATCTGGACCCAGGGGGGAATCTTTGTCTTTGATCTGAACACTGCCTATAAGTACCGGGAACTTTTGGGGATACGACCATTGCGGAGAACCGCAGGGAATGCAGCTTTATCTGGGAGAATACCTGGTATGAGGAGGAAGGGGCCAATGAGTACGACCTGACTATCTTTGTCAGGGAGGAAGGGGACCTCTATCGAAGATATCAGGAGACCCACTATCAGCGGGCATACAGTTTAGATATCATTAAAGGGCTCATCCGGAAGGCGGGGATGGAATTGGAAGCCGTCTATGATGCATTTACCAGAGAGCCGGCCAGAGTAGACAGTGAGAGAATTTATGTGATTGCAAGAGAGCATGGAAAGGAATAGAATATGTCAGATTATATTGTGAGAGCAACTGCAGCGGACAGTCAGATCAGAGCGTTTGCCGCAACCACAAGGAATCTGGTGGAACAGGCCAGAGCTGCCCACAACACCAGTCCGGTGGCAACAGCCGCTCTGGGCCGCCTGCTTAGTGCAGGAGCCATGATGGGAACCATGATGAAGGGGAAGCAGGACTTGCTGACGCTTCAGATCAAAAGCAGGGGGACCTCTTGGTGGAATGACCGTCACAGCGGACAGCCGGGCCAGGGGTAAAGGGATATGTAAACAATCCCGCAGTCATGCTGCCGCCGAACAGCAAGGGAAAGCTGGATGTGGCAGGGGCCGTGGGTGTGGGAATTTTAAATGTCATCAAGGACATGGGTTTAAAAGAGCCATATGTGGGGCAGACTGTACTTCAGACAAGCGAAATCGCGGAGGATCTGACCTACTATTTTGCCACCTCAGAGCAGGTGCCCTCCTCAGTGGGCCTGGGGGGTTTTGATGGAGCATGACAACACAGTGAAGCAGGCAGGAGGATTTATCATACAGCTGATGCCATTTACGGATGAGAAGATTATAAGCGCGCTGGAGGAAAAGCTATCCACAGTGACCAGCGTGACATCCATGCTGGACGCCGGAATGACACCGGAACAGATCCTGGAGGAACTCTTAGGGGAGTTTGGTCTGGAGATTACGGACCGGATTCCCACAGAGTTTTACTGCAACTGCGACAAAGGGCGGGTGGCAAAGGCTTTGGTCAGCGTGGGTAAGAAAGACTTAAAAGAGATGATAGAAGACGGAAAAACCATTGAAGTGAACTGCCATTTCTGCAATACAAACTATGGGTTTACGGTGGAGGAGCTAAAAGATCTCTATCAAAAAAGCGGGTAAACGGAGGAAGACATGTTAGACGGATTTATCAAGACGGCTGTGGTGACACCGAGAATAAAAGTAGCGGATTGTAAGTACAATGCCGGAGAAATTTCCGGGAGGATGGAGGAGGCCCAAGCCCTGGGCGCAAAGATTATTGTGTTTCCCGAACTGTGTATCACTGGTTACACCTGTGAGGACTTGTTTTGGCAGGACCTGTTGCTTGACCAGGCAAAGCATGCGCTGCATCAGGTGATTTTCGAAGCAGGGGCAAGGATGCCCTGGTGTTTGTGGGACTTCCTGGGAGAAAGACGGCAAGCTCTACAATGTGGCGGCAGTGCTGTCTGACGGGAAACTGCTGGGTATCGTACCAAAACGCCACCTCCCCAACTACGGCGAGAATTCTATGAAGCCCGTCACTTTCACCCGGGTGAGGCAAAGGTGGAGTGGGTGGACTATGAGGGTACACCTGTGCCTTTTGGCATGAACCTGCTGTTTTCCTGCAGGGAGGTTCGGGACTTCAGGTGGCGGCGGAGATCTGTGAGGATGTCTGGGCTCCGGACCCGCCCAGCACACGTCACGCCATGGCGGGAGCCACTGTGATCGTAAATCTGTCTGCCAGTGATGAGACCACCGGAAAGAACATCTACCGGGAAGCCCTGGTAACTGGACAGTCGGCCAGACTCCTCTGCGCCTACCTCTATGCAAGTGCCGGGGAGGGCGAGTCCACTACGGATCTGGTGTTTGGCGGCCACAGTCTGATCGCGGAAAATGGAGTGTTGCTGTCCCAGACAAAGCGATTTTGCAACGAGACAGCATACGGGGACTTGGATATCAAACGTCTGACATCAGAGAAGAAGGATGACCACCTTTGATATCTGCGATAAACAGGATTACGAGAGGGTCGCCTTTCATCTGCAGAGCGTGACCACGAGACTGGAACGCAGCTTTGATCCAGCGCCCTTTGTGCCCGGAATCAAAGAAGACCGGGACAGACGCTGTGAGGAGATCTTATCCATACAGGCCATGGGGTTGAAAAAAGACTTGAGCACACAGGATGCGCAAGTGCGGTGGTAGGCATCTCCGGAGGATTGGATTCTACCCTCGCGCTTCTGGTGACAGCCAAAGCCTTTGATATGCTGCAGATCCCAAGAGAGCAGATTACTGCTGTGACCATGCCCTGCTTCGGCACCACAGACCGGACATTCACAAATGCCTGTGAACTCACAAAAACACTGGGAGCCACCCTGCGGGAGGTGGATATCAGGGAGGCAGTCAGGATTCATTTCAGAGATATCGGCCACGATGAGGGGAACCACGATGTGACCTACGAGAACAGTCAGGCCAGGGAGCGGACACAGATCCTGATGGACATCGCCAATCAGACCCAGGGGATGGTGATCGGTACCGGCGACATGTCTGAGCTGGCCCTTGGGTGGGCCACCTATAATGGAGACCACATGTCTATGTATGGGGTAAACGCCTCCGTACCCAAGACCCTGGTGCGCCACCTTGTCCGTTACTATGCGCAGAGCTGTGGGGATGCAAGACTGGCAGATATCCTTCTGGATGTGTTGGACACTCCTGTGAGTCCGGAACTGCTTCCTCCCAGGGACGGGGAGATTTCACAGAAGACAGAGGATCTGGTGGGACCCTATGAGCTTCATGATTTCTTTTTGTACTATGTACTCCGGTTTGGCTATGAGCCCAGAAAAAATATACCGGATCGCCAAGATCGCTTTTTTTGCGGGGACCTATGAGAACGAGACGATTCTGAAGTGGCTGAAGAAGTTTTATTGGCGGTTTTTCACTCAACAGTTTAAACGATCCTGTCTTCCGGACGGGCCCAAGGTTGGCTCAGTGGCCCTGTCTCCGAGAGGTGATCTGCGGATGCCAAGCGATGCCTGCGTACGGTTGTGGATTGAGGACTTAGATAAGTTGGGTACAGATTAGAATATCCCGGTGCACATATTTTTGTCACAATCTGGAGGTATATTGTTACTGATACTTTGTAACTTATATTCCGGGAAACACAGAAAAGGAGTGGAAATTTGAACTTAGAAAAATGGAAGATTGGAGTCCTGGCGCTGGCATTCTGCCTGTGCCTGGGTGTACATATGAAGACGGAGGCAGCCTCCAAAGTCAAAGGAATTGATGTATCCGTGAACAACGGCATCGTGGACTGGGAATCTGTGAAAAATCAGGGGCTACACCTACGCCATGATAAAGACAGGGGATGGACAGGCGCCTGAAGATTTTTATTCGGACGTGGACGCGCAGTTTGAGTCCAACTATGAAGGCGCGGGTGCTGTTGGCCTCAAGCGGGGTGTCTACCATGTCTGCTGTACCAGGACCGTGGAGGGAGCGATCGCAGAGGCGGAGTATTGCCTGAAGATCCTAAACGGCAGGAAGCTGGAATATCCGGTGGCTTATGATATGGAGATGCCGGGAAACTTTGCGGGAGGCAAGAGCAACACCACTGCTATGGCGAAGGCATTCTGTGACCGTATCCGTAAGGCGGGTTATACCCCCATGATCTATTCCTCCTCCAGCCATCTAAGCAAAGATTTTAAATGGAGCAGGCTGAAGAATGTGAAGGTGTGGGTGGCTCATTACGGGGTGAAAAAGCCCTCTTACTCGGGGATATATCATATGTGGCAGTATACCAATTCGGCTGAAGTAAGTGGAGCAGGCAACGTGCAGGGGAGACGGATGTGAACTATTCCTACCTGGAAAAAGCCCAGACAGGTTACCCTGAAGAAGAAGAGGATAACTCTGAAAAAGGGGAAGACCTACAAGATCAAAGCCACGGTATCTCCAGCTACTGTTTACGATAAACTGAAGTACGCTTCCAACAGAAAAAAGGTGGCATCTGTGAACGCAAAAGGGGTGGTTAGGGCCAAAAAGAAAGGGTCTGCAGTGATCACCATAAAGACGGTAAATGGGAAGAGGGCAAAATTGACTGTGAAGGTGAAATAATAAACATATAATAAAGTATAAAACTGCGCGGCTGCAGCATGCCGCGCAGTTTTGTATTGCATCAGCGGAACTCTTTTATGCGGAAGTGGTATTATTTGCAGCCAGCGCAAGAGCGGCCTCTACGGCATCCAGCAGAATCTGGGAAGTATACTTGCTATCCTCGGAGTATGTAATGTTCTCTGTGGACTGGGCCTCATATATCTGATCTGCGATCTCCTCCAGCGCGGGCTGCACGAGAGGATACATCGTAGTAACGGTGGTCACTTAGATTAACCAGGCGGATCGAGTTGATATGATCCGCATCTACGGTCACTTCCACATCAAGCGCACTGTTATTCAAGGTGATTGGTGTTGTGTAAACTCCCGGGATGTACTTTGCGTCGGATGTACTGGTCTGGTTTGTGGATGGAGCAGTATCAGGCGCGGCAGTTTTTTTAGGTTTAAACATAAATATGAGTAAAATAATCAGGACAATCCCCAGCGCAATAAAAATCCCGGTGTAAATCAACTCCCTCATACGTAATACCATTATTTTTGTCTTTGAACCCATCTGCAGTCCTCCTAACCATTGGCTTTTTTATATTGTATTGCAGCGGGACGGGATATATGCCTGGACCTGTTTTTTACTGTATAGAAAATTTGGCAGATATTTCTTATAGTAAATTCATTCAGTTATTCTCTAACCTGAGACGAATCTTTATTTCATTGCAAATTTCCTATAAAAGTGCTATGATTAATTAAAAATTTGATGGAGGTGTGAGGATGGTTGATTATGTAATCACAACTGACAATATGACCGATTTACCAAATGAATATGTTGAAAAGCATGGCCTTGGGATGATGTCCCTTACTTATATGATAGATGGGAAAAGCTATACAAAGAAGAATGAGCTTCCTTACAAGGAGTTCTACGCAAAGATGCGAGCTGGTTCCATGCCCACCACATCCCAGGTGAATCCCGAGGAGGCCAAGGAGGAATTGAGAGAATTTCTCAAGAAGTGTAAAAGGATTATACACATTGCATTCTCAAGCGGGTTAAGCGGGAGCTACAACAGTGTCCGAATTGCAGCGGAAGAGTTGATGGAGGAAGATCCCTCCTGCCAGATTACAGTGATTGATTCTCTCTGTGCGTCTCTGGGGGAAGGACTTTTTGTACATCAGGCGGTGAAGCGCATGGAGGAGGGTATGGAGTACGAGGAGCTGGTAAAATGGCTGGAAGACCATAAGCTGAATCTTGTACACAATTTTACAGTGGATGACCTCTTTCATCTCTATCGAGGGGGACGTGTCTCTAAGGCAGCGGCTGTGTTAGGCACTATGATTAATTTAAAGCCAGTACTCCACGTGGACGATGAGGGCCATCTGATTCCTGTTTCCAAGGTGGGGAAGAAAGAAGTCTATCGCAGCGTTGGTAGACAACATGGAGAAGCAGATTGGCAGCTTTCGGGATAAAAATGACATTGTTTTTATTAGTCACGGGGACTGCGAGGAGGATGCAAAGTTAATGGCGGATATGATCCGGGAGCGGTTTGGCATCCAGGAATTTCTGATCAATCCTGTTGGCCCCACCATAGGAGCGCACTCGGGCCCCGGAACGCTCGCGCTGTTTTATATGGGCGATTACCGGTAGGATGGAGAGACCATGATTCAGGACATGACTAAGGGGAACCCCTTTCGATTGATTTTACTGTTTACCATACCGGTATTTGTTGGAAATCTGTTCCAGACTTTTACAATCTGGTGGATTCCGTGATTGTAGGCCAGTTTCTGGGCGTCAATGCCCTTGCAGCGGTTGGAGGCACCGGATCGCTGATGTTTTTGGTGCTGGGCTGGGTCAATGGGATGACCAGCGGTTTTTCAATTTTGATTGCGCAGAGCTTTGGCGCAGGCGATGATAAGCGTCTGCGCCACTGTGTTTGTAATGTCGGTGTATCTCTGCGCAGCTATGGCTGTGGTAATGACAGGAGGCCTTTTGGTTGCCAATGAGAGTATACTGCAGGTGATGAACACGCCCCAGGAGATCCTGGGGGACAGCGCCTCCTACGTGGGCGTGATCTATGCTGGATTGGCTGCCACCTTTGCCTACAATATGCTGGCTGGCATCTCAGGGCTTTGGGAGACAGCAGGACACCCCTGTACTTTCTGGTACTCTCCTCAGCGCTCAATATTCTGCTGGATCTTCTTCTGGTAGCGGTACTGCCTTTAGGGGTTGCAGGCGCGGGATATGCCACGGTGATCGCACAGACCGTTTCTGCGGTTTTGTGCTTTGTTACATCCGTAAGAGGTATGAGGTGCTGCGTATTACCAGGGAAGACAGGGCATTTTCCGCTCGCAGCGCAGGACAGCTGTTGGGGATCGGAATCCCCATGGCCCCTGCAGTTTTCCATTACGGGTCTGGGGACCATGGTGGTACAGGCATCCCTAAACCTGCTAGGGGCCTCCTACATTGCAGCGGTGTCCGCTGTCAATAAGATCAGAATATTGTCACCCAGCTTTTTCCATCCCTGGGGGTTACGCTGGCAACCTATGTAGGACAGAATGTGGGGCTGGAAATTACCGGAGAATACGCCAGGGGTGCGCCATTCCCTGGTACTGGAACTGGTTTTCAGTGTGGCGGCGGCAGTTTTTGTATATTTTGCCGGAGATGTCTTTATTCGGCTGTTTGTACAGGACCCCACCGGGGAGATCCGTGGGATTGCAAGACAGATGTTTCATATTGTTGCGTGGTTTTATCCCCGCTGGGGCGATCTTCCTGTTCCGCAACGCTCTTCAGGGCCTGGGGATGGATTGGTTCCCATGCTGGGAGGAGTGTTTGAACTGATTGCCAGGGTGGGAGCCATTGTACTGCTGGCAGGGCCCTTTGGCTTTACCGGGCTCTGCTTTTTCAGACCCTGCGGCGTGGGTAAGCGCGCTGATTCCCCTGCTTCCGGTGTATTTCTTTCGGCTGCGGAGGGAGGAGAGGAGAACGGTGAGAATACGATGAAGAAGATTTTAAAGATTGTCCTTGCACTGGTAGTCCTGGTGATCGTGCTGGCAGGGGGCTATGTCATTTACATGCAGAGCCAATATTACCGAATTGAGGATTACACAAAAATCGAGACAGCAGCCCCCGGGACAAGCTGTTAAAGACCAATACAGCCTACCGAATCATGACTTACAATATTGGCTTTGGGGCATACTCCCAGGACTATTCCTTTTTCATGGATACCGGCAGGATGCAGGACGGGACTGAGACTGTGGGAAAGCATTCCAGGGCCAGGTCAAAAAGAGGAGGAACAAAAAACACCCAGGGTAGTATTGGACTGGTGAAGCAGGAGGATGCAGACTTTGTGTTTTTACAGGAGGTGGATGTGAAGGCTACCAGAAGCTATCAGGTGAATCAGAGGATATGATCCTGGAGGAGATGGATGGCTATGGGTCTGTGTTTGCCAACAATTTTCACAGCGCTTACCTGTTCTACCCTTTCACTGAGCCCCACGGTTCTGTGGAGGCGGGAATGCTGACACTGAGTAAATACCAAATCTCAGAAAATATCCGGCGTCAGTTTCCGGTATCGGACGCTTTTATCACAAAGTTTACGGACCTGGACAGATGCTTTCTGGTGAGCAGGTGCCCCTTAGAAAACGGCAGGGAGCTGGTGCTTGTGCAGGTGCATCTGAGTGCCTATGATGAGGGTGGAAAGATAAGGGCCAGTCAGCTGAAGCTTCTGAATGAAGTACTCAGTGAAGAACAGAAGAAGGGAAATTATGTGATTGCGGGTGGAGATTTTAACCATGATATCGCGGGCTCCATTGAACAGTTCCCGTCACAGCAGGAGATACCCGAATGGGTATACCAGCTCTCAGACGAGGATCTGTCACAGGGACTGTCCTTTGTGAGAGCTGAGAATGCCAGTCAGGTGCCCACCTGCCGGGGAGCGGATATTCCCTATGAGGAGGGCGTCACCTACACGGTGATTGTGGATGGCTTTATTGTGTCAGACAATGTGACCGTGAAAGCTTGGAACAGGGACGCCCAATTTCTGTACTCAGATCACAATCCGGTGGTGATGGAATTTGTGCTGGAGGATGACTAAGTCTGTTTCCACTTGATGATCAGGGATAGAGACATACGATCCACAGGACCAGGAGAAAGTACTGCACCGCAGCAGAGACCAAAGTCGCAGGCATAAGAACCTTGAGACCTGCGTGGAGCAGGGCTGTTACCGCGATGCCGAAGAGGAAGCGCAGTGTCTTTCCTTAAAGCTGCCGTCCGTGGAAAAGTTTATGAACCGGTGCTCCAGATACCAGGAGATCCCAAAAGCGAGGCCTGCGCCCCCGGCTTTACAGCAGTCCATAGCATTTTCTGTGCTTATGGTTCCGCGCAAGGCCAGAACCGCGGCATAGCAGAAGGTGAGCATAGAGAGCACGGACAGAATCAGGCAGAGTAGGGCATTTTCTTTGTCCGTATTTTTTAACTTTTACTGAACAGATAAACTGGGATGGAGACAGCCAGAGTGATTCCAATGGCTGTCAGCACATCTTTGGGTGTGTGACATCCCAGGTACATGCGGGAAAAAGCCTACCAATGGAAAGAGCAGGAAGAGCAGTATCTTCAGGCTCTTTTTTTTTTTCGTGTACAGAGCCAGAGATGAGTACAGGGCAGTGGCAGTCTGAGTGTGGCCGCTGGGGAAGGAATATCCGGTGGCAGCCGGTATGGCGGACTCTACGGCCTGAAACTCTGGGTTGAGCACCCAGGGCCGCTCAACGCGGAAGGTGATCTTTAAGTTCTGCAAAAGAAGGCCGGAGGCAAAAAGGTGAGGCCGATCTGGTAGCCCAGCTTTTTGTTTACACACCAGAAAAGAATACAGATGACCACCAGCACCGGGATATCCTGTCCCAGATAAGTGCAGAATTGAAAAAAGCATCCAAAAAAGGGGTTCGTATTTTTGCCAGCAATTCTAAAAATTCCATATATTTCACTCCTGTTATTTTCTTGCAACTGTTTCCTACCTTCACAGTTACATCTTTTTAAAAAGTATAACATATTTTCTCAGTCTTTGGGAAAGGTTAATACATAAAACAGAACGATTGCGTCTGCAGTCAGCTGTCAGGAATACGTATAGGCGTATTTACACGAAAAACGTGAGAAGGAGATGGATATGGACCAGAAAATAACGGCCGATTTGATGGAAAACATGAAATACTTCCATGAAAAGCTGGGGGTAAAGAAAAAATTTTGACATTATTTACCGCATGACCATGGTAGCGGACCGGCAGGCCTGCATTTATTTTGTGGATGGATTTGTTAAGGATGATATTATGGGAAAAGCTGATGGAGTTTTTTCTATTCCATCGCCCCGGAAGATCTGCCGGAAGAGAGCAGAGATCTGTCCCATGACTATATGCCCTATGTGGAGGTGGATTTGCTGGATCAGAAGGAGAAGATTGTCACCAATATCCTCTCAGGGGTGGTCTGTCTGTTTATTGACGGGTATTCCAGATGCTTTGCCATGGACTGTCGTACCTATCCGATGCGGAGCGTGGCGGAGCCGGAGAAAGACAAGGTGCTCCGAGGGTCCAGGGACGGCTTTGTGGAAACTGTGGTCTTCAATACTGCTCTGGTGCGCAGAAGAATCCGAAGTCCTAAGCTGGTGATGGAAATGCTAAGTGCCGGGAGCGCTCCCGCTCGGACATTGTCCTGAGCTATATGGAGGACCGGGTAGATCAGGAGTTTCTTCAGGAGGTGAGGAAACGGATTACAAATCTGAAGGTGGATGCACTGACCATGAACCAGGAGAGCCTGGCCGAGTGCCTTTACAGGAGAAAGTGGTACAATCCGTTTCCAAAGTTTAAATATTCAGAGCGCCCGGATGCCACAGCAGCCAGCATATTGGAAGGAAAGATTGCCGTGCTGGTGGATAATTCCCCGTCTGCGCTGATCCTTCCTGTCTCCATATTTGACGTGTTGGAGGAGGCGGATGACTTTTACTTTCCTCCGGTCACAGGAACGTATTTGAGGCTTTCAGGTTTATCATTGGCCTGCTCACCATCTTTTTGACACCACTGTGGATGCTGCTTATGCAGAATCCCCAATGGATTCCGGAGGCCCTGGACTTTATCAAGGTAAAGGATGTGGTGAATATTCCCATTTTGGCCCAGCTTCTGATCCTGGAACTAGCTATTGACGGGCTGAAGCTGGCCTCCATCAACACCCCAATATGCTCACCACTCCGCTAAGCGTCATCGCGGCACTGGTGGTGGGGAGTTTGCGGTTAACTCCGGTTGGTTTAACTCTGAGACCATGCTCTACATGGCTTTTGTGGCCATCGCTAACTATACCCAGGCCAGCTATGAACTGGGATATGCTTTTAAATTTATGAGAATCATCATCTTAATTCTCACAGCGCTGTTTGACGTGTATGGGTTTGTCGGAGGACTGCTGCTGACCGTACTCTTTATTGCCACCAACCGTACGGTATCCGGGAAGAGTTATCTGTACCCCTTGATTCCCTTTGACGGAAAACAATTGTCAAGAAGACTTTTACGCAAGAGAATTCACTTCGAACATGAATAAACAGCAGACAAAAGGTGCATATTACTGATGAAGAGTAATCTTATTCAAATACACCAAACAGAAAAGGAGAATTATTATGAAACAGTTGAAGAAATGTATGCTGGGAGCATTCCTGGCGATCTGTGTCCTTGGACTGTCTGCCTGCGGCGATAATAAGTCCAACTCAAAGGATACAACCCAGACTACGGAGAGCACAAAGACAACCTGAGAGCACAAAGGCAACAGAGGCAATGACAGAGAGTAACAGCACAGCCAACACAGACAACACAAAGGACACTAAGAATGTAAACGATGCAACCACTGGCCAGGAAAGCAACGGCGTGGCAGGAGAGATTGGCGATGACATCAAAGACGGCGTTGAGGATATCGGGGATGACCTGGATGGAAACAATGCGGACAACAACACAGACAACAATGCCAATAAGAACACAAAGGATAACAAAACCAATACCACGGAGTCAAACAAGGCACAGTAAGTGAGCAGATTAAAATACAGATGATATATACAGGAGCGGTGCAGCCAGGGGCTGAGCCGCTTCTTCCATATCTGACATTACTCTTTAGGGTAGACAGCAATCTTCGCGTAACAGTTCAGGCAGTGTGCGCATTTATGCATAAAATCCCATCGCTGCGCCGGAAAGAGTTGAATCCTGCCGCGTTTTCTTCTATAATGAGTACATTATAAAAATATAGACATTTGTACCGGAAGAGGAGAAAATGCCATGAGATTCAGACCATGCATTGATATACATAACGGAAAAGTAAAACAGATTGTTGGAGGGACCCTATCTGACAGGGGAGATCAGGCAGCGGAGAATTTTGTATCCGAGAAGGATGCAGCCTTCTATGCAGATTTCTACCGCAAAGACGGGCTTGCAGGAGGTCATATTATTCTCCTGAATCCGGTTTCCTCCCCGTTCTATGAGGCCACGAAAGAGCAGGCGCTGCAGGCGCTTGCGGCATATCCGGGCGGTCTGCAGGTGGGGGGAGGAATCAATGATGAAAATGCCGGGGAGTATCTAAAAAGCCGGAGCCTCCCATGTAATTGTCACCAGCTTTGTCTTTCAAAACGGGGAGCTTAATTACCGCAATCTGGAAAAGATAGTGAGCGCTGTGGGACGAGAACACTTGGTGCTGGACTTAAGCTGTCGCAGGAGGGATGGAGCGTACTACATAGTCACAGACAGGTGGCAGAAATTTACGGAGGTCATGCTGGATGAGAGGACTCTGGATGGTTTGTCCTCCTACTGTGATGAATTTCTGGTTCATGCGGTGGATGTGGAGGGAAAGCCAGGGGAATTGAGGAAAAACTGGCCGCGGAATTGGGCAGGTGGGGAAAGCCCGATCACCTACGCCGGGGGTGTGGCAAGCTTTGAAGACCTGGTAAAACTGCGGGAACTGGGACAGGGACACATCGATGTGACCATCGGGAGCGCGCTGGATCTGTTCGGAGGTAATCTACCATATAAGGAGGTATTAAAGCGTTGTTGTTCAGATCGTGATTGAAGATCTAAAATTAGTATGATCTCAACTGCATATTTAAATTAAGAGCATCTCCACTGGAATTAATGTCCTGCCAGAATGATATTTTCAGTGGGGATGCCTTTTTAATGGTGATATTTATGCAAAATAACCATAAAATTACGAAAAGCTATGGTGGATAAGATATAAAAATATAGAAAACTCCTAAAAATTAAAAGGATTGACGAAAAAATATAATATGCTACAATTTAATTGTTAATCTAATTAATAAATAAATCTAATTAATGAAAGGGAAGAGATTATGGGGATTTCGAAAAAAAAAGAGTGGTGGCTTGGTTAATGTTATTTGTACTGACGATCGTTAATACAGTAACTTTACCTGGTAACTTTATGCAGGTACAGGCGGAGGAACTGCCGGGTCTGGGAGATGCCGCACGAAAAGCTGCGTCAGAAGGGATTGTATTACTTGAAAATCAAGACCAGGTTCTGCCTCTAAAGGAAGGGGAAGAGGTTTCTGTTTTGGAAGAGTTCAGGTGGACACATTTTTTTGTGGATATGGTTCAGGAGGGTATGTGTATCCATCGCAAAAAGTTAATATCTTAAACGGTTTAAGGGCGAATCCGGATGTCAAAGTGAATGAAGATTTAGCACACATTTATGAAACATGGTGTAAAGCGAACCCGGCAAAAGGGAATGATGCGGGATGGGCAAAATGGCCCTACTATCATCCGGAGATGCCGCTGGATGATAGTAAGGTGGCAGAAGCTTCTCAGAGATCACAGAAAGCCATTGTGATTATTGGGCGGGGAGCAGGCGAAGACAGAGAATGTAAATTAGAGGCAGGAAGCTATTATCTGACAAACGATGAGAAAAAACTGCTCAGCCAGGTAAATGAAAACTTTGAGCAGGTCATTGTTCTTTTAAACATTGGCAATCTGATTGACATGAGTTGGAAGAATGACTATCAAAACGTGAAAGCCGTCCTGAATATATGGCAGGGAGGTATGCAGACAGGAAAAGCCGTTGCAGACATACTCTCCGGCGAGGTCAATCCGTCAGGAAAACTGGCATCCACGATTGCAAAAAATATCAGGATTATCCATCTTCCAGCAATTTTGGAAAGAGCCAATATAATAATTATGCAGAGGATATCTTTGTCGGATACCGGTATTTTGAAACTTTTGAAGATGCGAAAGATAAGGTGATGTATCCTTTTGGATATGGTTTGAGTTATACAGATTTTCAAATTGATACCCTTGGCGTTACCAGCGATGAGGATCAGGTTCAGGTCACTGTAAACGTGACGAATACCGGGGAACTCCGGTAAAGAAGGTCGTTCAGATATACTATGGAGCACCTCAGGGAACGTTGGGAAAAGCAGCAAAATCACTTGCTGCATATGCAAAAACACCGCTTTTAGAGCCGGGAACGAGTCAGGAGATGACTCTCAGCTTCCAGATTTCATCCATGGCCTCCTATGATGATTCCGGAAAGACTGGACATAAGTCGGCATTTGTTTTGGAAGCGGGGAATATCCCATCTATGTGGGGAATTCTGTAAGAGCAGCCAGGAAAGAAGGTACATATATTCAGCAGAAACTTGCAGTGACGGAACAACTGGAGGAGGCTGCGGCTCCGGAACAGTCATTTGAGATTATGACTGCATCTGAGGGGAGTGGCGGAACCATAGTGCGCAGTACAGAACCAGTGTCAACAAGAACGGTGGATTTGGAAAAAAGGATTCAGGATCACCTTCCGGATGAAATTGCTTATACAGGAAATAAAGGGCATCAGCTGTTGGATGTCTATCAGGGAAAAGTTACCATGGATGAGTTTATAGCTCAGATGTCTGAGGATGATCTTGCTAGAATTGCCCGCGGTGCAGGGGGATGCAGAGCTCACTTGGGTCAGGAGGAAATGCTGGCGTATTTGGAGGTGTGGGAGACATCCCTGAGGGATTTGGGTATCGTTCCGGTAAGCACACATGATGGCCCATCCGGTCTGAGACTGCGGGATACTGACTCCAGTTCTCTGCTGCCTATCGGGTCGCTGTTAGCCTGTACATGGAATAATGAGCTGGTGGAATATCTCTACTCGCTGCTGGGAGAGGAAATGATTATAAACGGGGTGGATATTCTTCTCGCGCCGGGCATGAATCTTCAAAGAGATCCTCTATGCGGACGTAATTTTGAATACTTTTCAGAGGATCCGCTTATAACAGGAATGATGGGAGCGGCTACAACGCGTGGCGTACAGGCATCGGGGCAGGAGCATGCCTAAAGCATTTTGCAGGAAATAACCAGGAGACCAATCGAAAGAAGACCGATTCAGACTCTCAGAAAGAGCGCTTAGAGAAATTTACTTAAGGGGTTTTGAGATTGCAGTTAAGACATCAGATCCATTTACAGTAATGTCAGGATATAACAAATTAAACGGTGTATGGTGCTGCTACAATTATGAACTGATGACTACGATTTTAAGAGACCAATGGGGATATAACGGGATGCTGATGACGGACTGGAGCATGCAGTCTGCACAATCTCCATTTAACGAGAATGTAAAGGACAATGCATACCGGGTACAGGCTCAGTTGGATCTGTATATGCCAGGCGATTTTTCTAATGCGTCCATAAAAATGCTCTTGGCAAGGGACTGACTCTGGGCGAACTTCAGAGATCTGCTAAAAATATATTAAACTGTGTTTTATTGACACCTAAATTTGCACGTGAGAATGCCTTGGAATATCATCAATATGCAAAGCCGGAAACTTATTTTCAGGTGACAGGAGGAGATAAGGTAGATGGAGTGTCTGCAAGGTTATCTTCTATAGAAGTGGGAGGCCGGAAACTGGTAATATTCAATCCGTTGGTACAGGAATATTCCGTATTTCATAAACCTTCTGACCCCATTCCGGAGATCACCGTAACAGCACCGGAGGGAGTGGATGTCCAGATTAGTCAGGCTACGAATGAACGACCTGTGGCTGAGGTGAAGGCGGAGGAAAACGGGGGTAGCCAACATCTATCGCATTACCTTTGAGTATGGAATGGATATGACGCCGGTTGTAGAAGATCCGGTTTATGCTTATCTGGATAACATCTATCTGGACGGCGAAGCGATTCCGGGATTCTACAGTTCTATATATGAGTATGAGGTGGTAACTGGTACAAGACCGGAAATTACTGTGGCTGAAAAAGAGGGGTAGAGACTACAATTACGTATCTGGACGACAACAGCGGTGCAAAGGTGCTTGCTGAGTCGGCACATCACGCAGTTACCTACAGTATCACGTTTGCACAGGGGCCACAGAGCGATGAATTCGATGGAGATACTTTGAAGGAATTCTGGACAAATCATGCCCCCCCCACTTCGAAGGCCTATGTGTCAGACGGTGCACTTCATATTGAAACTGAGGATGGCGACCTCTACCAGAATGTAAAAGACTTAAAGAACTACATCAGTCAGCCGGCACAGGGAGACTGGGAATCTGTTACCAAAATTCAGTTAGATAATATGCCAAGTCAGATTTATCACCAGATTGGCGTTAAGATCATGCAGGATGAGGACAATTACCTGTACTTTCGTCTGGAACAACTGGATAAGAATGCAGGGATAGCAGTACGCCTGAATGAAGAAAAAAAGCGGCAAAGAGTACGGAGATAGTCCGAAATACAACATTTGCCGGAAGCATCAAAGATAATACGTATTATATGAAAGTGATGAAAAACGGTCAGACATACAATTTCTATATTAGTGCTGACGGAGAGAATTATGTAACAATTAAAGAGGGATACACTGTAAATTATTCGCAGCCTAAGTATACGCTTGTAGCTGCAAATGGAACAGGAAAACAGATATCCCTTCCATCAAAACCAGTTATGATTATGTACGCTTTACCATGAAAAGGAGGCAGCCGCAAAAGTCGTAAAGGTAAGAAAAGATGAGCAAAGCAGGATAAAAGTTGCAGAAGACTTTTTTCAATAAATCTTCAGAGCTGAAGGCAGAAAGCTGCAGCGATGAGGATGGCGGACTGTCCATGGGATATTCGGCACCAGGGGAATGGGCGCTCTATACTATTGATATAGAAGAGACAGGATATTATAATATCCGTCCACGTATCTCAAGTGCAAGAGATGAATTGTATCAGCTTTCATTTGGCTTGGAACTGGATGCCAAACCATTGACTACTTTCATGCAGCTTGGGGGTACAGGAGGCTGGAGTTCATGGAAAACGATGGATGCTAAGCAGGTTTATCTGGAAAAAGGAGAACATAAGTTAAAGCTATACTATCTTTCAGATGGTATAAACATAAATTGGCTGCAGTTTGATTATATGAAGCCTCATATAATCAGCGCACAGGAAACAGAAGGCGCCGTAGTTACTGTGGATAAAGGACAAGCAGTGGTAGGAGAAACGATATCCTTTACGGTCACTGTAAACGATAGTGAAAAAAGAGTTGGGCGATATAAATGTTATTGCAGGGATAAATATAATAACGGTCAAGAAGAGAGCAGATGGGTCCTATTACTTTGAAATGCCGGATAAGGATGTATTAATTTTGACCTCCGTGAGGGAGAAGACCCGCAGCGAAGAAGAATATCAGGCACTTTTAGCCGAGTTAAAGAAAAAAGAAGAAGAGCTTTATACGAAAGAATCAGAGCTTGCAGGAAAAGAAAAAAGAGCTGAAAGCTGCATTGGAGCAGGCGGCTGAGTTATCCCAGAAAATTCAGGATAAGAAAGAAGAAGTAGAAAAAGCTCACGGCGAGTCTGACGGAAGCAAACGGTAAAATTGAGGAATTAAAAAAAATAGCAGCCAAAACCAAGAAGAGAAAATTCAGGAGTTAGAAGAAAAGGCTGCAAAATTGGGAGCTCAACTTAATGCCGCTCAGGATGAGGTTCACGGCTTGGAAGACGAACTTGCAGAGACACAAAACAGAGTAAATACTTTGAAGGAGGAGAATGAAAATCTTAAAAATGAGGTAGCAGAGGCCATTGCACAGACGGACAGATAAAAAAGAAGCAAAGACGGCAAAGAGGAACTGGAGCAGGCAAAAGCAGAAGCTGAAAAAGCCCAAAAGAAGCTTGGGAAGAAGCAGTAAAAGCAAAAGAGAATGCCGACAAAGCGAATACGGAATTAGAAAGACTGAAAGCTTCCATGACCTTAAAAGATGGAGATTTGAAGAATGAGGAAGGGTCAGATATCGGGTGACAAATGCAGCCTTAGGGCAGGCTGAGGCATATGCACCGGTAAGCAAAAAGGCCAGAACAATCAAAATAGCTGCGGATATTGAAGTCAAGGGGATCAAATGCAGAGTGACAGCAGTTTCTGACAGAGCCTTTTCTAACATGACAAAGCTGACTAAGGTAACCATAGGTAAGAATGTTACCTCTGTTGGGAAAAAGGCCTTTTGGGAGATAAGAAACTAAAGAAGATATATGTCAAGAGTAAAAAGCTAAAAAAAGTAGAAAAGCAGGCATTAAAAGGAATTTCATCGAAGGCAGTGATTGAAGTTCCTGATAGCAGGAAGAAAGCCTACAAGAAAATATTCAAAGGAAGAGGACAGAAAAAGAGTGTGAAAATAAAATAATTGTATAACAATTCAGGGGCTGTACATTCCAATATCATAATGTACAGCCCCTTGTTTGGGGGGAGTCTATAATATCCTGTGTTAAAAATTGACATAGGAAACATACAATGCTATGCTAAAATAAATTGAGTTCATAAACGAAAGAAGGAGAATGATGCAGGAAAATAATAAATATGCCAGTGTAAACCAGGAAAAACAACAGCATATTAACAGATCTCTAGTGATTGATCTTCTGCGACAGGAAAAGTTGTGTTCCCGGGCGGATTTGGCGAATCTATCTGGCTTAAAGAGAGCTACCATTACGAATATTATTAATGAATTTATGGAACATGAACTTGTAGTGGAGGATGGAATCCTGGACGGCGCAAAGGGAAGGCGGTCTATAGGAATCCGTATTAATGGACAGAAATACAGAACCATAGGAGTCATGGTGACACGGCAGTACTATAGTATTGGCATGATGGGGATCTCCGGGGAAGTGTATCAAACACAAATCCACAGGATGAATGGGGGAATGAATGCCAAAGCAATGCTGAAGGCAATAAAGTCCAATATTCGATCTATGATAGAAAAGGAAAAAGAGGGTAAGGTGTTAGCAATTGGATTTGCCGTTCCAGGGCCTTATAAGGTGGAAGATGATAAAATGATTTTTGTCACTAATCTTGTGGGATGGGACGAATTAGAGATTTCCATGTGTATGAAACAAGACTTTGATATTCCGGTATTCATTGAAAATGATGCTAATGCGGGGGTATGTGGACAGTATTGGTTTCGGAAAAGGAAAACGGATCAGCAAAATATTGCATATATTGTGGCTGGTCAGGGTATCGGATGCGGCATGATTTTGAACGGAGAACTTCAAAGAGGGAGCCTTGGCATAGCAGGCGAAATAGGACATACCTCTATTAACTTTATGGGGCCGAGATGTGAGTGTGGAAACAGGGGATGTCTCGAAAAATATTGCTCCAGTATTGCCATCATGCAGCGTATCAGGGACAGGCTGGAAACAGGCGAGTACTCCATACTGGGACCAGATGCCACCTTTGAGGAATTCCAGGAAGCCGTTCGCCAGGGAGATTTGATGGCACGGGAGGAGTATGGAAGAGCATGTGAATTATTAGCGGTGGGAGTAGTTAATATGGTCAATCAGATCAATCCCAGCGATGTGATCATTGGAGATATCCTGACGAAAGTAAATCCTTCCATGCTTCTTAAAATTGTACGCCAAAGGTAAAGGAAATCGTGCGCCCTCTAGTGTGGGAGAATCTTACAATAGAACTAGATCAGTTAGAGTATAACCCGATTATGATTGGAGCAGGGGTGATTGCTGCACAAAACGTTTTTGAAAATCCTATCAGTTACATGAATAAAGCATGAGAGTGCTTTAACTATAACCTTTAATTAAGCACTGCAAAGTTGAATTCGCTCCTTGTAAAAACACCCGAAATATGGTATAATGAGCATATAGCACAGAGGTGATATTTAACCGTGTTATAAATATAGAATAAAGGAGTTGGACATCATGCGTTTTACGATTAGTGGAAAGAATATTGAGGTTACTGAAGGCTTGAGAAGCGCCATCACGGACAAGCTTGGAAAGCTGGAACGGTATTTTACTCCGGAGACAGAGATTCATGTAACCTTGAGTGTGGAGAAAGACAGACAGAAGATTGAGGTTACTATTCGGTAAAAGGAAACATCATTCGTTCCGAGCAGGTAAGCAACGATATGTACGTATCCATTGATCTGGTAGAAGAAGTTATTGAGCGTCAGCTTCGCAAATATAAAACCAAGATCGTTGAGAAACATCAGGGCGGCGGAAATTTAAAGAAAGAGTTTATTGAAAAAGAAGTTGTAGATGATGAGGAGATCAAGATCATCCGCACAAAACATTTTGGAATCAAGCCCATGTTCCCGGAGGATGCCTGCATTCAGATGGAGCTGCTGGGACACAACTTCTTTGTATTCAGCAATGCGGAGACAGGAGAAGTAAACGTGGTATATAAGCGCAAAGGCAATACATACGGACTCATTGAACCGGAGTTTTAGTCATTACCTTGCGAGAAAAGAGGACAGTCTCAGACGGTCAGGGATGCTTGCATTCCTGCGGGCTGGGGCTGTCTTTTCGTTAAAAAGCAGGATGTGTGCGGTGTGCAACGCAAAAAGTGACACTCTGCAACCGGCAGTTGATAGTAGTCATAGGGAGGAAGCGCTATAGTGGAGACGTATTAAGTGAGCAAAGGGATGACAAGATGAAGCTGTATGAACGGATTCAGATGTTGAGAAAGAAGGCTGGCTGGTCCCAGGAAAAGCTGGCGGAAAAATTGGGGGTATCCAGACAGACGATCTCTAAGTGGGAGAATGGAGCAGCCAACCCGGGGATGGATAGGCTGCAGGATCTTGCAGACGCCCTTGACATTACTATGGCGGAGCTGCTGGGCACAGATGCACAGGCCACAGAGGATGAACGTATCGCAGAGTATGAGGAGGAGATCAGAGGACTCAAGAAAAAAAAGAGCTCTCCACATAGTATCTATTCTGTGCATTTGCACAGCAGCGGTTTTGCTCACAGTCCTGTTTGTGACTCTGTTTAATCGGATACGGGATATGGAATACAGTGTTCAGATGCTGGAGGGACAGGTGGGCAGTATCTATGACAATATGGATTCCAGGATCTCGGAGATCGCGGAACAGTTAAAGGAGCAGAACAGCCTTGTGGCGGACTGCCGGATTGAACCTAGTGTAGAGTCCGTCAGAGGTGGTATGCTGGAGCTGTCCGCTCGTGTAACACCTGCCGTCTGGAAAGAGGGGATGGAAGCGGAGCTGATACTAGAGGGGAAGGAAACCTATACTGCTCTGGGTGTTTTTGACAAAGGTAGTTTTTCGGGCTGAGTTTTCAGTTTCGCTGGAGGAAGCCTTCCTGGACTTTTCTGTGCACTTTACCCAGGGCAAAGAGACACAGACCCAAATGCTGGACGGCGTGAATGTCAACGAATGGGTAATGTCTGTAAACCAGGAAAACGACCTGTCCTTTACCAAAGTACAAGGGGAATATAAAATTCAGGGAACGGCAGTAACTGTGCACACCCCAGCATACAGAGAAACAGAAGCAGAGCGCCCATTACCCTCAATTATCCGGTGAGCGGTGAGGTATCGGTTTATGTGGACGGTGAGGAAGTACTAAAGGCTTCTATCAGTGATCTAAACCCCTACCAAGAGCCGGAGGAAGAAGTCGCCATGTATGGGACATCCATGAACTATACCAATCTGGAAGGGTACTTAAGGATTGTCATGATGGGAGTGAGGTGGTTGTGGTGAATCGTCTGACTGACAACTATGGAAACATAAGGGAGGTAAAGACATCCTATCCGGATATTGAGAAGCAGCTTCAGGGAGATAAAGGCCAGAGCTACCGGGCCGGATGAGAACAGTCCTTGGTTAAGCTTTTGTTAAAATTTGGTGTTCATAGCTTATTCATAAAATTTTATTGTTTCTCCAGGTGGAAAGTGGTAAAATATACAGTAGTTTGCCGAAGAAAAAGCGGCAATCCCTGGCGGTCAATGTGTGTAAACGCATGAGAAGGCTGCGGTATGCGGAGAATTTAGAGATATGGAAACCTCTGCATCTAGTAACGGATGAAAGTATAGGAGAAAGAAAATGAATCTGATTCAAAAGTTTTCGGAACTCACAGTGAACGTGAGGTAAAGCTGATCACACCTCTGGTGGACAAGATTGAGAGTCTGAGACCCACCATGCAGGCATTGTCTGACGAGGAGCTGCGGGGGCAAGACAAAGGAATATAAAAAGAGGCTGGAAGAGGGCGCCACTCTGGACGATCTTCTGCCCGAAGCCTTTGCCACAGTCCGGGAAGCGGGCAAGCGTGTACTGAACATGGAGCACTACCGGGTGCAGCTGGTGGGAGGTATTATTCTCCATCAGGGGCGTATCGCCGAGATGAAGACCGGTGAAGGTAAGACTCTGGTAGCGACCCTTCCGGCTTACTTAAACGCCCTGAGGGAAAAGGTGTTCATATCATCACCGTCAACGATTACCTGGCACACCGTGATGCGGAGTGGATGGGAAAGATCCACGAATTCCTGGGCCTGACGGTGGGCTGTGTGCTTAATGATATGGACAACGATGAGCGCCGCAAGCAGTACTCCTGCGATATCACTTATGTCACAAACAACGAGCTGGGTTTTGACTACCTGAGAGACAACATGGTTATTTACTAAAGAGCAGCTGGTACAAAGAGAGTTGCATTATGCGATCATCGATGAGGTCGATTCCGTATTGATCGATGAGGCGAGAACTCCGCTGATCATTTCCGGACAGAGCGGCAAATCCACCAAGCTGTATGAAGCCTGCGATATTCTGGCAAGACAGCTGGAGCGAGGTGAAGCCAGCGGCGAGGTCACCAAGATGTCCGCCATCATGGGCGAGGAGATTATTGAGACCGGGGACTATGTGGTAAAATGAGAAGGACAAAGTGGTTAACCTGACGGAGCAGGGTGTCAAGAAGGTTGAGAAATTCTTCCAGATTGAAAACCTGGCTGATCCGGAGAACCTGGAAATCCAACACAACGTAAACCTGGCGCTGCGGGCTCACAGCCTGATGCACAGGACCAGGACTATGTGGTAAAAGATGACGAGGTGCTGATCGTAGATGAATTTACCGGCCGTATTATGCCGGGAAGAAGATATTCGATGGCCTTCACCAGGCTATTGAGGCCAAGGAGCATGTGAAGGTAAAGAGGGAGAGCAAGACCCTGGCTACCATCACCTTCCAGAACTTTTTTCAATAAATATACAAAAGAAAGCAGGTATGACGGGTACAGCGCTTACCGAAGAGAACGAGTTCAGAGAAATTTACGGAATGGATGTTATTGAGATACCCACCAACAGACCGGTAATCCGCAAGGATTTGGACGACGCGGTGTATATGACCAAAAAAGGAGAAATTCAGCGCTGTCATTGAAGCCATCAAGGAGGCGTATGAGAAGGGACAGCCCGTTCTGGTGGGTACGATCACCATCGAGACTTCGGAGCTGATCAGCGGTCTTTTTTAAAGAAACAGGGCATTACCCATAAAGTCCTGAACGCCAAGTTCCATGAGCTGGAGGCGGAGATTGTGGCGGAAGCCGGAAGGCACAGAGCAGTAACCATAGCCACCAACATGGCCGGCCGAGGTACCGATATTAAGCTGGACGATGAGGCCAAGGAGGCCGGAGGTCTGAAGATCATCGGTACGGAGCGCCACGAGTCCAGGCGTATTGACAACCAGCTGCGAGGCCGTTCCGGACGTCAGGGAGACCCGGGAGAGTCCAGGTTCTACATCTCGCTGGAGGATGATCTGATGAGGCTGTTCGGATCTGAGCGGCTGATGAACGTGTTTAAGTCCCTGGGTGTTGCTGAAAATGAGCAGATCGAGCACAAGATGCTCTCGAAGCGCCATTGAGAAAGCGCAGAAGAAGATCGAGTCGAATAACTTTGGTATCCGTAAGAATCTTCTCGATTATGACCAGGTAAACAACGAACAGCGTGAGATCATCTACAAAGAAAGAAGAAGAGTTCTCGACGGGGAGAGTATGAGGGATTCCATCTACAAGATGATCACCGATACCGTGGAAAATACGGTAGACATGTGTATTTCCGATGACCAGGACAGCGCGGATTGGAACCTTAGAACTGAGCAGCCTTCTAGTACCCATTATTCCCTTTTAAAGATTCAGATCAAGGAAAAGATGAAGAAGAATGAGCTGAAGCAGTACCAAAAGGAACAGGCTGTGAAGCTGTATGAGATGAAAGAAGCAGAGTTCCCGGAACCGGAACAGATCCGTGAACTGGAGCGAGTGATCCTTCTGAAAGTCATCGACCGCAAGTGGATGGATCATATCGACGATATGGATCAGCTGCGTCAGGGTATTGGACTTCAGGCTTACGGTCAGAGAGATCCTCTGGTAGAATACAAGATGAGTGCTTACGAGATGTTCGATGCCATGTCAGCCAGCATCCAGGAAGACACTCTGAAGCTTCTGTACCATGTAAGCATGGAACAGAAAGTAGAACGTGAAGAAGTTGCAAAAGGTAACCGGGACAAACAAAGATGACAGCGGCATAAAGACCAAAGAGAAGATCTGCGGATAAGATTTATCCAAACGATCCGTGCCCATGCGGAAGCGGCAAAGAAATATAAACAGTGCTGCGGGAAGAATTAGGCAGAAAGCTGTAAACACCTCGCAATTGTGACTGAAAATAAAAAGAGAAAGAGGTGAAGCAAGTGGTTGAATTAAAAAAAAAGATCAGTTGAAACTGTGGTTGAATTAGACCAGTTCAAATATTTAAGTATGATAAACCATTAGTGGAAGTGAGGGATTCACTTTGACCTCGCTAACAAAGAGCAGCGGATCCAGGAATTAGAGAGAGAGATGGAGGCGCCTGACTTCTGGGACAATCCGGAGAAATCTCAGGAATCCATGAAAAATTTAAAGAGCATGAAAGACGATATCGCCATTTATGCCAAGTTAAAAGATGAGTTTGATGAGATCGAAACTCTGATCGAGATGGCAGCAGAGGAAAACGATGAATCTCTGATACCAGAGATTCAGGATCTTCTGGATGATTTCAGGAAAACTTATGATGATATCCGTATAAAAACACTGTTATCCGGAGAATACGATAAAGATAATGCGATCGTGACGCTCCATGCGGGAGCAGGCGGCACAGAGTCCTGCGACTGGGCGGGCATGCTGTACCGTATGTATACCAGATGGGCGGAGAAAAAGGGCTTTTCCGTGGAAGTTCTGGACTATCTGGACGGTGAAGAGGCGGGCATCAAGTCCGTTACCTTC
>VOFB01000390.1_pt1 | contig 38000 bp, 39 predicted proteins | sample 5384141 | NCBI WGS metagenome assembly VOFB01 (sample SAMN12384721, study PRJNA508395) | human gut metagenome | isolation source: healthy gut A | host: Homo sapiens
CATCGGCTACGGCAAAACGCCCCTGATGGGAACACATCGGCCTCGGCGTCGGGAAGGAGCATCCTCACCCTCATCGGCCCCAACGGCGCGGGAAAATCCACCCTGCTCAGGACGCTGGCAGCGCAGCTGGCCCCCACAGGGGGGCGCTGTTCTGCTGGACGGCAAAATCTCGCGGACTGCTCCGGCCCGGAGCGCGCCCGCAAATGGCCTTGATGGTGCCCCACACCCGCCGCACCGAGCTGACCACCTGCTTCGAGATGGCGTCCGCCGGGCGCTACCCCTACACGGGGCGGCTGGGTGTCCTCTCGGCAGAAGATAAGCGCCAGGTCCACGCCGCGCTGGCCCTCGTGGGGGCCGAGGCGCTGGCGGGCCGGGACTTCAACCGCATCAGCGACGGCCAGCGCCAGCGCGTCCTGCTGGCTCGGGCCATCTGCCAGCAGCCGGAGCTGATATTATTGGACGAGCCTACGTCTTTCCTCGACATCAAGGGAAAGGCTGAATTGCTGGCCATCCTGAAAAGCCTCGCCCGGGACAAGAAGATGGCCGTCATCCTGAGCCTCCACGAGCTGGAGCTGGCGCAGAAAGTTTCCGACAAGGTCGTCTGCGTCTCGGCGGCGGGCGTCTCGGACGTCATGACGCCGGAAAAGGCCTTTGCCCGGGAAAACATCTGCAAAATTTATGCTCTGACCGATGAGCAGTACGCATTCCTCTACGGCGAAGAAAAAGCGCCGGAGGGAAAGCGCCCGCTCTTTGAGCACTACGTCCGCAGCGGCCAGAAGCTCCTGCGCTGTGGCTACACCACCGGCACCTGTGCGGCGCTGGGAGCGGCGGGCGCGGCACGGCTGCTGCTCACCGGCCGCACCCCGAGACGGTGGCCCTCCGCACCCCGAAGGGCATCGTGGTGGAGGTAGAGCCCATCTTCTGCCGCCTGTCCGGCGAGGGGAGCCGAGTGCGCCATCCGGAAGGACGGCGGCGACGATGTGGACGTGACCACCGGTCTGCCGGTCATCGCCAGTGTCGCCCTCCGGCCCGAGCTGTCCGGCGAGGTGCGCATCCACGGAGGTGAGGGCGTGGGCCGGGTGACAAAGCCCGGTCTCGACCAGCCCGTGGGCGAAGCTGCCATCAACCACGTCCCCGGGCCATGATAAAGGAAGCGCTGGAAAAAGAGGCCGAATCTGCCGGGTACGCGGGCGGCTTTGACGTCACCATCTCCATCGAGGGCGGGGCCGAAACGGCGAAGCGCACCTTCAACCCCCACATGGGCGTGGAAGGGGACTCAGCGTCCTCGGCACCAGCGGCATCGTCGAGCCCATGAGCCAGCAGGCCATCCTCGACACCATCCAGCTGGAAATGGGGCAGGCGGCGCTTCGGGCCGGAAGCCCCCGGCGGCTCATCCTTGCCTCCGGGCAACTACGGCCTCGACTATCTCCACGAGAAGATGCCCGCCCTAAAGAATATCCCGGTGGTCAAGACCTCGAACTTCATCGGGGATACGATGGATATGGCGGCGGCGTCAAAATTCGAGCAGGTGGTGCTGGTGGGCCACATCGGCAAGCTGGTCAAACTGGCGGGCGGCGTCATGAACACCCACTCCCGCACAGCCGACTGCCGCACCGAGCTGCTCTGCGCCCACGCCGCCCTCTGCGGTGCGTCCCGGGACGTCTGCGCGGCCCTGATGAACGCGGCTACCACCGACGCCTGCATGGAGATCTTAGACAAAGCAGAGCTGAGAGAACCGGTGCTGTCCAGTCTGCTGGACGCCATCCAGCTCCACCTCGACCGCCGCGCCGCCGGGGCGTTCCGGGTGGGAGCGGTGCTCTTCTCGAACCAATACGGCCCGCTGGGCCAGACCAGAACTGCAAAGGAGCTGCTGGACGAATGGAAAAACGGATAGGCACTTTTTACGGCGTCAGCGTCGGCCCGGGCGATCCCGAGCTCATGACCCTGCAGGCTGTCCGCCGCCTCGAAAACTGTCCGGTCATCGCCGCGCCCCGGACCCCGAAGGGCGGGATGCTGGCGCTGGACATCGCAAAAGGTGCGGTGGATCTGAGCGGCAAGACCATCCTGCCGCTGCGCTTCGCCATGAGCCTTGACCCGGCGGTGCAGAAAGCCGCCCACATCGAGGCGGCCCGGGCCGTGAAAGAATATCTCGACGCCGGGCAGGATGTCGCCATGCTCAACCTCGGCGACCTGTCCGTCTACGCCACGTTCGGTTATTTACAGGAGATCCTGGAGGCCGAGGGCTGCAAGACCGTGATGCTCCCCGGCGTGACGAGCTTCTGCGCCGCTGCGGCCCGGCTGGGCCAGTCCCTGACGGGCGGCATGGAGCAGCCGCTGACCATCGCCCCGGGGCGCTGCGCCGCTGAGGTGCTGGCCGCACCGGGCGCGAAAGTGCTGATGAAATCGGGCCGTCAGCTGCCCGAGACGCTGGCCGCGCTGGCCGACGCCGGGCTTCTGAGCAGGAGCGCGATGGTCTGTAACTGCGGCCTGCCGAACGAGGAGGTCTGGCCCGACCTGGCCGATTACGACCCGGCCCGGTCGGCGGGCTATTTCGCAACGATTTTGGTGAAGGAGGGGTAAGATATGGTCCATTTTGTAGGGGCCGGGCCGGGTGCGCCCGACCTGATCACCCGTCGGGGCGCGGCCCTGCTGGCCGATGCCGACTGCATCATCTACGCGGGCAGTCTCGTCAACCCGGCCCTGCTGGGGCTGGCGAAGCCCGGCTGTACCATCTACAACAGCGCGGAAATGACGCTGGAACAGGTGCTGGACACCATCCGTGCCGCCGAAAAGGCCGGAGGCACCACGGTCCGCCTCCACACCGGCGACCCCTGCCTCTACGGGGCCATCCGGGAGCAGATGGACGCGCTGGACGCCGACGGCATCCCTATGACGACACCCCGGCGTGTCCAGCTTCTGCGGCGCGGCGGCGGCGCTCTGTGCCGAGTACACCCTGCCCAACGTGAGCCAGACCGTCATCATCACCCGGATGGAGGGCCGCACTCCTGTCCCTGAGGCCGAACAGCTGGCAAAGCTGGCTGCGCATGGGGCTACCATGGTCATCTTCCTCTCCATCGGGCTGGTGGACAAAGTCCGGCAGGCCCTTCTCGAGAGCGGCGGCTACCGCCCCGATACCCCTGCCGCTGTGGTCTATAAGGCCACCTGGCCCGAGCAGAAGGTGGTGCGCTGCACCGTCTCCACACTGGCCGAGGAGACCCGCAAAAACGGCATCACAAAGACCGCCCTCATCGTTGTGGGCGACTTTCTGGGCGAAAATTACGAGCGCAGCAAGCTTTATGACCCCGCCTTTACCACTGAGTTCCGGCAGGGAACGGAGGCCGGGCAGTGAGCCGGGCATATCTGGTCTTTACCGCAAAAGGCGAAGCGCTGGCCCATCGGCTGGCGGAAGCTCTGCCCGGCAGCGTGAGCCGCTGCGGCGGAGACAGGACCCTGAAAGGCTGGACGGCGGAGCATTTTGCACAGGACGAGGCCCTGATTTTTGTGGGAGCTGTGGGCATCGCGGTGCGGGCCATCGCGCCCCACTGCAGGAGCAAGGCCGCCGACCCGGCGGTGGTGGTCGTGGACGAGGGCGGGAACTTCGCGGTGCCGCTCCTGTCGGGCCATCTGGGCGGTGCCAACGCGCTGGCCCGGGCGCTGGCAAAAGCGTGCGGCGCGGTGCCGGTCATCACGACGGCCACCGACGTCAACGGCCTCTTCGCCGTGGACCTCTGGGCCAAGGCCCAGAACTGCGCTGTCCTTGAGCCGGAGCGCATCAAGCGGGTCAGCGGCGCTCTGCTGGCCGGGCAGACGGTCCGGTACTGGTCGCCGTGGCCGGTGGCGGGGGAGGCCCCCGCCGGCGTGGAAAAGGCTGACCCACCCGAAGCCGCCGACTTCGCCCTGACCCTCACGCCCCAGGGCGGGGCGCTCCACCTCGTCCCCCGCATCGGGGTGCTGGGGGTGGGGTGCCGCCGCGGCACGACGGCCCAGCCAGCTGGAAGAAGCCTTTGCGGCGTTCTGTGCCGCGTCCGGCCTCAGCCCGGCGGCGGTCTGCGCCGCCGCCAGCATCGACCTGAAAAAAGATGAGCCGGGTCTTGCAGCGTTCTGCAAAGCCCACGGCTGGCCCATCACGTTCTATCCGGCCGACGAACTGCGGGCCGTGCCGGGACAGTTCACCCCGTCGGCCTTTGTGGCAAGTGTCACCGGCGTGGACAACGTCTGTGAGCGCTCGGCGGTAAAAGCCTCGGGCGGGACGCTCCTTCTGCCCAAAACGGCAGGCGGCGGCGTGACGCTGGCGCTGGCCGTCCGCCCCTTTGCACCCGATTGGAGGACAGAGCAATGAGTGAGAGTAAAAAGACCGTGTTCGTCGTGGGGCTTGGCCCCGGCGACGGACAGTTTCTGACCGTGCAGGCGCAGAGCGCCTTGCAGCAGGCTGAGGTGCTGTGCGGCTATACGGTCTACATCGACCTTGTGCGCCCCCTCTACCCGGAAAAAGAGTGCTACACCACCGGCATGACCCGGGAGATCGACCGCTGCCGCTGGGCGCTGGAAACGGCGCGGGCGGGGCGGGCCGTGGCGCTGGTCTGCTCCGGCGACGCCGGGGTCTACGGCATGGCCAGCCCGCTGCTGGAGCTGGCCGAAGAGTACCCGGATGTCAATGTGGAGGTCGTCCCCGGCCTGACCGCCGCCCTCAGCGGCGGCGCCGTGCTGGGTGCGCCCCGCTGGCCCACGATTTCTGCGTCATCTCGCTGTCGGATCGTCTCACGCCGTGGGAGGTCATCGAAAAGCGTCTGGCCTGCGCCGCTCAGGGCGATTTCGCACTGGCGCTGTACAATCCCTCCTCCAAGGGCCGCCCGGACTATCTGCGCCGGGCCGTGGACATCCTGCTGGCCAACGGCAAAGCCCCGGACACCCTCTGCGGTTCTGTGCGGAACATCGGCCGGGAAGGGCAGGAAAAGTACATCCTGACCCTCAGCCAGCTCCGGGATACCGAGGTGGATATGTTCACCACCGTCTTTGTGGGCAACGCCGCCACCCGCGCGCTGAGCGGGCGGATGGTCACGCCGAGGGGGTACCGCCGATGAACGTCGTCGTTTTCAGCGGCACCACCGAGGGGCGGGAGCTTTCCCGCCAGCTGGCGGCGCTGGGCATCGAAGTCACCGTCAGCGTGGCTACCCCGCTGGGGCAGGAAGAGCAGGGGAGCACCCCCGGCGTCACCGTCCGGTGCGGGCGGCTCCTGCCCGATGAGATGGCTGCGCTCTTGGGGGATGCCGCCCTCTGCATCGACGCTACCCACCCCTACGCAGTGGAGGCGACCAAAAACATCAAAGCAGCGGCAGAGAAGGCCGGGGTGGAATACCTCCGCCTGCTGCGCCCGGCCAGTCCGCTGCCGGAAAACTGTCTCGTCTTTGAGAGCGCAAAGCAGGCGGCAGAAGCGCTGGCCGCAAGAAGAAGGGAACCTTCTATTGGCCACCGGGGCCAAGGAGCTGGCGCAGTTCGCGGCCATCCCGCCCGAGCGGCTCTACCCCCGAGTCCTGCCCACGCTGGAAAGCATCGCGGCCTGCGAGGCGGCGAACATCCCCCACCGCAACATCATCGCCATGCAGGGCCCCTTCAGCTTTGCCCTCAATCAGGCCATGATGGAGCAGTTCCATATCCGCTGGCTCGTCACAAAGGACGGCGGCGCGGCCGGGAGGCTTCGACGAAAAAGCCGCCGCTGCCTCTGCCGCCGGGGCGCAGCTGGTGGTCATCCGCCGCCCGCCCGAGCAGGGCGAGAGGGCTTCCGAGGTGCTGAAACGCTGCAAGGAGATGATAAGATGAATGTGACACTCATCGGCATGGGCTCCGGCCAGCCGGAGAACCTGACCCTTCAGGGCCTGGCCGCACTGCGGCAGGCCGACCTCATCCTGGGCGCACGGCGTCTGCTGGCAGTTCTGCCTGCCGGCTGCACCGAGAACCGCGCCGCCGCCTACCGCCCCGACGAGGTGGCAGAGCTGCTGCAGACTTCCGGCGCGGAGAACGCCGTGCTGGTCTACAGCGGCGACACCGGCTTTTACCCGGCGCGTCTGCCATGATGGAAAAGCTGGAGGCCCTCGGCGTCCGCGCCCGGGTGCTGCCCGGCCTTTCCAGCATCCAGCTGCTGGCAGCGGCGCTGGGCCGTCCGTGGCAGGGGTGGAACCTTGTTTCGGCCCATGGCCGCACCTGTGACCCGGTGGCCGAGTGTATGGAGGGCAGACCCACCTTCTTCCTGACGGGCGGCAGCGAGAGCCCCGCCACCCTTTGTGCCCAGCTGGCGGCAGAGGGCTTCGGGGACGTGCAGGCCGTCGTGGGCCAGTGCCTCGGCACACCGGAAGAAAAGCTCTTCCGCGGCAGCGTCAAAGAGCTGGCCGCAGGCCGCTTCAACAGCCTGAGCGTCCTTCTTGTGGAGGCGGCGGAGGGCTGCCCCGCCGCGCTCCGGGCCTGCCGGACGAAGCCTTCGAGCGGGGCGACGTTCCCATGACCAAGCAGGAAGTCCGGGCCGCTGTGCTGGCGAAGCTGGCCGTCCGCCCGGAAGACATCCTGTGGGACGTGGGGGCCGGGACGGGCAGCGTCAGCGTGGAGCTGGCATTGGCCGCGCCCCGGGGCCGGGTCTACGCAGTGGAGTGTAGGCCGGAGGGCTGTGCGCTCATCAAAGCCAACCGCGAAAAATTCAGGACCCGGAACCTCGTCCTCGTGGAGGGGCTTGCCCCCGACGCCCTTTCGGACCTGCCCGCGCCGGACGCTGTCTTCATCGGCGGCAGCAAGGGCAGCCTTGCCGCCATCGTGGACGCCGCGCTGGATAAGAACCCCGACGCCCGCATCTGTGTGTCGGCCATCGCCCTCGAGACCCTTTCGGCGGCGGTGGCCGCGCTGACGGCCAAAGGCCGGACGTGCAGGTGAGCCAGATCGCCGTCAGCCGGGCCAGAGCTGTGGGCGGGCTGCATCTGATGATGGCCCAGAACCCCATCTACCTCATCACAGGAGAATGACATGATACAGTTTCTGCTGGCGGCGCCCCGCTCGGGCAGCGGCAAGACCACCATGACCTGCGCCCTGCTCATGGCGCTGAAGCGGCGGGGCTGTGCGCCCTGCGCCTTCAAGAGCGGGCCGGACTACATCGACCCCATGTTCCACCGGGCCGTGCTGGGGGTGGAGAGCCGCAGCCTCGACCTCTTTTTCTCTGCGCCCGAGACGGTGCGCGCCCTCTACGCGAAGGGTGCCGCCGGCCACGGTGCGGCGGTGTGCGAGGGGGCCATGGGCTTTTATGACGGCCTCGGCGGCGTCAGCGACAGGGCCAGCGCGTGGCATCTGGCCGACACACTGGACCTGCCGGTGCTGCTGGTGGTGGAGCCAAAGGGGCAGAGTCTGACGCTGGCCGCAGAGTTGAAGGGACTCGTAAACTTCCGCACTCCCAGTCACATCGCAGGCATCCTGCTGAACAACTGCACGGCCCGGATGCACGCTCTGCTGGCCCCGATGCTGGAAAAAGAGACGGGCCTGCCGGTGTTGGGCTTTCTGCCGAAACTCCGGAGGCCGTCATCGGTTCCCGCCATCTGGGCCTCTACACGGCGGCGGAAGTGGAAAATTTACAGCAGAAGCTGGCCCTTCTGGCCGACGCGGCGGAGGAGCACATCGACTGGCCCCGCCTGCTGGCCCTCTGCGAAAAGGGAGCCGCCCGCCCTGCCGGTGCAACCGGAAACCCCTCCGGCCCGGGTGCGCATCGCCGTGGCGCAGGACGAGGCGTTCTGCTTTATCTACGCCGAGACGCTGGAGGCCTTCTGGGACGCCGGGGCAGAGGTGGTCTTTTTCAGCCCCCTCCGCGACACGGCTCTGCCGGAAAACATCGGCGGGCTGTATCTGCCCGGCGGCTACCCGGAACTTCACGCAAAAGAATTAAGTGAAAATACCTCGCTTCTGCGCGAGATAACGCAAAAGATCGAGTCCGGTCTGCCCACGGCGGCCGAGTGCGGGGGCTTCCTCTATCTGGGGCAGAGCCTCACGGACGCCGAGGGGCAGAGCTGGCCGATGGCGGGCGTTCTGCCGGGCGAAGCAAAAGATGCCGGACGTCTCGTCCGCTTCGGCTACGCCGCGCTGAGCGCAGACTCGGACAGTATGCTCTTCCGGGCCGGGGAGAGCTTTCCCATCCACGAATTCCACCACTGGGATTCCACCGCCAACGGCGCGGCCCTCGCGGCAAAAAAGCCGGTGGGCGGCGCAGAGTGGCGGTGCGGATTTATAGACGAGCATTTCTATGCGGGCTTCCCGCATTTGTACTGGGCGGGTACGCCCCTGCCGCAGCGCTTTGCCGCCGCGGCTGAAAATTACAGGAGAGACCATGACTGAGACAGAACTCGCCGCCCTCTGTGCGGCCATCACGCCGCCGGACGAAGCCGCCCGGGCGGCGGCGCACGCCCACTGGGCCAGCCTTGCAAAGCCGCTGGGCGGGCTGGGCGGATTGGAAACGACCATCGAGGATGCCGCCGCCCTCACCGGAAGCGCAAAGCTGGATATTTCCCGCCGGGCGGTGCTGGTGCTCTGCGCCGATAACGGTGTGGTGGCCCAGGGCGTCAGCCAGACCGACAGCAGCGTGACCCGCGCCGTGGCTGAGAATCTCGCCGCCCGCCGCACCAGCGTCTGCCGGATGGCACAGACTGCCCGGTGCGAGGTGGTGCCGGTGGATATGGGCATCGCGGGCGACCCGGTCCCGGGCGTCCTCGACTGCCGCATCGCCCCCGGCACAGCGGATTTCACCCTCGGCCCGGCTATGAGCAGGGCGGAGGCTGTGGAGGCCATCGGCAGGGGCATCCGGCTGGTGCAGGAGCAGAAGAAAGCGGGCGTCGGCCTGCTGGCCACCGGTGAGATGGGCATTGGCAACACCACGACCTCCAGCGCCGTGGCCGCTGTGCTGCTGGGCCAGCCCGTCGAAGTGATGACGGGCCGGGGCGCGGGCCTTTCGGACGAGGGACTTGCCCGGAAGATCGACGCCATCCATCGCGGCATCGCAAAAAATCAGCCCGACTCTGCCGATGCACTGGACGTGCTGGCAAAGCTGGGCGGTTTCGATATTGCCGGGCTCTGCGGTATCTTCCTCGGCGGGGCGCTGGAAGGTGTGCCGGTGCTGGCCGACGGCTTCATCAGCTGTGTGGCAGCGCTCTGCGCTGTCCGGCTCTGCCCGGCAGCGGCCAAGGCTGTTTTTGCAAGCCATTGCTCCACCGAGCCGGCCGCAAAGCTGGTGCTGGACGCTCTGAACAAAAAAGCCCTCATTACGGCGGGCCTGCATCTGGGCGAAGGCACCGGCGCGGTGGCCGCCATCCCGCTGTGGGATATGGCGCTGGCCGTCTACGATGGCTGTTATTCCTTTGAAGAGGGCGGCATCGAAGCCTACACGCCGCAGGGGGGTGCGGGATGCTGACGCTGGTGCTCGGCGGCGCGGCCAGCGGCAAAAGCGCCTACGCCGAGAGCCTTGTGCTCAAGACCGGCCTGCCCCGCTATTACCTCGCCACCATGCAGGTCTGGGATGCCGAGTGCGCCGCCCGGGTGGAAAAGCACCGGAAAATGCGGGCGCAAAAGCAGTTCGAAACGCTGGAATGCCCGCTCCACCTCGACCGTCTGGCTCTGCCCGGCCGGGGGACCGTCCTGCTGGAAGACCTGGGCAACCTCGTCGCCAACGAGCTTTACAGCCCCGGCGGGGCAGGAAAGCACACCGCCGAGGCCGTTTTGGCTGGGCTGGAACGCCTCGCCGCCGGGTGCGATGACCTCATCGTCGTATCGAACGAGGTGTTCAGCGGCGGGGCCGACTATGCAGGCGATACCGACCAGTATCTGCTGGCCCTCGCGCGGGTCAACAACGCCCTTGCCGCCCGGGCAGACAATGTCTGCCGGGTGGTCTGCGGCCTGCCGGTGTACTACAAAGGGGGAGAAGAAGCTGTGACTGTTTTGCAGACCATCGCGGTGGCCTTTGCGATGTTTTCGGCCCTGCCGGTGCCGCAGTTCGAGTGGAACGAAAAAAATATGCGGTACGCCATGTGCGCTTTCCCCCTCATCGGGCTGGTGTGCGGCGGGCTGTGGTGCCTCTGCGGCGTCCTGCCCCTGCCGGGGCTGGCCCGGGCGGCGGCGTTCTGCCTCGTGCCGGTGGCCGTCACCGGCGGCATCCATCTCGACGGCTATGCCGACACTTCGGACGCCCTCTCGAGCTACGGCGACCGGGAAAAAAAGCTTGAGATCCTGAAAGACTCCCACTGTGGGGCCTTCGCTGTCATCCGGCTGTGCTGCTACTTTGCGGCTTACTTCGGCCTCTGCGGCAGTGTGCGGTTCACGCCCCGGGCGGGCCTGTGCTGGACGCTGGCGCTTGTGCTGGAGCGGGCGCTGTCGGGCTTTGCCGTGGCGGCATTCCCGCTGGCGAAGACACCGGCCTCGCCCATACCTTCGCCACAGCGGCCGACAAGCAGACCGTCCGCCGCTTCCTCTGCGGCCTGTCGGCTCTGCTCATCCTGGCGCTGACGGCGCTGGGCGGCGGCGGGCTGGCGGCAGCAGCGCTTCTGGCGCTGTGGCGCTATGATTCGTGGCAAAAAAGCAGTTTGGCGGCATCACCGGCGACCTGGCCGGGTGGTTTTTACAGCGGGCCGAGCTGTGGATGCTGGCGGCGCTGGCCGTCAGCCAGTGGGGAGGAGTGCTGTAAATGATGTTCATTACAGGGCCGCTCTACAGCGGCAAGCGCACCTTTGCGCGGAACTTCCGGGGCAGCGTCATCGCCGATGTGCAGGACGCCGCCGCCGAGACTCAGACCCCGGAGCAGCTCGAAACGCTGGCCCGGGAGCTGGCGGAATATGATATTGTCATCGCCACCGAGGTCGGCGGCGGTGTTGTCCCGATGGATGCTGAGGAGCGCGCCGGGCGGGAGGCCGCCGGACGGCTGGCCTGCCTGCTGGCAGAGCGCGCCGACTGCGTGGTGCAGATGTTCTGCGGCATCCCGACGGTATTGAAAGGAGAATTACCCCAATGTTGATCTATCTGCTGCGTCACGGCCTGACCGAATACAACGCCCAGAAGCGCTATCAGGGCCAGCGCGACATCCCGCTCTCGGCGGAGGGCCTGAGCCAGCTGCGCCGGGCCGACATCGACCCGAAGGTGGTCTATATCACCCCGCTGCAGCGGACGGCCCAGACGGCCCGGGTGCTCTTCCCGGAGGCAGAGCTTGTGGTCGTGAAGGACCTGCAGGAGATGTGCTTCGGCAGCTTCGAGGGCAAAAACTACGTCGAGATGGAGCACGACGCCGATTATCAGGCGTGGGTGCAGGCCAACTGCGAGAGCAAATGCCCCGACGGTGAGCGGAAGGACGACTTCTCGAACCGCATCTGCAATGCCTTCTCTGCTCTGGTGGACAAGGCGCTGGCCGACGGCGAAGAGCTGCTGGTCATCCTGGCCCACGGCGGCACCCAGATGGCGGCGATGGAGCGGTACGCCCTGCCCAGGCGCGATTATTATGCGTGGTGCGGCCCCAACGCAGGCGGCTATGTGCTGGATGCCGCCGACTGGGCCGAGAAGCGCCAGCTCCGCCTCGTGAAGACCGTGCAGTACACGAAAGACGCGGAGGCCGGCGTATGATGACCGCCTCCTGGGCTGTGCTGGGAGGCTTCGTGCTGGACGCCATTTTCGGCGACCCGGCATGGCTGCCCCACCCGGTGGTGTACATGGGCAAAGCCATCTCCCGGCTGGAAAAATTCCTCCGCACCCGCCTGCCCAAAACGCCTCAGGGCGAGCTGCTGGGCGGTGCGGTGCTGGCGTTCTGTCTGCCGGTGGGGACGCTGCTGCTCACGGGCCTTGTCTGCTGGGGCGCGGCGATGCTTCACCCGCTGCTGGGGCTTGCCGTCCAGATGTTCTGGTGCGGGCAGGCGCTAGCCGCAAAGGGACTGGTGCAGGAGAGCACGAAGGTCTATGTCGAGCTGAAAAAAGGCAGCCTGCCCGCCGCCCGGAAGGCTGTGAGCCGCATCGTGGGCCGCGACACGGAAGCCTTGACCGCCGAGGGCGTGACCAAAGCGGCGGTGGAGACCGTGGCCGAGAACGCCAGCGACGGCGTCATCGCGCCTTTGCTCTATATGCTGCTGGGCGGTGCGCCGCTGGCCCTGACCTACAAGGCCATCAACACCATGGACAGTATGCTGGGCTACAAAAACGAAAAATATCTCTACTTTGGCCGTGCCGCCGCAAAACTGGACGATGTGGCGAACTATATCCCGAGCCGTCTGGCGGCGCTGCTCTGGATCATGGCGGCGGCGTTCACCCGCAATGACGCCAAGGGCGCGTGGCGTATCTGGCGGCGGGACCGCCGCAATCACGCCAGCCCCAACAGCGCCCAGACTGAGAGCGCCTGCGCGGGTGCGCTGGGCGTCCAGCTGGCCGGGCCGGCCTACTATTTCGGGGAGTATTACCCGAAGCCCACCATCGGCGACCCGCTGCGGCCCATCGAGCCGGAGGATATTCTGCGGGCAGATCGGATGATGTATGTAGCCAGCGGGTTTGCGCTGGCGTTTGGATGTGCGATACGGGGGTTCTTGGGATGAAACAACTGGTCCACGGCGGTGACTGGATGGGCTACCGCGAACTCTTTGGCCGCGACGCGCTGGATTTTTCGGCGAACGTTAGCCCACTCGGTCTGCCCGAAGGGGTGGCGCAGGCCATCCGGGACGCTCTGCCTCTGGCCGACCGCTACCCCGACCCCCTCTGCCGTACCCTGCGGGCGGCGCTGAGCCGGGCCGAGGGTGTGCCGCAGGAGCAGATCCTCTGCGGCAACGGCGCGGCGGACCTCATCTTCCGGCTGGTCTGGGCCGTAAAGCCCCATAAGGCGCTGGTGACAGCCCCGACTTTTGCAGAGTACACCTCTGCTTTGGATACGGTGGGGTGCGAAGTGAAACGCTTCTTCCTCGATGAAGCGAATGATTTCGCCCCGACGGACGCCCTCGTGGACGCCGTGGACGAGAGCATCGACCTGGTGTTCCTCTGCCAGCCGAACAACCCGACGGGGCAGCTGGCCTCACCCGAACTGGTGAAAAAGCTGCTGCGCCGGTGCGGGGAGTGCCACACGATTTTGGCCGTAGATGAGTGCTTTCTGGACTTTCTGCCCGACGCCGACGGGTGGACCGCGAAGCCTCTGCTGGAAAGTGGGGACCTCGTCATCCTGAAAGCTTTCACCAAGCTCTACGGCATGGCCGGCGTCCGGCTGGGTTACTGCCTCTGCGGCGACGAAGCGCTTCTGGAAAAAATGCAGACAGCGGGCCAGCCGTGGGCCGTGTCCAGTCTGGCCCAGGCGGCAGGCGTCGCGGCCCTGAAAGAAACCGCTTATGTGGACGAGGTGCGCGCCCTTATCGCCCGGCAGCGGCCCGTTCTGACGGCGGGCCTGCGGGCGCTGGGTCTGCGGGTCATCGACGGAAAGCGAACTATCTGCTCTTCCGTGCGCCCGCCGACCTGAACGAGAGGCTTCGCCCTCTGGGAACACAGGTGCGCAGCTGCTCGAATTATCCGGGCCTCGGGCCGGAGTGGTACCGCACGGCGGTGCGCACGGCCTCCGAGAACGCCCGGCTGCTGGAACTTATGAAAGAGGTGCTGGGATGAACAGGGCAAAATGCATCATGGTGCAGGGGACGATGAGCGGTGCAGGCAAAAGTCTGCTCTGCGCGGCGCTCTGCCGCATCTTTGCGCAGGACGGCCTGCGCGCCGTGCCGTTCAAGAGCCAGAACATGGCTCTGAACAGCTTCGTCACCAAAGACGGCCTCGAGATGGGCCGGGCGCAGGTGGTGCAGGCGCAGGCCGCCGGTGTCGAGCCGGACGTGCGGATGAACCCCATTCTCCTGAAGCCCAGCAGTGACGTGGGCAGTCAGGTCATCGTCAACGGCGAGGTGCGGGGCCAGATGAAAGCGTCGGAGTATTTCCGCACGAAACGGCAGCTGGTGCCGGACATCCTGAAGGCATATGACAGCCTCGCCGAGTAGGCTGACGTCATCGTCATCGAGGGCGCGGGCAGCCCGGCAGAGATCAACCTCAAGAGCGAGGACATCGTGAACATGGGCCTCGCCGAGATGGTGGACGCGCCGGTGCTTCTGGTGGGCGACATCGACCGGGGCGGCGTGTTCGCCCAGCTCTACGGCACGGTGGAGCTGCTGGAAGAAAAAGAACGCCGGCGCATCAAGGGGCTCGTCATCAATAAATTTCGTGGAGACGTAGAAATTCTGCGCCCCGGCCTTTCGATGCTGGAAGAAAAGACCCATCTGCCCGTGGTGGGCGTCGTACCGTACCTGAAGGTGGACATCGAGGACGAGGACTCCCTGAGCCAGCGCCTCGAGATGCGGGACGGCAAAAAGCCGCTGGATGCGGCGATCATCCGTCTGCCGCATCTGTCCAATTTTACGGACTTCATGCCGTTGGAACAGCACCCGCTGCTGGGTGTGCGGTATGTTTCGAACGCTCATGAGCTGGGCGCACCCGACCTCATCCTACTGCCGGGGACGAAAAACACGGTGGACGACCTGCTCTGGCTGCGGCAGTGCGGGCTGGAAACGGCTCTGCTCAAGCTGGCCGCGAAAGGCACGCCGGTGCTGGGCGTCTGCGGCGGCTACCAGATGCTGGGCCAGACCCTCGACGACCCCACCGGCAGCGAGAGCGGCCGGCAGCAGACTCTGCGGGGGCTGGGTCTGCTGCCCACCCGGACCGTGTTCAGCGAGCAGAAGCGCCGCGCACAGGTCAAAGCGACCGTCGCCGCCGCCCCCTTTGCGGGTGCAGAGCTGGAAGGCTACGAGATACACACCGGCGTGACCGAGGCTGAGGGCGAACCCTTCGCCCACTACCCCGACGGAGGCCGGGAAGGCTGTGTGCAGGGCAATGTGTTCGGCACCTACCTCCACGGTCTGTTCGACACCGGTACGCTGACCGAGGCGCTGGCGGGCTGGCTCTGCCGCCGGAAGGGCATCGACCCCTCCGACGCAGCCCTCATCCCGATGGAAGAGTACCGCCGCCAGCAGTTCGACATCCTGGCCGACGGTGTGCGCGGGGCGCTGGATATGGACGCGGTGTATGCCGCGATGGGAATGGAGAAGCGCTGAATGGAACAGGGACTTTTGCATCTGTACTGGGGCGACGGAAAGGGGAAGACCACTGCCGCAATGGGTCTTGCGCTCCGTGCGCTGGGGTCCGGGAAGCGGGTGGTCATCGTCCAGTTTTTGAAGGGCGGGAACAGCGGCGAGATCCCGCTTCTGGCCCAGCTTGGCGCGGAGATCTACCGGGGCAAGGCCGGGCAGAAATTCGTCTTTCAGATGACGCCGGAGGAAAAGGCCGCGACCCGGGAACTGCAAAACCAGAACCTCGCCGCCGCCATAGCACAGCCCGCCGACCTGCTGATACTGGACGAAGCCGGGAGCGCAGAAGAGCTGGATATGGTGGACGTCGATCTATTAAAAAAGGCCGTTCTGGAAGCGGCCTGCTGGGTGTGAGTGCGTCCTGACAGCCCACACGCCGCCCCAGTGGATGCTGGACGCCGCCGACTACTCCACCGAGATGAAATGCCGCCGCCACCCCTACCAGAAGGGGATAAAAGCACGAAAGGGGATAGAATATTGACGCTGCAGCATCATTTACCTGCCGACATTGAGCGGACGAGCTTCCACATCATCACCGAAGAGCTGGAAATGATGGGCCTGACCCCGCCGCCCGAGCACGAAGCCGTGGTCAAGCGGGTCATCCACACCACCGCCGACTTCGACTATGCGCGGAATCTCCACTTCACCCCCCGCGCGGTGGAGCAGGCCGTCAAGGCCCTCCACGCCGGGGCCGTCATCGTGACCGATACGAATATGGCGCTGGCCGGCATCACCAAGCCCGGTCTGGCGAAGCTGGGCGGGGCGGCCTGCTGCTACATGGCTGACCCCGAGGTGGCCGCCGCCGCAAAAGAGGCTGGCACCACCCGGGCCGTCGCAGCGATGAAAAAGGCAGCGCAGGAGCATCCCGGGGCTATTCTCGCCGTCGGCAACGCGCCCACGGCTCTGCTGACGATCGCAGAACAAATCGAAAGCGGCCTGCGGCCCGCACTGGTCATCGGTGTGCCGGTGGGCTTTGTGAACGTGGTGGAGAGCAAGGAGCGGCTCTTCGCCGTCTGCGAAAAGCACGGCGTACCCGCCATCGTGGCGATGGGCCGCAAGGGCGGCAGCAACGTCGCTGCGGCCATCTGCAACGCCCTCATCTACTCTGCCGCCGAAATGCTCGACCCCCACGGCGACCGGGGCTGGAACGGTTGAAAATTTTTAGAATCGCAAAAGGCTGCCCGGAGACACTGGTGGGGAGGCCTTTTCTCCGATGGGCATTTGGACGGCCTTGGTCGCCAGCACGGCGAGGATGCTCTGCCACCGGGGGTTCTCGACAGGCTGGGGAAGCACGGGACGCCGGAGCGGCCGGGACTGTACAGACTGAGGCGGATTCTGCACGGCGGGGGCCGTCTGGGGCAGCCGTCTGGGGCAGGGGAGCGAAAAGCGCGGCCTGCCATGCGGCGGCAAGCTGCATGGCCTCCGGGCAGCTTTGCAGGGTGCGGCGCTCGGCTCCGGCGAGGTAGTCGCCCAGCCAGCAGAGGATGGCCGCGATGTTCAGCTGCTCTGCGGCGCGGGTGCTCCAATAGCTCCAATGGGCGGGACGTCCCACGAACCGCTCCACCGTGATGAGCGCACCCTCCCGGGCAGCAGAGGGGCGACCGTCCCACAACCACCGGCAGTATGGGCCAGAACGTCCAGAATGCGCGCCATCCGGCCGCTGTCGAGGGCGTCGTCCCGGACAAAGGCGGAGAAATCCGTCTGGGCCAGCAGACCGTCGGCGGAGGCGGGGAAGCGCCCCGTCAGCTCGCCCGAGGCGTTGTGGCAGCTCTGCCACCCTTTGCGGACGAGCTGGAAGTTCAGCTTCTGACGTCCCATCGTGGAATAGAACACCCGGGCCTTGCCGCTGACCGGCTCCTGCCGCAGCTCGAGATAAGCGTCTGCGCCTCCGAGGTCTTGGACCTTGACGCTGAGCACAAGGCGGTACGCAGGCTTCTGGCTGGACATGGCAAGATGCATCTCTTCAAAATAACGTGCGGCATCCATAGCGGTTCTCCTTCCTGTGGGCGCGGGGTGATGTGTGGGTGTGCGGCCCTTCGTTGGTTGTAGTATATCATAAATTGTGCCAGAATACAACTATAAGTTTGCTGATAAACCAAAAAACTTTTTGATTCTTCTGCAATGCAAAACAAGATGGTTGTGAGCGACAACAAAAATACGAGGCCGCTGGCAGCAGATACAACTGCACAGCGGCCCCGTACATTATTATGATTCAGTCGCCCAGCTCCCGTATCTCGTTCTGGATGAGTCGGCCTGCGGCCCGGGCCAGCTGGTCCATGCCCCGGATGCGGGCCATGTTCTTGCCGTAGATGCGGGAGGCGTCGGCGGCGCTGGCGTCTTCGCCCATAAAGACGGCGGAGACCCGCAGACCCTTCCGCTGCAGCGCCCGCACCTCGGCGGCGGCGTCCTCCACGCCCGCGCTGCCGCCGTAGTCGCGGCCCAGCGGGTCATCGGGAGAGGGCGGGATGCGGCGGCTGTCGTTGGGGGAAGCGTCCGTCAGGAGAATGAGCAGATGCCGCGCGGCGGGGCCGGGGTCGAAGTCGATGAGGTCGCCTGCGGCCCGCAGAGCCAGACCGTCCCGGTTCCAGCCCGAGGCGAAATATTGGCAGATGCCCTGTAAGCTCTTCTCCTTGAAGCCCTTGAGCACCCGCAGGACGGTATAGCCCCGCAGGCTGGAAAAGCAGCTCACCCGCACCGGGATGCCGCAGGCCGCGAGGCTCTGGGCGAGGATAGACCCCTGCGCCGCGATGACCTCCTGACAGTGGAGGCGGGAAGCCGAAGCGTCCAGCAGAAGGTCAACGGTGAAGGACGGGTGGTTCTCTTCATCGGCACAGCGGAACACCCGGTCGTCCTCCATGACGGTGCGCCAGACCCGCTCCGGGTCGAGGTTGCCGCTGCGGGCGACCCGGGCGTTGGGCTGCTGGTGGACGAGGATGCAGTTGCGTATCTGTTCGGTCAGCCGCAGCACGACGCTGCGGTGAAGCTCGAGATTTTTCGAATCGTACGCCCGGTTCCGCTCAGCCTGAAGCTGGGCCTGTTCGGCCAGGTGCTTTGCCTCGGGGGTAGGGGCCTGCTCCGGGCTGGGGACGCCGGAGGCAAACCAGAGGTGACAGCCCAGATGCTCCCCGGTGCAAAGCTCCTGTTCGGCCTTCCGCAGCCGTTCGGGCGGGTAGAGCGACCGGCCAAAGCAACTTTCGATGTAGGCGCGGTCTTCCTCGGCGCGCTGGCGCAGGGTGATGTGGGCCAGCCGCTTGTCGGCGTGGATGCCGCCGCCGGAGGCGTCCACCGCGCCGGAATGCTCCACCGTCACCCGGTCGGTCTTTATCATCTGAGTGGGCATGGTGCGGGTCATGAGGAACGCCAGCAGACCGTCCAGATGGAGATGCAGCCCGGCCTTCTGATGCACGGTGCCGTTGAACAGCTCGAATTTGGCGTAGACGGCCAGCAGCGCGGCTTTCAGCTCGTCCGGCTTCGGGGGCGTCTCGGGACTGAGGGCGGCGTCGAGACCCTTTTCGTAGGGGGTCATGACCGGCGGCGTGCGCCCCTGCACAGCCCGCCAGCGCGCGGCCTGCATGGAGTAGACCAGCTGGTTCTTCGCCATCCATTCCTGCCGCGAGAGCTTGTACTGGATGCCGAAAAAGTAGTCCGCATGGGCGCGGCGGAGGGCCGAAAGCACCGGGCGGCGGGGCAGTTCCAGCGCGTAGACCGCACTCTCGAGGTAGAGCCAGGTCAGATCGTCCAGCATGGCCTGCCGGATGTCGCCCTCCCATGCGTCAAAGAGGCTGCGCACCAGCTCGTCGCCGTAGTATTTGTGGACCAGCCCCACGACGCAGTTCATGTAAAAATCAATGGTGCCGTCGGTGTTCCGGGCGAGGAACAGCGGCTCGAAGCCGTAAGCTCCTGCCGCGGCCCACACCTGATTGGCGGCCCGCCGCTCTTCGGCGGTGTAGCTCTGCGCTTCCATAAAAACGCCCCTTTTAATCGAAGAGCTTTGCGGCGGTGAGCTGAGCCGGGATGCGGGCGGCAATGGCATCCCGGATGAGGCCCTGTTCGTAGGAGTCAAAGGCTTTGTTGGTGATGCCCATGTCCAGTGCGGCCCCGGCAGGCACGCCCCGGCGGATGAGCCGCAGGGCGTCCAGCATCCCGCGCAGGTCCAGCGCTTTGGTGGAGATTTCCGCGCTGTCGCACTTTTTCTGTAAATCGAGGAAGAGCAGGGCGAACTGCCTGACGTACCTGCTGTTCAAATCGGGGAACTGGGTGCGCAGCAGCTTTTCGAGGTTTTCCTCGGTGATGGTGGGCATCTGGATGACCACAAAGCGGGAGGTGAGGGCTTCGTTCAGTTCCCGGGTGCCCGCGTAGCCGTAGTTCATGGTGGCAATGAAACGGGTCTCCTCGGCCAGCGGGATGCGCTCATAGCCGGGCACATCGATGGCGCGGCGGAAATCCAGCACCGCGTGGAGGACAGCCAGCGCCTCGTTCTTTGCCATGTTGATCTCGTCCAGCACGCCGAAGCCGCCGCTCTGGGCGCAGCGGTAGACCGGGCCGGGGCGGAACCTGACCTGTCCGCCCTCGAAGGTGTCCATGCCGATGAGGGACGCCGCGTCCATATTGACGTGGAACGAGATGTCCCACGCGGGGCGTCCGAAGGCGGCGGCGAGGTTTTCGGCCAGCACGTTCTTGCCGGTGGCCTTGCCGCCTGCCAGCAGCAGGTTTTCGCCGCAGAGCAGGGCGGCCAGTGCCTGTCCCACACCTCTCTGCCGTAGTAGACGAAGGCAGGGGAGGGGATGCGGGGGCGCAGGGCCTCCGCCAGCGGGTGGGCGGTACGGTATTCTTCCACAGCGCGCAGCAGGTCAGGGGAGACCCCTTCCTGCCGCAGCGTATCCATCAGAGCAGATGTTTCAGACATCCATGACATCTCCTTGCGGTTGGCAGTGCCAAACCGAAATTTCACCCTTATCATAGCACAACCCGCGCGGTTTGTGTAGGGCTTTGGCGGGCAAAAAAGCGGCAAAGAAGCAGAGAAAATAAAGGTGAAGCTATTTTAACAAACTCTCAGCCGGGACGTGCAGATTTCACGTTCAAAGTAAATTGACAGGCCGCTTAAAATACGATAAAATAATTTTCGTTGTGTCAAAGTGAAAAAGAAAGGCGTAAAAGTATGCTCGAAACCATCACGGCCGTCAATCAGGCGGTCAACAGCTTTATCTGGGGCATCCCGGCGATGGTCTGCATCATCGGCGTGGGCCTGCTGCTCAGTGTGCGGACAGGCTTTTTGCAGCTCCGGAAATTCCCCTATGCCATCAAAACGATCATTGGCCGCATCTTCCGCAAAAAGGATGCCTCCGACGGCGCGATGACTCCGTTCCAGGCAGTGTGTACGGCGCTGGCCGCTACCGTCGGCACCGGCAACATCGCCGGCGTGGCGGGCGCTATTGCCATCGGCGGGCCGGGTGCCGTGTTCTGGATGTGGTGCTCGGCGCTGCTGGGCATGTGTACCAAATTCTCCGAAGTAACGCTGGCCGTGCATTTCCGGGAGCGGAACAAAAACGGCGAGCTGGTGGGCGGCCCCATGTACTATATTAAAAACGGCCTCGGCAGCCGGTGGCAGTTCCTCGCGGTGCTGTACTCGCTGTTCGGTGTGCTGACGGTCTTCGGCACCGGCAACGCCACCCAGGTCAACACCATCGTCACAGCCATCGACTCGGCCCTGCTGGCCTACGGCAGCAGCCTGAACAGCATCCTGCCCACGGTCAACCTCGTCGTGGGCGTGGTGGTGGCTATGATGGTGGCTATGGTGCTGCTGGGCGGCGTCAAGCGCATCGGCAGCGTGACTGAGAAGCTGGTGCCGTTCATGGCGCTGTTCTACGTCGTGCTGGCGTTGGGTGTCGTGGTCATCAACTACCGGCGCTTCCCGGCGGTGCTGGCCTCCATCGTCGGCGGTGCATTTGACCCACAGGCCTTCACCGGCGGTGCCATCGGCAGCATCTTCCTCAGTATGCAGAAGGGCGTTTCCGCGGCATCTTCTCCAACGAGGCCGGCCTCGGTACGGGCTCCATCGCTCATGCCTGCGCCGATACCCGGAAGCCCGTCAAGCAGGGGATGTTCGGCATCTTTGAGGTCTTTGCCGATACCATTGTCATCTGCACTCTGACAGCCCTGGTCATCCTGTGCAGCGGTGTGCCGGTGGGCTACGGCGCTGCGGCAGGCGCAGAGCTGACCATCGCTGGTTTTACCACGACTTACGGCGGCTGGTCGTCCATCTTTACGGCGGTGGCGCTCTGCAGCTTTGCATTCTCCACCATCATCGGCTGGGGTCTCTACGGCTCCCGGTGCATCGAGTTCCTGTTCCACACCGACAAGGTGGTCGGCCCCTTCCTCGTGGTCTACTCCTTCGTGTCCATTCTGGGCGCGACGGTGGATCTGGGCCTGCTGTGGAGCATCGCCGACACCTTCAACGGACTGATGAGCATCCCGAACCTCATGGCCCTGCTCCTGCTGTCCGGCACGGTGGCAAAGCTCACGAAGGAGTTCTTCGCGGGCGAGGGCGCAGGAAAGTAAAGAATCATTCAAAGCGCCCTCCGGCCCGCGCCGGAGGGCGCTTTGCTGTCAACAAACCTCTGATTTTGTCCGCTTTCTCTGCAAAAACTCAAAAAGCATAAAAATTTAGTATAAATTTTATATTTAATTTTCGATTATCCGCATAAACACTACACATTTAAACATTTTGAGGTATAGGAAATACTCATTTTACCACGAATTTACCACGATTGAATGAGCCTTGATATGACACAAAAACAACATGGGAGATAGCACAAATATCTGTGTATCTCCCGTTTTTCATTCATGTAATATGATTACTTTACTCTGATTTCAAATTTCAATATTGCTTTCATCATTTCTGTATGAATTTCTCCTTTTAGTTCTTCATCAACCTGCATAATGATTTTACCACTTTCAGAGTGGTAAAAAGGACGCAAGCATAATTTAGAAATATAACCGTCATAAAACTTCAAAATCTCTCTTATGGCAGTTTCATTTCCAGCAGACGCTTTACATATTACTTTTAATGTAGGGTAGCCATATTCTTTTTTTCATTGTTTCAATTCCTTTCTTTCAATACTGTTTTTAATTTCTTCAATCCGTTACTTCTTCTGCGATAAATAGCAGAACGTGATACATGATATAATTCTGCAATTTCTTGGTCGCTCATGCTTTTAAAATAGCGTAATAGAATTACATCACGCTCTTTACTCGATAACTTATATAAAGCAACAGCAAGTTTCTCGTTTGATATTTGAATTGTAAAATTCAAGACTTCAAACGAAATGTAATCACAAGAATAGTTATCCTTAGTTACACATTCAACATTTTTCGTATCTGATAATTCACAGAATAAAACTTCACGCTTAGAACGTCTTGCAAACTGTCTGTTTCTGTTTTTTACTGTGCATTTAATAACAGTCATCATCAAAGCATTAAACTGTATTCTAACGATATGCTCGAAAGAAGATGTGTTCATAATCTCACCCCCTTTCTGCATACGCTGAAATATATAAACGGAGATACCGTCTATATCTTTGGAAAATACAAAAAGAAGAACAAGAAAAAAGTCCGTACAAAATATACCGTCTGTACGAACTTTTAATATTGTAAAATATTTAGTTGTTGATAAAATGCTGTTAGGTAGTGCATAATCGTATAAGATTATTCCTAAAACTTTCCACAGCAGTTACTTTCAATGCTTTTATATCTTGCTTTTTTTAGTCCTATCATAATAACCTTTCTTATCATAATTGCAAATTTATAAATTCATCAGTATTAAAACTGAAATTCAAATACGCTACTAAAATCATTGTTCAAGACATAATAAACTTTATTTTTTTTCTGTAGAATATACAAATGAAACCCTAGTTGCCCACAAGTCTTTTTGAGAAACAGATTTTAATACTTTAAATGCGTCATTTACTGAAAAATCTTTATCATATCCTGCCAATAACTCTTTAGCCACTTCGTATCTTGTATCCCCAGAAACAATGTACGGCTTTGTTATATCTGGTTTTAGAATAGAATAATTTGTAATAAGTGAAAAATTTTCTTGTTCATATCTATACCCAATTCCGGGTTCAATAATTAAAACTCGTCCTTTTTATCAGAAAGCATAGCTTGCATAGTAGCATCTGGTGCATAAATAATTTTTTCTTTTTAACAATGTCCAAGGCTTTATCAAAAGAAATCTCTGCCTTAATGAATTTTTTTCTGTTAATTCAGATATTGTAATACAATCCTCGCTTTCTATATACCTTGCATTTTCATTACCATGAACATAAAAGTGTTCCTACATTACCATTTTTATTTATCCCATGAAATGAATGATACATACCGTCAGGCATTTTAATACCAATATAAAATCTATTTTCTTCGGTAATTACAGTATGATCCCATACAGAAAGGTCAATATCAAAATTAAAACCAACAATTTTATCTATACCATTATAAACAAATCTTGTACACATATAATCACTCCTCAAAATACTACTTCAAATAGTTATTTAACTAATTCAATTAGTATTTTAAAATGTTTTTGTAGGAAAGTCAATAAATAATCATAATTTTCTAATTGTGTTATTGACTACACTAATTCAATTAGCTAGAATTGTGTTTGTATGATATTTTGAATGAGGTGCATAACTATGAAAACCACTAAAGAAGCAGTAATAAAAGCAACATCAGACTTAGCAGATGAAAAAGGATTAAATAACGTTTCGTTAAAAGCTGTTGCTCAAAAATTAAACATTCGTACACCATCTTTATATAATCACATAGAAAGTTTAGATAAATCATAAGAAAGGGGTATTGAACGGATTTTAACAAAGTGGTAAAGTAAAAAGCAAAGAGAGTCGTACCCGCCGCCCGGCGGGGCGCAAAATCAGGAGGTTTTACCAATGGCTGATCGTATCGTTCTGAATACTATTTCTTATCATGGCCACGGCGCCATCGAGAACATCGTTCCCGAGCTGACCGCCCGCGGCTACAAGAAGGCTTTCGTCTGCTCTGACCCCGACCTTCTCAAGTTCGGCGTCACCAAGAAGGTCACCGACCTGCTGGACGCTGCAGGCTTCGCCTACACCGTCTACAGCGAGATCAAGCCCAACCCCACCATCGCCAATGTGCAGGACGGCGTGGCCGCTTTCAAGGCCGCAGAGGCTGACTGCATCGTGACCATCGGCGGCGGTTCTTCCATGGACACCGCAAAGGCCATCGGCATCATCATCAACAATCCCGAGTTCGCCGATGTGCGCTCTCTGGAAGGCGTCGCTCCCACCAAGAAGCACGCCGTCTTTACCATCGCTGTCCCCACCACCGCCGGCACTGCCGCTGAGGTTACCATCAACTACGTCATCACCGACGTGGAGAAGAAGCGCAAGTTCGTCTGCGTCGATACCAACGACATCCCCGAGATCGCTGTGGTTGACCCCGATATGATGGCCTCCATGCCCAAGGGCCTGACTGCCGCCACCGGTATGGATGCTCTGACCCACGCCATTGAGGGCTACATCACCAAGGGCCACTGCACCATCTCCGATATGTTCCATCTGGAGGCCATCAAGCTCATCAGTGAGAACCTGCGCGGCGCTGTCCAGAACACTCCGGAAGGCCGCGAGGGCATGGCTCTGGGCCAGTACATCGCCGGCATGGGCTTCTCCAACGTGGGTCTGGGCATCGTCCACTCCATGGCACACGGCCTGTCCGCTCTGTATGATACCCCCCACGGCGTGGCCTGCGCTATCCTGCTGCCGGTGGGTCTGGAGTACAACAAGACGGTCGCCGGTGAGCGCTATCGTGCCGTCGGCAAGGCCATGGGCGTGAAGGGCATCGACGAGATGAACGACGCACAGGCCGCAGATGCCACCATCGCCGCTGTCAAGCAGCTGAGTGCTGATGTGGGTATCCCCGCAAACCTGAACGGCATCCTGAAGGAAGAGGATATCCAGTTCCTCGCCGAGTCCGCTTATGCTGACGCCTGCCGTCCCGGCAACCCCCGCGACACCAGCGTGGAGGAGATCGTGGAGCTGTACAAGAGCCAGCTGTAAGCTGAGTCGGAGCGCTTTACCCTTATAAAAAATACAGGCCGCTGTAAAATAACCTCTCAGTCTCGCATTCGCTCGCCAGAGGCTTCCCGTCATACCGCCCGTCCACCCCTCATACACTGACGGACAAGGGGTGTGCGGATGGAGCAGGGGATGGAGATGCTCTTTGCGCTGTTCGGCGGGCTGGCGATGTTCCTCTACGGGATGGACAGGATGAGCCGCGCCTTGCAGCGGGCAGCGGGCGACGCCATGAAGCGGCTGCTGGCCCGGCTGACGGCCACGCCGCTGCTGGGCGTCCTCACCGGGCTGGCCGTGACGGCAGTGCTCCAAAGCAGCTCGGCAGCCACAGTAATAGTCATCGGCTTTGTCAGCGCCGGGCTGCTGGAACTGCCCCGGGCGGTGGCCGTCATCTACGGCATCAACATCGGCACCACCATGACGGCACAGCTCATCGCCTTCGATGTCCAGACGCTGGTGTACCCGGTGCTGTTTCTGGGCTTCCTCCTCGACTTCGCGGCCCGCAGGCCCCGCTGGCAGGCCGTGGGAGAGGCGGTGTTCTCCTTCGGGCTGCTCTTCGAGGGCATCGACATCCTGGGCCGGGCTTTGCAGCCGCTGGCCGGGCAGACAGTCTTTCTCGACTGGATGACCCGGGTGAAGGAGTCGCCGCTTCTGGGCATCCTGCTGGGCCTCTCCATGACCATGGTAGTGCAGAGCAGTTCGGCCACCATCGCGCTGCTGCAGAACGTGGCCCGGCAGGCCGGGCCGGACGGCATCCACAGCGTGCTGGGCCTTGCCGGGGCGGTGCCGGTCCTTCTGGGCGACAACATCGGCACGACGGTCACGGCCCTGCTGGCCTGCATCGGGCAGGGGAAGGACGCCGCCCGCGCCGCACTGGCCCACAGCTGTTTCAACCTCAGCGGGAGCCTGCTGGCGGCGGTGCTGCTGCCCTGGTTCGTCCGGCTGGTGGAGCTTATCTCCCCCAAAGGCCCGGAGCTGGAAGTCATTTCCCGGCAGATCGCCAACGCCCACACCGCCTTCAATGTCTGCTGCGCCCTGCTCTGGCTGCCGTTTTTGCCGTGGATGGTGCGGCTGGTGTGTGCGCTGGTGCCGGAAATCGATAACAGAAAACGCCCGATGCGATGCATCGGGCGTTCAACTTCTCTCAGTCTGCTTCAGACAGCTCCCCTAGTAGGGGAGCCTCTGGCGAAGAGGTGAAGCTTTCCGAAATGCCAAGGCCTCCCTCGATTGACTTTAATTTTGATTACGCTCTTCCGATACACCGCAAAGGCGATGACAGCCGACAGCACTTCCGTGACCCAGAAGGCGTGCCAGACGCCGGTGGGGCCGAGCTGGCGGCAGAGCAGCCACGCTAGCGGCATGATGAAGATGACGTACCGGCAGAGGGAGATGACCAGCGAGGCCGCACCCTTGCCCAGACCTTCCAGCGCGCCGGAAGAGGTGGTGGACACCGCCGACACCACAAAGCCGAGGCAGATGATGCGCAGGGCGGTCTGGCCGATGGCGATGGTCTCGGGGTTGGAGGAGAACAGGCCGATGAGGGGTGCGGAAGCGGCCATACAGATGACGGTGCCTGCCGCCATGATGACGGCGCTCATGCCGAGGGTGAGCTGGTAGAGCTTTGCCACGCGGGCGTGCTCTTTTGCACCGTAGTTGTAGCCGATGAGGGGGCGCATTCCCTGCACGATGCCGTTGGCGGGCAGATAGAGGAACGTCTGGAGCTTATAGTAGATGCCCAGCACCACCACATAGCTTTCGGAGAAGGCCGCCAGCAGGCCGTTGAGGAAGGTGACCAGCAGGGAGGGCAGGGCCAGATTCAGGATGGCAGGCACACCGATGGCGTAGAGACGGCCTTCGAGAGAGAGGTCAGGCCGCAGGGCCTTCCGGCGCAGATGGACGGGCGACTCGGTGGTGCTGTAGACCACGAGGTAGATGACGAGAGAGGTGGCCTGTCCGATGCCGGTAGCCAGCGCCGCGCCGGCAATGCCCATGGCAGGCACCGGGCCAAGGCCGAAGATGAGGACGGGGTCCAGCAGGATGTTGCAGACACAGCCCGAGATGAGGGCGATCATGGTGAGCTTCATCCGGCCCACGGCCTGGAAGAGCTTCTCAAAGGCGAGGCTGGCCATGTTCACGGTAGCGAACAGGAAGACGATGGTGGAGTAGGTCACGCCCATAGAGACGATGGTGTCGTCAGTGGTGAACCGGGCCAGGAAGCCGGGCATGATGGAGGTAGCCGCCAGCGTGCAGAGGATGCCGTGGAGCACCGAGAGGGCCATGCCGTGAGTGGCGGCGGCGTCCGCCCTGTCGTAGTCGCCTGCGCCCCGGTAGAGGGCCACAAGGGCGTTGATGCCTATGCCGAAGCCGATGGCGACGGCATTCACGAAGTTCTGGATGGGGAACACGAGGGAGAGGGCCGTCATGGCCTGCTCGTTGATCTGGGCCACAAAGAGGCTGTCCACGATGTTGTACAGCGAGTTCACCAGCATGGAGATGACGTTGGGCAGAGCCATCGACACCAGCAGCGGGAACACCGGCTTCGTCTTCATAAAAGTATCGTTCATGGGGGCAAAAGCTTCCTTTCCTGAAATTTCCGCACAAGAAAAGCCACACAACGGCGGCTTGAAGCGGGCCATTGTGTGGCGAAAAGTAGCAAACATCGATGCTGTAAAAATCCACACGGGTTTTATTGAAGTGCTGAGAAATACGGTGCATCGCAAAAGCGGTGTTACGGGACGCCGCCGGACGGCAGCGGGATGCGGGCCGGAAAGGGCAGCACGGGAGGTGCCTTTCTGACCGGCCTGCGATAGGATACCACGAAACGGGTGGATTGTCAAGGGAAAAGTATGACTTTTCACAAAAGGCTTTTCAAGCGGCCATTTCGTGATACAATAAAGCCAGACAGAAACGGAGGAAAAGCGCCATGAAATGGATGATCGCGTCTGACCTGCACGGGTCGGCTTATTACTGCAAGAAGATGGTGGAGGCCTTTGAGCGGGAGGGGGCTGACCGGCTGCTGATGCTGGGAGACCTGCTTTACCACGGCCCCCGGAACGACCTGCCCCGGGACTACGCGCCGAAAGAGGTCATCCCGATGCTGAACGGCCTGAAAAACAAACTCTGCTGCGTCCGGGGCAACTGCGAGGCCGAGGTGGACCAGATGGTACTGGATTTCCCGGTGATGGCGGATTACTGCATCCTCCCGGCGGGCGAAAAGCTCATTTATGCCACCCACGGGCATATCTATAATGGAAAGAACCCTCCGCCGCTGGCCGAAGGGGACATCCTGCTCCACGGCCACACCCACGTCCCGGTGTGGACGGAGTTCGGGCAGAGGAACGTCTGCCTCAACCCCGGCTCCCTGAGCATCCCGAAGGAAAACAGTCCCCACAGCTATATGATTCTGGAAAACGGCATCTTCTACTGGAAAGACGTAGAGACGGGAGAAATATACCACACCCGTGTACTGTGAGAAACCGGTGCTTGCAATTACCATACCGGTGTGGTATGATGAAGACGGAAACAGAGAAACAGGGTCTTTTTGTCTCGGGCGCGGAGGGGTGCGCGGGGCCGACGGCCTTTTGTTTCCCATAAAAAGTTAGGCAAAACTAACAAAATGACGAAAAACACCCGGGCGGCTTGTGCAGTCTGCCCAGTGGATGACGATCCTTAGGAGGTACTGACCAATGGTTCAGACGACGCTGAAAGTAGACGGCATGATGTGCGGTATGTGCGAGAGCCACGTCAACGAGGTGGTGCGCAAGACTGCGCAGGTGGAGAAGGTGACTTCCTCCCACACGAAGGGAGAGACGGTCATCGTCTCGGCCCAGCCGCTGGACATCGAGGCCCTGAAGGCTGCCATTGCCGACACGGGCTATACTGTGACCGGCGCGGAGGAAAAGCCGTATGAGAAGAAGGGGTTCTTCTCGTTTTTGAAGCACTGATGACTTCCGGCCCCGGGAGGGGCCTGTATAAGGAGGCAGGCAGAGATGAGGATACTGGTCTATGGTGCAGGTGTGCAGGGCTGCGAGCTGGCCCACCGTCTGCTGCAGAACAAAAAGAATGTCGTCACCATGCTGGCGCGGGGCGAGTGGAAGGAGAGGCTCGACCAAAGGGGCCTCGTCATCCGCCACTGGGCGCAGTGCCGCACCACGGTGGATCGGGTGGCCACCATCGATACGCTGGCCCCGGACGACTGCTACGACCTCGTTTTCGTGACGATGCAGGCCGGGCAGCTGCCCGACGTGCTGCCCATCCTCAAGCAGAACAGGAGCGAATACTTCGTCTTCGTGGGCAACGACCCCCATGCCGTGGAGGTCATGCAGGCCATGCAGCGCCCGGCGGATAAGATCGCTTTCGGTTTCCAGAGCAGCGGCGGCCACCGGGATGTCGATAAGGTCGTCAGCGCCCACGTCGGCGTGGGTATGACCATCGGCGGGGCTACCGCGCCCCTTTCGGGCGTCTTCCGCTACCGGGTCAAGACGGCTTTCGAGGGCGCAAAGTACAAGCTGACCTTCGTCAGCGACATGGACGGATGGCTCAAGTGCCACCTCGCCCTCATCCTGCCGGCCTGCTATCTCTGCTACGCCTGCAGCGGCGACCTCTCCAAGGCGACGAAGGAGCAGCGTGACCTGGTCCTCGACGCCGCGTGGGAGGCCTGCGAAATGCTGAAAGCCGCCCACATCCCCGTGGACGACAAGGAGAACACCGACTGCTACCGTGCCGGTACGCCCGGCCGCCGGAAGATGGACGCCATGGTGTTGACGCTCTGCAAGACCCCGCTGGGCCGTCTCTGCGTCTCCGACCACGCGATGCATGCTGTGGCTGAGATGCAGTACCTCGATGAGGCTTTCGAAGGTCTGCGCACCCGGACGAGCGTCCGGATGACGGCGTGGGATGCCCTGCGCAGCCAGAGGCCCTCGTGGGACATCATGCGGAAAAAGACGGCGAGAGCAAAGCGATAAGTGCATGGAAAAAGAGGCAGATGCGAGTCTGCCTCTTTTTCCATATAAAAGGCTCTCCCTTTGGGGGCAACGGCGACGACCGCCGCCAGTGGCGGAAACAGGGAGGAGCTGTTGGGGCCGCGGCCAGCAGGATGCAAGCGGCAGCGAAGCAGACGCTGGGAGCCGCAACCCGGCATGGGCGCGGAGCGCCTGAGAGGGCAAGGATGCTGACGGAGAGGTTATTTTCCCCAAAATTCCGCTAATTTTTCTTCAGCTCTTCCGTATCCCTCAGATACTCCAGATGCCTCCAATGCTTCGGGAAGAGCCGGGCGTACTCGCTCTGGGCAAAGCGGTCGTCGAGGAGCAGCACCACGCCCTTATCTTCCTGCGTCCGGATGACCCGTCCGGCGGCCTGCAGGACTTTGTTCATCCCGGGCCAGCGGTAGGCGTAGTCGAAGCCCGCCCCGTTCTGGGCGTCGTAGTAGCGGCGCAGCATCTCCTGGCGGGGACTCACCTGCGGCAGGCCCACGCCCACGATGGCGCAGCCGATGAGTCGGTCGCCCGCGAGGTCCACGCCCTCGCCGAAGATGCCGCCCATGACCCCGAAGCCGAGAAGCGTCTTCTCCGGGCAGGGCGAAAACCGCTCGAGGAACGCCGCCCGCCCGGCGTCGTCCAGGCCGCTCTCCTGTACCAGTGTGGGGATGTCCGGGTAGCGGGCGGTGAAGTCCTCCCACACCTGCCGCAGATAGGCATAGCTGGGGAAGAAGGCCAGATAGTTGCCCACCCGGCTGGACGCCAGCGCCGCGAGGGCATCCGAGATGGGCCGGATGCTGGCGTCCCGCTGGCGGTAGCGGGTGGAGATGGAGGGCAGACAGTAGAGCCCGAGATTTTCTGCCGGGAAGGGGCTTTCCAGCGCCACGGCCCGGGCCTCGGGGCAGCCGAGGACGGTGCGGTAGTAGCCCGGCGGCGTCAGCGTCGCGCTGAACAGCGCCGCCGCCCGCCCTGCCGAAAGGCTTGCGTCCACGAAGGGGGACGGGTCGAGGCAGAGCAGCTGCAATTCAAGGTCACTGCCCCGGGCGGTGAGCTGGGCGGCAAAATGCTCGTCGTACCGCTCCGACGCCCGCAGGATGTCCTGCACCTCAAAGTAGAGAGGCAGCAGGGCCGCGTGGGCTTCGGCGTCGGGGTCGTCTTCCAGCCAGTCCTGCAAGGGAGCCGTCAGCGCCCGCAGCGGGGCCAGCAGGGCTGAGGGAAGCTCCTTGCAGAACACCGTGCCGTCCTGAGCGTAGTCGGCGGCGGGCAGCTCGATGGCGGGCGTCTCCGCAGATCCCAGCAGGGAGGTCTGGCCGCTGTCGTCCTCTTCGGCGGCAGTGCTGCCCCGGCGGGGCGCGAGGGTCGAGACCGCTTTCCGTCCCTCTAAAAAGGCTTTGTCGGCCTTGCTCAGAGCTGTCTTGAGGGTGCTTTTGCCCCGCCCGAGTGCGCGTTTTGCCTCGGTGAGGCTGCTCTTGCAGAAGCGTGCCGAGTACATGGCCCGCGCCCGCTCAGGCAGATTGTGGGCCTCATCCACGAGGAAGAGCCAGTCGCCCGCGCTGTCGAAGAACCGCCGCAGATGCACCACGGGGTCGAAGAGGTAGTTATAGTCGCCGATGATGACGTCGCACCACTCGCTCAGATCCAGCCCCAGCTCGAAGGGGCAGACCGTGAACTGCTTTGCGGCGTCGGCCAGCGCGGCCCGGTCGAAGCGGCCGGTGCCGTCGTCCAGAAGGGCTTTCAGGGCTGTGTTCACCCGGTCGTAGTAGCCGTTTGCGTAGGGGCAGAGCTCCGGCAGGCAGGCGGGATGGCCCTCGGCATCCGGGTGGAGGCAGACCTTCTCCTTGGCTGTCAGGGTCACGCTGCGCAGAGCCAGCTTGGGATCAGACGCCCGCAGCCGCGCAATGGCATCCTCGGCGGCGGACTGAGTCGTGTTGCGGGCCGTCAGGTAGAACAGCTTCTCGCCGCAGCCGGTGCCGATGGCCCGCAGAGCAGGGAAGAGGACGCTCATGGTCTTGCCGATGCCGGTGGGGGCCTGACAGAAGAGCCGGACGCCGCTTTTAGACGGCGCGGCAGTGCAGGCGCGGTAGACTTCGCCTGCCAGCGCCCTCTGCCCGGGCCGGTAGGCCGGAAAGGGGAAATCCAGCGCCGAAAGGCTCACGCCCCGCTGCTCCTTCCACGCCAGCTGACGCTGCGCCCAGGGAGCGTACTGCTCGAGCAGATCCTGCAAAAACGCTTCCAGCTCTTCAAGGGTGAAATGCCGCACGAAGCGGAGGATGTCGTCGGTGTCGATCTGGTAGTAGGTGAGCCGGACGTCCAGCTTTTCCAGCCCCTGCTGACGGCCATACAGCGCCCCGTAGACCATTCCCTGCGCCCAGTGGCAGGGGTTCATGTCCTCGGCGATGTCGTCGGCGGGGACGGCTGTGGTCTTTATCTCGTCGATGACCGTCACGCCCGCCTCGTCGGTGAAGATGCCGTCGGCCCGGCCTTCGATGGTGAAGGGGATGCCCGCCGCCTCCCGTTCGCCGGAGAGGAAGACTTCGGCGGCGTAGCCTTCGCCTGCGGCCTTTTGGAGCTTGCGGTGGATGCGTGCGCCCTCGTTGGCGCGGTCGAAGCCGGTAAAGCGGCTGTCGATGCTGCCGGTGCGGAGCAAAAATTCCACCAGCTGGCGGACAGGCAGGCGAAAAGCAGGCATAGCGGGTCACTTCCTTTTTTATGAGAATATCATTCCAGCCCCAGCATCCCGGCGCACTGGTTGCTCTTACGCAGCCCCAGCATCCCACACTTGCCGAAGTCCACGGCGGCGCGGTAGTACGTCTCCAGCTCGTCGTGGCAGGCTTTGGCCTGTGCCATCAGGTCGGCGGCCTGTTCCAAAAGCTCTGCTGCCGCCCGCTCGTTGAAGCGGAGACGGGCGCGGTAGCCCGCCAGATTTTCCCGGTCCACGAAACGGGTACACCGGACGGCCTGCACGCCGGGCAGCTGCACCGGGTGCCACCGGTTGTCGGTGAGGAAAGCCAGCCGGAGGGCCGGGATGAAGAGATGGTCGATCTTGTCGTCGGGGTGCATGGCGCAGGGGCAGGTGATGATGTGGTAGCCCCGGGCCAGCGCCTCGGCCCGGATGAGCTCGAGAAGCAGGCGGGAGACGGCGCCGTAGTCGTCATGGAAGACCACATACCGGTCGGCCAGCGCCTGTACGGTGCCGCGGTAGAAGACTGGCCCTTTCGGCGTGATGGCCGACAGCAGCCGCAGCTCTTCGCTGGCCGAGGCCCCCTCGGGCAGGCGGGGGAGAGTCCGGGCGCAGAGCCGCTTGACGTAGCGGCGGACTTTCTCGAAGTTGGCACTGCACGCCTCAGCCCGGCGGCTGTCCAGCAGCAGGCTCCCGGCAGATGCGATATACCGCGCGGCCCGGCTGCGCAGGGCAGTGTTCTGGGCGAAGAGCCGCTTCACCTCGTCGGCGTGGGCGTGGAGGGCGTCGGCGTCCAGTGTGTGGTACAGGCTCACCACCTGCTCCTCTGCGCCCGGGGCGTCCGGCTCCATGACATGGGGTGCGGTGGCGTCCACGATGGCGGCGCGCTTGTCGAGAAAGATGACGCCGTCCAGACTGTCGGGGTCGCTGGCGCAGTGGATGCGCTGGATAGGCTCCCCTTCTGCTCTGCCTTGACGGCCAGCCGCTTCATCAGCGTCGATTTGCCGCAGCCCGGCCCGCTTTTGATGAGATACATCTGCATCCCCGGCTCGTGGCGAAGCGGCTCAAAATAGCCCTTGAAACCGGCGGGCGTTGTGGCACCCAGAAAGAAATCAACAGAATTGCTGCGTACAGCATTCATACTCAAACACCTCACTTTTTGTTTTTAGGTTATGCAAAAAGTGAAGGAAAAAGTGAGGGGTGTGATGGCAAAGGCTCCCCCCTTTGGGGGCAACGGCGACGACCGCCGCCAGCGGCGGAAGCAGGGAGTCGCTGTTGGGGCAGCGGCCAGCAGGATGCAAGCGAGCGTAAGACGCAGGGAGGCAACCCGGCCTTGGCGCGAAGCGCCTAGAGGGCAAGGATGCTGACAAAGAAGCATGGTGCAGCGATAATATGGCTCTGACAAACTGCCTATCGCTGCGCAGAGGTCCTGTCTCGCCGGGCTTGCCCTCTCCGTCACCTGCGGTGACACCTCTCCCAAAGGGAGAGGCTTAGCCCCCATCAGTAGGTATGCTCGCACACCTCGTGTATTTTATCCCGCAGGGCCACAAAGTCGCCGAAAGCCTCCGGCTTGTTCTGGGGCTGACGGAGCAGGGCGGCGGGGTGGAACGTCCCCATGAAGAGGATGCCGTTCTTCTCAATAAAGGTGCCGTGCTCCTTCGTCACCGAAAAGTCGGCCCGGATCATCCGCTGGGCGGCGATGCGGCCCAGGCAGACGACGATCTTGGGCCGCAGCAGACGGAACTGCTCCCGCAGCCAGGGCATACAGGCTTCGCTCTCGGCGGGCAGGGGGTCGCGGTTCTGGGGCGGGCGGCACTTGACGATGTTGGCGATATAGCAGTTGGAGGCACGGTCGAGATCGATGGCGAAGAGGTATTTGTCCAGCAGCTGGCCGCTGCGTCCCACGAAGGGCAGGCCCTGCTCGTCCTCGCTCTGACCGGGGCCTTCGCCCACGAAGAGCACCTCGGCATTCTCCACGCCCTGCCCGAACACCACGTTGTGCCGGGTGGTGTGCAGCGGACAGCGCTGACAGGCGAGACAGTCGTTTTTCAGTGTTTCCCAATCCATAAGCTCGGTATCCTCTCACAAACTAAATGACATTTTCTTAACAAATTATCGCACGATTCCTTCCTTAAAATATACCACAAAATTCAAGATTTGTCTTGAAGTTTTCTGACTCTGTGCTAGAATAAAAAAGAAGGGCATATCTGTGATGCCCGGAATAATTGCAAAGTAATTTCGGAGGTAATCAACAATGGCTGATATGTTTGCACCCCTGGTAGCCCAGCTGAAGGCAAACCCCAAAACGATCGTTTTTACCGAGGGCAATGACCCCCGCATCCTGGAGGCCGCAAGCAAGCTGCTGGCTGAGGGCGTGTTGAAAGTCGTTATGGTCGGCAACGAGGCAGAGTGCAAGGCTGCTGCCGCTGCTGGCAATTTTGATATTTCCGCTGCTGAGATCATCGACCCTGAGAACTACGCCGGCTTCGATGAGATGGTCAACACCATGGTCGAGCTGCGCAAGGGCAAGCAGACCGCAGAGGAGTGCACTGCTCTGCTGAAGAAGTCCAACTACTTCGGCACCATGCTGGTCAAGATGGGCAAGGCTGACTGCCTGCTGGGCGGCGCTACCTACTCCACCGCCGACACCATCCGTCCCGCTCTGCAGCTGGTCAAGACCAAGAAGGGCGCACATCTGGTGAGCTCCTGCTTCATTCTGGACCGTGACTGCGGCGAAGAGGGCCTGAAGCGCATCGCTATGGGCGACTGCGCCGTCAACATCGACTACACCGATACCGTCGATAAGGCTACCGGCGAGGTCAAGGTGGCTGCTTCTGCCAAGCTGGCTGAGGTGGCTGTCGAGACCGCTAAGACCGCTAAGCTGTTCGGCATCGACCCGAAGGTCGCTGTCCTGAGCTTCTCCACCAAGGGTTCCGGCAAGGGCGGCACCGTCGCTCTGAGCCACGACGCTGTCATCAAGGCTCAGGAGATGGCCCCCGAGCTGGCTATCGACGGCGAGCTGCAGTTCGACGCAGCCGTTGCTCCCGAGGTCGCACAGGTCAAGTGCAAGGGCAGCAAGGTCGCCGGTCAGGCCAACACCTTCATCTTCCCCTGCATCGAGGCCGGCAACATCGGCTACAAGATCGCACAGCGTCTGGGCGGCTACGCTGCCTACGGCCCCATCCTGCAGGGCCTGAACGCCCCCATCAACGACCTCTCCCGCGGCTGCAACGCCGACGAGGTCTACAAGATGAGCCTCATCACCGCCTGCCAGTCCTGAGCTGACACCCGGCTGAACTGAAAAGCTGAAAAGAGCCGCTGCCGCATTTTGCGGGCAGCGGCTCTTTTGGCTATACATCGACTGCGGTTTATGGTATGATAAGCATAAGAAGCCCCGGCAGAGAAGGAGAACCTTCGAACGTGAAAATAAAAGCCTTGTCCTTTGTCCTCACGGCGGCGCTGCTTTTGTGCGGCTGTGGGCAGAAGAGCGAAACGGCGGCAGCACGGTCATCCAGAACAGCCGCATCACCCTGAGCGGCGACAACGGGCGGCGCATCTGCTATCAGCTCAGCGCCTTGAAAGGGAATACGCTGGACGTCTCCCTCGGCTGCGGCATCGCCAGCACGAAGGAAGTCAGCGGCAACACCATCCGGGGCCGGATACGGCATAAAGTCTTCTAGGACTGCTCCGGCGTGGAGAATAACAAGGTAGAAGTGCGGAGATTCTCGATTCTGGGATGAACCGCTCATCGAGAAAAAGGAGGTTTTATCATTTTGCAGATGCAGGAACAAATTCAATTTTAACCTTCATTCCCATCCCAGCAGCAAGCCGCTGCAAGGTACGAAGAGATGGGTTTGCATTGCCGCGTTCTAGTTTGCTGATGTCGGTCTGTGCAATACCCGTGCGCTCCGAAAGTTGCTTCTGGGTCAAACCGCTTTCTTTGCGGGCCTTGAGCATGGCTTCAATCACGGAAAATTCCGGGTCAAGTGCGTCCCATTCGGCCTTGAATTCAGGGTCTTTCATCTGCTCATTCAAAAAATCGTTGAAGTTTGTCATTTGGAATTCTCCTTTCGGGCAAGATAATCTGCGCGATATTGTTTTTGCCAGTGTGATCTCTGAAGCAGGTGTTTTCTGGGTCTTCTTGATAAATCCATTTGTGAGGATCACCTTTTTACCAACCACGAAGAAATACAGCACGCGGGTAATATCCGACCCAAACTTGGTACGAATTTCAAAAATTCCATCATCCAGTGCTTTGGAATACGGTACATTCCCTCCGCGTCACGCCGGTCGCCAGGCTAACGCATTGGTAGCTTCATGAGTTCCTGCCGGTCCGCAAAGCTTAGGTCCGTTCAGGTGCTGTGTCTAAAGGACGCCCCGGCCCCACACGACACAAGAGTGGGCGGAACGCGCAGCACTCAGGCTGCGAGCAACTGATAATTATTGTTGTCAGTTAATTTTTTGGAGGAGTTTAGAGCAGTTCCCCCACTGCTACCCGCTGCCCAGGCCTCGCTCCCCCCGTCGAAACCTTTACGCCCCCATAAAACACACCTTGCGGTGTGGGTAAGCTTTGAAGTTTCCGGGCAGGAATGCTGCCTGAAATCAATAGTAAACGCCGTTGGATTTAACGGCCCGGTCGATGGAACGCTTGGCATCGCGTTTGGCGGCATCTGCGCGCTTGTCGTAGAGCTTTTTGCCCTTGCACAGGCCGACTTCCATCTTGACGCGGCCATGCTTGAAGTAGAGAGAAAGGGGAACGAGGGTATAGCCCTGCAGCTTGCACTGCTGGTGCAGACGCCGGATCTCAGTCTTGTGGGCCAGCAGCCGCCGCACCCGCATGGGGTCCTGATTGAAGATGTTGCCGTGGTCGTAGGGGGTGATGTGCATTCCCTTGACCAGCAGCTTTCGTCCACCTGCTTGACGGTGGCGTTGACGGCAGCGGCCACCAGGTCTTCCAGCATCTCGATGTCGTCGGGGTCAACGGCCTCGGGCTTGATGGTGATACCAAGGATCTCGTGCTTGCCGTTCATGCGGACAGTGACCATCTCGCCGGAGGCGCTGCCGGTGTACTCGGCGGCTTCCAGCTCGGCCTGCTTGG
>VOFB01000580.1_pt1 | contig 38000 bp, 31 predicted proteins | sample 5384141 | NCBI WGS metagenome assembly VOFB01 (sample SAMN12384721, study PRJNA508395) | human gut metagenome | isolation source: healthy gut A | host: Homo sapiens
CGTGGCGACCTATCCGGAATACATGGGGCTACGGCTGATGGCGCACCTGATGAAAAAGCGCTTGATAACATGCGCGAAACCACCAGTGTGTCGATGCTCTTCCCGTACCTGATTCCGTATTACCGCAAAAAGGGCTGGGAAATCGTTTCGGATAAGATGACCTACACCATCAAGGATACGCAGCTGCCCAAGCACCGCAAGGTCGGCGGCATGGTCGAGCGCGTGGACATCGACAGCGAGGATGTGCACCGGGTGCACGACGCATTCTCCGCGATGCGCCACGGCGCGCTCAAGCGTAACGAGCTGGAGTGGGAGGAATACTGGCGGTGGGAGGCCGACGACGTGCTCGTCGCCGTGTATTACGACGCGAACGAGAAGCCGACCGGCTACCTCGTCTACTACATCGCCAACGATGGTTCCGCATCAAGGAGCTGGTGTACGTCAATCGGAGGCGCGCCACGGCCTGTGGAACTATATCTCCGCGCACTTTTTCGATGATCGCGAGCCGATGGCGTTCACTGCTGGAGAGACAGCGAAATTCAGGAGGAAATCGAGCCGTATATCATGGCGCGCATCGTCTTTCGAGGAGTTTATCCGGCAGTATCCGTTTGATATCATCTCCATCCACGACGACCTGCATTTCATCATCGACGACCCGATCATGGAGTGCAACTGCGGCGATTTCTCCCTGCGCTGGGACGCGGCGGGCAACACCATTCTGGAGCGCGGCGGCACGCGCGGCGAAACCGTCCGCTGCGACATTCAGACGCTGACGGCCATGTTCTACGGCTACAAGCGGCCGACCTACCTCAAGCGCGTCGAGCGGCTGCAGGCCAACGACACCGCCGTTCGCATTTTGGAGGATATCATCCCATCGAGCAGCCGTATTTCTCGGATTATTTCTAAAGAGTGAGGCGTTACAACCATGCAAAACAAGCGGTCGCGCTTCTTCGCTGCCCGATCTGTTCGGGCAGTTTTCATCAGGAGGGCAAAAGCCTGCTCTGCGGCAAGCGCCATTGCTACGACATCGCAAGCAGGGGCACGTCAATTTCGCGCCGAACGCCGCCGTCCTTCTACAAAAAGGAGCTGTTCGAGAGCCGCGCGAGGGCGTTTGAGGCGGGCGTTTTTGCGCCGGTTGCCGCCGCCGTCGGCGAGGCGCTGGAAAAATATGTGCGCGCCAAGCGCCCTGTCGTGGCGGACGCGGGATGCGGCGAGGGATACTATCTGCGGAGCGTCTGCCCGGAGCGGGACATGATCCGAATCGGGTTTGATCTCTCGAAGGAGGCCGTTCTGCTGGCGGCGAAGGGCGACAGGCGCTCGACGTATTTCGTCGGCGATTTGGCCAACATACCGTTGGCGGACGGCTGCTGCGACGCGGTGCTCGACGTGTTTACGCCGGCGAACTACGCGCAGTTCGGGCGCATCCTCAAAAAGGACGGCGTGCTCATCAAGCTCGCGCCGAGGCCGGGCTATCTGCGCCAGCTCCGCGAGGCGGCGGGCGGACGGCTGGCGGCCTACGACGGCGCGCCCGTTTCGGATTACGCGCACGCGCATCTGAATGTGCTGGAACAGAGGACGATCACCTATACGATGCCGGTCAGCGGGGCGCTGGCGCTGCATCTGGCGAAAATGACCCCGATGCTCGCCAACATCGACGCGGAGAGCCTTGACCTGAGCGGCGTGACGGGAGATCACCGTTGACGAGACGATGATCGTCGGCACCATCAAACGGGAGGAAGAATTGTGAAGACGTTTTTTATGAATGACTACGGCGAGGGCGCGCACCCGATTGTGATGCAGCGGCTCCTTGAAACCAACATGGAGCACACCTGCGGCTACGGGCTGGATGATTACAGCCTGCGCGCGGCGGACGTGATCCGCGAGAAATGCGGCCAGCCGGGGGCGGCGGTGCACATCATGGTCGGCGGCATCGGCCAACAGCATCGCGATTGCGGCGTTCCTGCGCCCCTACGAGGCGGCAATCTGCGCGCCGACGGGGCACATCAACGTGCACGAAACCGGCGCGGTGGAGGCGACGGGGCACAAGGTGCTCCCCTGTGCGGCGAAGGACGGCAAGGTGACGCCGGAGGGCGTGGAGGCCGTTTGCGCGCTGCACACGGACGAGCACATGGTCGCGCCGCGGCTGCTCTACATCAGCCAGCCGACGGAAATCGGCACCGTCTACCATCTGGACGAGCTGAAGGCGCTGCGCAGGGTCTGCGACGCGCACGGGCTGATCCTCTTTGTGGACGGCGCGCGGCTGGGGAGCGGGCTGACCAGCGCGGAATGTGACGTGACGCTCCGGGATCTGGCGGCGCTGGCGGATTGCTTCTACATCGGCGGCACGAAGAACGGCCTGCTCTTCGGCGAGGCGATGGTGATCGTCAACCCGGCGCTGCAAAAGGATTTCCGCTTTATGATCAAGCACAACGGCGGCATGATCGCCAAGGGGCGGCTCGGCGGCGTGATGTTTTTGGCGGCGCTGGAGCATGACGATTATTTCGCATGGGCCAGACACGCCAACGAGATGGCCGATATCATCCGCGCGGGCATGGAGCGCGCGGGGATTCCCTTCTTCCAGCGGACGACGACCAACCAGATTTTCGCCGTGCTGACGGAGGAGCAGAACGCCGCGCTGGCGCTGGATTTCGCCTATGAGCGCTGGGCAACGCTGGATGACGGGCGTGTGGCCGTCCGCTTTGTGACAAGCTGGGCGACGACGGCGGAGGATTGCCGGAAGCTCGTCTCCGCGCTGGAGGCGGTGGCCTGATGGCGCGCGAGGGGCGGTCTCATGTGCGCAAGAGAAAAAGGGCTGTCTGGTTGGCTGCCTGACGAATCTGCTGCTCGTGCTCGGCGTGGCGGCGCTGCTGTTTGTCGGCGTGCATGTGCTGGGCTTTGTGAAGAGCGACCCGCAGACGGGCGCGCCGACGCTCCGCTTTGACAATCTGCCGGAAATCAAGCTCGGCGACTTTGATCTGAGCAAAATCGAGCTGCCGGACGTTTCGAAGCTGACGGAGAAGCTGCCCAAGTGGGCATACGGCGTGAACCCCAACGGGCTGACGATCAAGACGCTGCGCGCGGGCGACGGCGAGGCGGTTTTTGTCTGCGCGGACGGATACACCATGCTCGTCGGCGCGGGCAGCGGAACGGGCGCGGCGCTCTGCGGCCAGCTTCTGCTTTGCGGCGTGAACCACCTGAGCGCGGCGGTTGCGATGGGCTCGGAGGATGAACAGCTCGGCGCGATGAAAATGGCGCTGGGGCTAACGCGGCCGGATTATCTCTTTGTGCCGCCGACGCAGACGAAGGGCAAGGCCTACGCGCAGATGATCGACGCGGCGGAAAAGCGGGGGACGCAGATCGTCTCCGCGACGCAGAACATGGCCTTTACCCTCGGGCGGGCGCGCGTGACATTCATCGGCCCGGCGCGGACGCAGCATACGGACAGCCGCGACGACGGCCTGACGCTGCGCATCGACTACGGGAAGACGAGCGCCGTGGTGACGGGCTGCATCACCGCGAGCGGCGAAAAGGAGATCGTCGCCTCCGGCGCGGCGGTCAAGTGCGACGCGCTGATCGCCTCGCGCGGGGGCAGCGAAGCGGCAACCTGCACCGAATGGGTGGAGGCAGCCAAGCCGGGCGTTGCGCTTGTCACGGGGAAAAACCCCGCCAACAGCGTGCGCATTCGGCTGCAAAAGGCCGGGGCGACGGTTTACGCCGCGAAGGAAAACGGCGTGATGACGCTCTATTCGGACGGACAGAAGATCACGGTTCAGCCGTAAACATGCGAAAGACCCTGCCGGGCGGCGTCCAATGCCCGACAGGGTCTTTCTGTTAAGAAACAGGGAGAAAATAGGGGGGAGGAGTGATCCTCGCTCGATTGGGTTGCGCTCAAGCGGGGCGCACACCTGGCAGGTGCGTCAAGCCTGCAAGGCTGCGGAGAGGCGCGTCAAACCTCATCCGCCATTTTGTTCAGGGAGGTGTTAGTTATCTCTAACAACAAGGTCATTATACAGGATATTGAGCGGCTTGTCAAGAGAAAAATTGAAAGTATTCCGCTGGGAATTGTATAGAATTGGCTACGTTATATATGAGCTGGGATAAAAGGAAAAATCATCATTTTTGTTAGATCTGAAACGTTTCCTTTGTGCATTGGTAAGTTGAAGAAAACAAGGAAGAGTGGTAGAATAAAATAGAGAAGAAATCGGTATATATCTCCCCCTATGGAAGTATATGCGGCTTTCAATGGAAAGATGAAAAAAAGATCGGCGAAAGGGGCATGTCGATATGAAAAATAAAAGAAGAATTTTTGCATGGATGCTGTGCCTGGTGTTGCTGGGCGCAGCGTCTCCGATGCGCGTGAACGCGGAGGATGAGGAGCAGAGCGAAGGAATCGTTTTGTATGAAGAAGGCGGAAAGCCCGAATATACCGAAGCTGAAGCGGAATCTGAAGTTTACAGCGAGACGGAAACGCCGATTGGAGACGGAAGAGGCTGAAGAAGAGCCGGAAGCCACGGAAGAACCGGAAGTTGTGGAAGAACCGGAAGCGACGGAAGAGCCGGAAGCGACGGAAGAACCGGAAGCGACGGAGGAGCCGGAAGATACGGCGACGCCCGAACCTACGGCAACGGTTGAGCCGACGGCAACGCCTGAACCTACGGCGACGGTTGAGCCGACAGTGACGCCCGAACCCACGTCCACGCCTGAGCCGGAGGAGCAAATCGAAACAATCGACTGGGCGCAGCTCAGACTGGACGGAAACGGCGATTCGGCGCGGCTGGTGATCGGCGTGAACAACGCGGACGGCGTGCGGCTGGAGCCGTTTGCGGTAGCCATCGGCGGCGACACGGACGCGTGGCAGGCGGATGATTTCTGGATGGACGGCGCCTCCCTCAGTTGGGAAAACGGCGAAATCGTTCTGTGGGTCTACGACGGCGTGGCGCAGGGCGGCGAGGTGCTTTGCGGCGGCCGTCGGCTGACGCTGACGCTGAGCCGAAACGGCGATGCGGAAACGATGCTCACCCTTGCGGCGCTGGACGGCGACGGCAACGAGCTGGATCTGCGCAACAGCGGCGACGGCAGAATCAAATTGCAGGCGCATTGGGATGCGAAGGTCGTCCGGCAGCCGGTGCAGGTTGAGACGGAACTGATCAGCAACGGAAGCGACGGCCTGGCTTATGGCGACACGCTGGAAATGACTGCCGTGGTCAACGTCCAGCCGACGGATGCGAAGTGGTCGATCCGCTGGCAGTACAGCCAGGACGGCGAACACTTTGAAGACGTTGAAGGCGCAAACGAGATGTGCTATGCGGTAAAGCTCGACAAAATCAACGCGCAATATTACTGGCGCTTTGTGGTATCGGTTGAAGACTGAGCGACATGTTTTGGAGGACAGGATGGAAAGGATGAACCATCTGAAAAGGGTTATGGCTTGGGTGATGACGGCCGTGATGCTCGTCAGCTCTTGCCCGACGACGGCGATTGCCGAAGAAGTGGTCAGCCAGGTGCAGAAGCCGGTTGCGCAGACCCTCAGAAGCGGCGAAACGTATGGCTCTTTTGAAGGAAGCCTATGAAGCCGAGTTTGAAACGACGACGGACGAAACGCACATGTCTTTCGCCGACCGCGTTCGGGATGTCGAAAAGAATGGAAAAGATACCTTGATTTACGCGAATCTGCGTCCGGCGCAGAACGCGGCGCAGTGGAAGACGGGCGAGGTCGTCCCCTTTACATTGAGCATGACCTTCCAGCTCGCCACGAACCTGACCGAATACAGGGCGTTTGACCTGAATTCGATGACGTTCGACGAGTACATTCGATATCGCCCGTTCGATTCCTACGACGATATCAAGCTGCAAATCAGCGCGCCCGGCAATCTGCGGATTTCCGCGACCGATAACGGAGGTTGGACGGATACCCTGAACGTTGACAGCGTCCAAAGCGTCGTTCCCGCGGACGGCAGCAACGCCGTGACGCTGAATTATACGTTCTTTGGCCGCATGATCGATAACGGTGTACATGCCGACGGCGATCTCATCACGCCGACGGTTTCACTCTCCGCGTCGATCACGCCGAAGATGCACTACTATGACGAAAACGGCGAAGAGAAAGTTTACGCCGGTACGCCGATTGACTATCGGGCAACGATCCACACGAACGCCTTCCGGAATGCGGCGGAAGCAAAGACGTGGGATGTGCAGAACGAGGCCGAGAAGTACACGGTAAACGGCGACGAGGTAACCTTCACCTATCAGGTGCGCACGGGCGCGCTGGGAACGCAGGGCGAGATTCTGCGCCAGAACAGCGACTACGTGGATCATGGCGTGCTCGACCTTTCCGGCTATACGCTCCAGGAAACGATTCAGCCGGTTGCGGGAAAGAATGGCGCGAAGGTCTATCCGAAGCAGGCCACAGTGACACTTGGAGACAGCGCCTACACCTGCGATATTGTGGAAAAAACGAGGATGGCACGCGCAGCCTCGTAATGCCCGCAAACGGAGGAAACACGATCCACAACACGGCACTGCTGGACGGCGGTAATACCGTTCATCCGTCGGTCTATGCGTACAACAATTACACGGTCAACCTGATCTATGACAGGGCGGACTTTGAGCTGGACTGCGACGACGAACGGCTGGATGACGCTGCCTTTAAGGGCTTGGGCGTCACGCTGGATTCGACGCTGAACTACACGGTTTACGGCGACGGCGATGAAAAGAAGGCCGACAGCAGCAAAACGCTGTATTATCATTTCGTGCGTCAGGGCGGCTACATCCTGCCGGAACAGTATGTGAAGCTGGCGGCAGATGCGGCGGACAGAACGGCTATTCGGGCAGCGACGCGGTCTTTGCGATTTATAAGGCCAGCGAAGTGAAGCGCAACGAAAAGGACGAGCTGGTGCTTGGCGAGAACGCGAAGCTTTCCGACCGGATCGGCGCGTTTAAGACGAGCCGGGAACTGCCCGAAGGCGACTACTATGTGGTGCGCACGGGGATGGAAGCGGGCTATACCAACGTCAAGCCGGGCGACAAGACGATCAAAATCGGCGAGGCGTTCTATCCGTATCAGCTTGTGACGGTGACGACCGGAACGAAAGAAAACGCGGTGAAAGCCGAGTTCGAGGATTACAACGCGCAGAACGGCCAGTTTATCCTCGAAAAGATGTTCTATGCGCCGGACGGCACGCAGAATACAAACTCCAGCCTTTCCGCGGAGTTTACGCTGACCGCGCAGAATGGCCGCACCTACACGGTGAAGGTCGAAAACGGAAAACCGACCACGGTTTATCTGCCCGCGGATACCTATACGATGGAAGAAACGGGCGTATCCGACGGTTTTGCCAAGGCGGCCGACGGGATTGTCGTCATCGAGGCGGGCAATCAGACGCGGATGACGGACGACAACGCCGTGAAGAACTATTCGACGGATGGTCTGCTGAACCTGAAAGCCCATCTGCGCAAGTATGAGCAGGGCGCCAATCTGGAAGCGGATCAAAGCCATTACACGGTGACCATCACGCGCGACGACGAGACGGAGCCGGTGAAGCAGACGACGCTGGATGAGGCGGGATCCGTCTATCTGCCGAGATTCGACGGGGACGGGCGCCTCATTACCTACCGCGTGAAGGTGGTGAGCAACGAACAGACGGACGGTCTGTTTTACGCGAGCAGGAAGAACGGCGAGGAGGAGAAGCCCGAAGCGGAGATTCAGATCACCTTTACGGACGACGCGAGAATCCAGAACGCCGACTATTTCTTCATCAAGCAGCAGGAGCTAACCATCACGAAGCGGCTTGTCGACGTGAGCGGCCTGAACAAAGAACAAACGTGGACGATCACGGTTCAGGCTGCCTGCGAAGCGGGCGACGCGCTGCCGAGCCGGACGGTTGAACTGACGACCGACGGCAAACAGAACGAGGCAAGCCAGACCCTTTCGCTGCGCGGCTGGGACGAAAACGGCCATGTGGTGACCTATACCGTCGGCGAAGCGGAGGCAGAAGGCTATGCGGTGACGTACAGCGAGGAGCGCGTGACGCTGGACGACGGTACGGACAAGACGATCACCGTCACCAACACGCGTCAGGTCGGCAAGACGACCTTCACCAAAGAAGGCAGCGACAACGCGACACTGCCCGGCGCGGTTTATGCCGTGCTGACCCAGAAAGCGGATGGCACGACCTATCTGGTCGAGCGGACGCTGACGGACGGCGTGCTGACGGAAAAGACGGAGGCCATTGTGGATGGAGCGGGGCGCTTGACCCAGCCCGAAAAGGTGGAGGACGCGTATCGTTTCACGACGGACGCGGACGGCAGAATCGAACTGGTGCTCCCGGTGGAGGAAGGAACTTCCTATTATTTGCAGGAGCTGGCCGCACCGGAGAACTACTATTTGAATACGGAACTCGTTTGGCTGACGGTTGCGGCGGGCGACGACAGCCAGAAGGCCGGACAGGTTGACCAGCGGAAGTATCAGCTTGAGGTGACCAAAGATTTCCCGGACGAGGTGGCGAACGGCAGCTTTGCGACGTTTACCCTGTACGACGAGACCATGCGGCAGGTCGGTGAGCCGGTCACGGTGCGCAAGCCGGATCAGGCGGTCGGCGTGTTCACCATCCCGGCTTACGGCAAGTACTATGTCAGGGAAACGGCGGTTTCCGGCGACATGATGCTCAACGACAGCGTCTTTGGGCCGCTGACGTATAGCGAGACGAATCGGGCGGACAATCCGGCTGTTGTCAACAAAGGCGAACGTCGGCAGCCTGACGGTTGAGCTGCGCGACGAGAAGAAGGGAAAGCTGGGCACGCAGCCCGCGGCCATCGATTATGTGAACGCGGCGGATCTGGCGAAGTTTACGGTCTCGGTGGACGCGTCGAACCTCGCGGAGGACAGCTATGCCTATCGGGCGCTGCTGGGAACCGGCTTTGTGCTCGACGAAACGACGAACACGCTGGTTTACACGGACGGAAAGGGCGAAAGCCAGGCGTTTGAGCTGTCCAGCCTGCCGATTTACGGCGATCCGAACGAAAAACCACGGCGCTGACGTACACGGTGAAGCAGGAGCAGGCGGCGCAGAGGTATTTCAAGGCGGAAGCCGGGCAGCAGTTCAAGCTGGACGAAAATGCCAGCCAGACGCTGACGTTTAAAAATGAGCCGAAGGCCGCTCTCAACGTCAGCCTGAACTACCAGAAGGAATATGAGCTGGAGCGCGGCAACGCGCCGGAGTATCCGCTGACGGGCGCGACGATGACGCTCTACGAAGTGAAGGACGACGGCACGCTTGAACAGGTTGAGTCGTTCAACATGACGAACCCGACTGCGACGATCTCCGATCTGCACGGCCTCAAGCACTATGTGCTCGTGGAAACGGAAGTTCCGGACGGATACTGCGCCTATGAATCCAAAGATTCGGTTCATGCGCACAGCGACAACGCGGCGTACAACGACAGAGAGCCGCGCGATTATCAGGATGTGCTGGATAACTTCAACTATGTTGAATTGACGGGCGAAGAGACCGATAATCAGAACGACAGTCAGAGCAGCATCACCAATTACAAGGACTATGTGCAGCTGAAGCTGAACAAGAGCGGCTACACGGTTCAGTTTGCAGACGGCGCGGCGACGGAAGGCGTTGTCGTCGGCGAGACGCAGCCGCTGGATTACTGCCAGTTTGAGGTTTACGCCATCCGCACGAGCGACCTGACGGAAAAACAGCGCGAACTGCTGGACCGCAACAGCGCGTTTGAAGCGCCGAAGGCGGAAGATACGGTGGAAAAAGGCAAATATACTGGCCGGGAAGCGGAGCTGGAAGCTATTTTCACCGACGAACCGCAGAAGAGCAAACTGATTACTGACGGAATCACCTATGAAACCGGCGCGAGCGGCATGGGCACGGGCGCGTTTATGACGGACGCTTTTGAGCTGGGCGACGACGTCGGCGAATATACCTTCCTGTTCCGGGAGGTGAAGATCAACCACGCAGGCGGCTATCAGAAGGTCTACGGCGGCGTGTGGTCTGCTGCGGCGACAGCGGTCAATGCCGTGACGAAAGTGGACGCATACAACGAGGCCGATGTGCTGAGCGGCGGGGAGACCGAGTTCAAGGGTCTGTTCCAAGTGAAGCTGGATAAGGAATACTGGCCGTCCACCGAAGCGAAGGACAACAACCGGGTCGGCGAGCTTAAGCCGCTGGCGGGCGTGACCTTTGAACTCCTGCTTGCGCGCGAAAACGCGAACGGCCTGTTGGAGGCCGTCAAGGGCAGAGGCGCGTTCAGCACAGAATTTGTCACAGGCTGCGAGAGCGGCATGAGCGCGGGCTACGGCGTGAGCATCACCGTTTCGCTGGAGACGCTCTATACGAGAAAACGGCGGCGCGGACAATACGGAGGATAACCCGGTGAAGCGGGGCGAGGATGAAAACGGACAAACCTTCTACGAGGCCGATTTCATCCTCCGCGAGAAGGATTACCCGATTAACATGGTTTATATGCAGGAGCGGTATGCCCTGCATGTGAAGGCTGTCAAGAATGCGCAGGATGCGGATTACGTGACGGTTGTAGACGATTATCTGAACAAAGACGGACAGCGCAACGCCATCAAGAACATCCTCGGCGAGATGACCTATCTGACGGTCGCCAAGTATGTGGACGGCGAGCGCTATTACGGCGGAGAGGGAAGCACGGATGCGGTTTACACCATCACGGATGCAAAAGGCAAGGTGTATACCCGTGTCACGCTGAACAACGCGAACCATTATGAGACGACGGTGCAGCTGCCGCGCCAGACGACGTTCACGATTGAAGAGACAACCGCGCCGGAAATCGAAGGCGTGCAGACCGACAAGAGCGGTTTTGTGTTTGACGGCGAGAATGTGAACGGCACGTCGGCCAACCGACTGACGTTCACCACGGGCGAGTACAAGAGCCAGATTGCCGTCTGCTCCACGAATACGCGTTTCCATTCGCTGACCGTCATCAAGCGGGACGCGGATGAAAAGCTGGTCGAGGGCGCGCCGATTCAGATTGGTTATTCAATGGCAAGGGCGCGGTTCTGAGCAGCAACGGAAGCCCGCTGGCGAAAACGCGACAGAACACGAACGAAAAGGGCGAGGTCATTTTCAGCCTGCCGATCTGGGATTATCGCACGAGCGAGGCAGGCAATTATCCGAAGGCCAAGTACGCGATTGCCGAGACGCTGGATGAAACGTGGGAGACTAAAAACTGGAACCCGAACGCAGTGGTCAACCAGTATTTCAAGCTGCTCAACGGCGGAAAGCTGACGATCGCGGGCGCGGACGTTAAGGCTGACAAACCGATTACGGTTTACAACCCGGCGACGACGAGCGTCACCCTTCACAAGGTCAGCGATCGGAGCGGCGATACGACGGATTTGAAGCCGATTGCGGCGTATTTTGCCCTGTATTTCTGCCCGTTCAAATCGCAGGGCGACTTCGAGGGCAAATTGAACTATCCGAAGAGCGGCTATGTGTATCTGCCGCATACGGGCACAACGGACGCCGAAACGGGCGAAATCAAGTTTGACGGCCTGTATTCCGGCTGGTATTTGCTGGTCGAGACGATTCCGCAGGGACAGGTGAACGCGGGGCAGCTGTTTACGACGTGGTTCCGCGTCATCTGCGACAAGGATTACGAGCATCTGGACAAGAGCGGGAAGAACAAGAGCTACACGAGCGAAGTTCAGCTCCTCGCTTCCGAAACGCTCAAAAATCGGTTCGACGCGGGCCGCCAGGACGCGAACAACAGCGTGACGATCACCAATCACACCATCGATGTGACCAACACGCCGCGCGCGTATCTGGAAATCACCAAGACGTTTGAGTCTTCTCAGACGCAGAGCATCCCGAAAAGCGTCGCCTTCTATGTCTATAAGAAGGGGACGACGGAACCGGCCGAACTGGAAATGCGCGTCGTCGATGCCAATGGAACCGAAAGCTGGCAGAAGGTGGCGCGGCAGCCGATTACGCTCGGCGGCTTCACCGAGACTAAACGGAGGCAGTCCGTCGTCGTGCGGCTCGATCCGGGCGCATACACCGTTGTGGAAAGCACGGACGAAAGCGCGGGCTACTGGTTCGCCAAGTCCGCGGCCTATCAGAATGGAAACCCGGAGACGACGCCGGTTTACGACCGCACGACCGTCGCGAACGGCCAGATCACCAGCAGCCGGGACGTGACCGTCACGCGTTACAACGCGATGGACGTTCAGCGCCAGATGAAGGTTGACTTTGTCAACGCCGGCACGCGGATGGCGGGTCAGATTGAGAAGACCAGACGGCTGAGCGAAAGCGACACGCCGACTGCGCTGGAAAACTGCTTCTTCTCGCTGTATACGCGGGACAAGCAGAACAATAAGCGCTATTATGCGGGTCGTGAAAACGGCAAGCCGTTTGGCGACTGGATGGGCGCGCGTGAAAATGCGGTGCGCTTCAAATCCGGCGCGGACGGCATGGTGCAGCTGAACGAAGTTTATGCGCCGGAAGACGCGATGACGGACGGCACGCCGTACACCTATTCCGTCGAAGAGATTTCCGCGCCGGATTACAGCTATCAGCTGGCGTATGACGCGAAGATTGATTTGGCGGCGGGCAGCGCGGCCAAGACGGTTTCGATGGTGAATACGCGCGGCGTATCCATTCAGGTTCGCGTGTTCGGCAGCGTGAGCGACAACCGCAACGATGATACGCCGGTTGTCGAAGGCGCTGTGCTTCACATCATGAAGAAAGACGCGGAAGGCGAACTGCACGAGGTTCTGCTTAGCGACGGACAGCCGTATCTGTATCAGACGGTGACCTCCGACGCAAACGGCGACGTGCTGTTCCCGTATCTGCCGAGGCTCGAAGAGGGCGAGGCGTATGTCGTCTTTGAGCAGCCGGACGCGGGCGCGATCGGCGACGATCCCGCCAAGCCGTACCTGAACCCGGTGAGCCGGGGCTACAAGGCCTATTACGATTTCAAAAGACGGACGCGGACCACAGCATGGCCGCCGAGGAGGGTGTTTCCGAGCTTGACGGCGCGGCGGGCTATTATACCGTCGTCACAGGCAAAGAGCTGATGGCCAATCCGAACGAGCTGTTCAGCACACTGCACTTCAACGCATATAACGAGCCGAAGGGCAGACTGGTGATCCTCAAGCGCGACTATGAAAACAAGAGCGCGCTGGTCGGCGGCGCGAAGTTCAGCGCGGCGGAGACGGACGGTACGGACGAGACGCACAGCTATGCGTTTGCGAACCTCGAACCGACCGCCGCAGACAGGACGGAAGCGCCGCAGACGCTTGAAATCGGCGAAAAGACGTATACGCTTGCGAAGGACAGAACGTATTACACGGACGGGGAGTATCGGTATACCTACGTCATCACGTCGTATGTCGAGCGCGGCAAGTACGCTTTCGCGGAAACGACGACTCCGGCGGACTATATCGAAACCGAGGCTTCGCAGTCCGCAGGCATGCCGTGGCACACGGAGGCAAAAGCGGAGCTGACGAACAAAGGCGGCTTTGCCGCGGCGGCGTTCGCCAACATCCCGAACCGCGATCCGTATCTGGATAAGACCGTTTCGGCGGTCAACGGCGAGGCCGACGGAAAGCTGGGCAACCTGCAAAACACGCAGGCGGACGGAAGCTGGCAGACGGTGACCTTTGAAATCCGGAAGACGACGAGCGACAGCGGCGCGGCGGACGCGAACGACGCAATCCGCTACCCGATGAGCAGCTTCGTGATTACGGACAACAAGGTCGAATATCAGACGGTGGACGCGCACGGCAATAAGAGCGGCTGGCTCGACGGCGACGCGGAAACCGTGCAGACGCAGCACTTTGTGGAAGGCGTGACCGTCGGCAAGATGAGCTTTGCGCAGCTGGAGGAGGCCTATGGCACGGCGGCGGAAGGCGACAGAATCTATGCGGATGTTTACGGCCTGATCGGCACGCAGGAGACGCTGATTCGGTCGAACATCGACGTGACCGACAGCGGCGCGGACGTTTCCCTGAAAGCGGAAGACGGCGGCTGCATCTACACGGGCTTCAAGATCGCGTATCATATGAAGGACAGCCGGGATATCCCTGCGGGTCTCAGGCAGGATACGCCGATTGTGGTGACGATGCGCTTCCATCAGGAATCCGACGAAGCAATCGACCGCGTTTGCGGTGTGCGCAATACGGCGGGCCTCAAACTGGCCTATGCCATCGGCGCGAAGTCGCAGGAGAGCGTCAGCAAGACCTATACGGATGCGGCGAACTGCGATGCGGATTCGTCGATCGGCCTGCCGAAAGCCAGAATCACCAAACAGGTGCAGCGCGCGGAGATTGTGCAGAACCCGAACACGGGCGACTATGTCGTGACCGTGGAAGCGGAAGCCACCAACCCCAAGAGCGACAGCCTGACGGTGAGCGCGGGTTCCGGCGCGCATTATACGATTGTCTTTGAGAATATCAGCGGTCAGGCGGAGAACCTGCCCGCAATCGAGGCGCCGATTCTGGTCGATACGCTGCCGCGTCAGGCCATGGCCGTGAAGGCGGAAGCGACGAGCGACAACGCCGCGCTGAAGCTGACGACGACGGTATCCCAGGACGGCTACACGGTTGTGGTTCGGGGCGACGGCCGGCTGGAAGCGGGCCAGAAGATCACCCTGACGGTGGACGCGCTGTTCGTCGGCGAACGCATTCTGGAGCAGATTATCGCGCACAACACGGGCATGGATGCCAACATCGCCTATGCGATGAGCGGCGTGCAGACCGTGAAGAACACGAAGAACCCCTTCGGCGTGCCGTTTGTCGATGAAGCGGGCAACGAGATCACCGGCATGGTGAAGCAGCAGCCCGGCGACAGCCAGAGCGGCGAACTGCCCGGCTTTGAAGGCCAGCACGGCATTTCGGCGAAGGCTGAGCACAGGTCGGCGGAGCCTTCCGCGCTGACGATTTCCAAGTATGTGGCGGGCACGATTACCGGCAAGAACAAATTTGTCAGCGGGTCGAACGTGGCCGTGACCGGCGCGAAGACCGAAAAGGACAACGAAATCAACCGGATCTATTACAGAATTCTGGTGGAGAACCCGTCGCTCTCGCCGGCAGCCAACGTCGCCGTGATGGACGAACTGCCGCACACGGACGACTGGCGAAACGACAGCAGCACCAGAGATTCCAAATGGAATGTGGCGATGGAGAGCACGGCCATCAGCGTGACCAAATACGCGGCGGACGGAAGCTCCACGGAACTCAAATCCGGCGAAGATTACACGGTCTACTTCACGAAGGAGAAGATCACGTCTGAGAACCGGAATACCTATAACGACTATTTTGGCGCCGACAACATCAGAAAAAGCTGGGCGACGCGCATGGCCCCGGCAGATGTCCACGGCTTTGCCGTGATGCTGACCCAGCCGCTGGCGGGCAAGGAGCGCGTGCTGATTGAATACACCTGCTCTGCGCCTGAGGTGACGGATTCTTCCGTTTACTTCACGACGGCAAACAACATTGCGCGGCTCAGCTATGACCAGCACAGCGGCGTGGCGAGCGACGTGGCGCGCGTGGCGATCATTCCGGAGAAAGTATGGCTGGGCAACCGCGTCTGGATCGACTTCAACGGCGACGGTATTCAGTCCAAAGACCTGTCGGTCGAACCGAATTACGCGTACACGGGCGAAGGCAAGCAGCTGACCATGCAGCTCAGCCAGCGGTATAACCGTTACCGCCCGACGACGCAGACGCAGACGATCACCGACGGCAGCTATCAGTTTGACGAGCTGTTTGCGGCGGTGAAGCTTGCCAGCCTGAAAAACGATCCGAATGATTCGGCCGGGAACGTTGTGGCGACCAACCTGTCCGGTTCGGAACGCTATACGTATCAGCTTACGCTGAGCGGCATTCCGAAAAGCTTCATGGTCACAAGGAAGGGCGTGAACAACCCGATCGCCTCCGATAAGGACAGCGATTTCGTGGCCGATGGAAACGGCAGCGCGGCGACCAAGTGGTTCTATCTGCCGGTGCCCACCGAAGAGATGGTGAAGAACAACCAGCTGGGTTATCAGCAGGTGGACGTCGGCCTCGTGCCGGTGCGCGACCTTAAAATCACCAAGAAGGCGGACAACGACGCGAATGTTTCCGATGCGGTGTTCGCGATTTACGGCCCGTATACGACGGAGGAACTCGACAATCTGACCGCGGTTTCGGCGGTGAAGAAGGTCGGCAAGATGACGTCGAGCGGCAATGAGTACAGCTTTGTCAGCACGCAGAGCGCGTATCTGACCTATGCGGACAGCTATCTGGTTGTTGAAACGAGCGCTCCCGCGCCGTATCTGAGCACGGGCGCGACGTTCAGCGGAGAGGGCATTGCGGCGCACGGCGAGGTTGAAATCGGCGGCGAAAAGCACAGCTGCTTCGTGCTGGAAGGCATGAACAGGCTGCCCGGCGACTTTAAGGCCGACAGCCGAAAGACCTATTGCGTGAGCGCGACCGATCTGTACAGCGCGGCGGGCACGTATATGCTCACGGCGCAGAAGAAGGTCTTTGCGGAGGGAACGCAGGTTGAGCTGGAGCGGTATGCCAACCTCTTCCGCATCTGGGTCACCAGTCCGGATGACCCGAACCTGACCAAACGCGTTGCGGCGGGTGGAAACGTCACAGTCGAGGAGAACGCGGCCTTTGTGCAGGCGGATGAAAACGGAAAATTCGACCTGACGATGAACTACGCGACCATTCCGGAGACGGGCTGGACACAGCGCGACTGGGAAGGCATGACGTACACCTATCAGATTGAAGAGGTGGATACGCCCGCTTTCGACGGCGTGACCTACGACAAGACGAAGTACACTGTGACCGTGACGCTTGAAGACGACGGACAGGGCCATCTGACCCCGAAAGCGGAGATCTCCGGCGGCGAGGACGGAAGCATCGTTTTGAAGAACGAACTGGCGCGCCGCGATCTGACGATTTCCAAGACGACGGCGGGCAACGCGGTTTTGAGCGACGACGCGTTTACCGTGAAAATCGGACTCAGCCGCAATGATATTGTGCCGGTGGATGGCGATTATCCGATGGATGGCGCGGCGGAGACGAAGCTGACCGTGAAGAACGGCGAAGCGACGCTGACCATCCGCGACGGCCAGACGGTGACGATCAAAGATATTCCGGTCGGCACGACCTACATCGTCGAGGAGACGGACGAGCGGGCGCAGGGCTACAACATCGACGCAAGCGCCTATACGTCCGGCGGAAGCGGTGAGATAGCCAAGGACAAGGAAGCCAAGGTTGAACTGAAAAACGTCCGCAACGTCGGTTCGCTTGAGATCCGCAAGAAGATCGAAGGCAAAGATCCGATCAGCGAGCGCGAGTTCAGCTTTACTGCGGCGATCACCTATCCGGCTGACGTGGATTTGGAGGACGCGGACAATCTGCCGAAGATTCCGATGGGCAGCCAAATGACCGTTCAAGACCGCACGGTGACGATTAAGGACATCCGGATCGCTGTTTCGCAGACGAAACCTGACGTCAACGTGACGATTGGCAACATCCTCTATGGCGCAAGCTACACGGTAACCGAAAACGACGGCTTCGCGGAGTGGGGCTATGCGGCCTATTACGATGAGGACATGAAGTTTGGCGAGTCTACGCCGAACAGGGTTGTGAACGCCGAAAACCAGACGGCGCTGTTTACCAACGTGCGCAGCGCGGGCAAGCTGAAAATCGGCAAGACCGCGACGGGCACGGGCGTGGGCAAGGGCCTGGCGGCGGGTACGGAAACGTATGGCGTCACCCTGACGCTGGTAAACGAGAAGGTGTCGCTGAACGGCCACGTCGGCCGCTCGAATATGCCGAGCGAGGGCGAAAAGACCACGTATCCGGTGAAGCAGAAGCGGGTCGGCCAGACGGTGACGCTGAGGCTGAACCTGCATAACGGCGAGGTCGTGACCTTTGAGGACCTGCCGGAAGGGACGAGTTACGCCGTTGTCGAGGACGAACAGCCGTATCGCGACATGGGCTTTACCGTCAGCTATGCGGACGGGAACAGCAGCACGACCGAAAAGAACAAGGGAACGATTTCGAAAGAAACGGCCTCCTCGGTTCAGATCACCAACGTGCGCGACACGCACAGCGTGAGCATCACGAAGAACGTGCTCGGCCAAATGGCCAACGAGGGCGATGCGTTTGACTTTAACGTCAGAATCGAAAAGAAGGACGATGCGCTGTCCGATGAGGCGGTTTACCGCGCGTACACCTACACGGTGAACGGCAAAACGGCAACGATCGATTTCAGACGGAAGGACGTACAGACTATCTCCTTGAAGAAGGGCGAGACGGCGGTGATCGATGACGTTCCGGACGGCGCGGATATCATCGTGACGGAAGCGATGAGCGAGAAGCACGAAGACGAGGGCTACACGCTCAAAACGACCCAAACGGAGATCAACGAAAAGCCGAATATCATCGGCTACACGTTCACCAACGAGCGCTATATCGGATCGATTGAGATTACGAAAGCGCTTGCGGGAACGGGGAGCGACAAGGGCTACGGCAAGACGTTCAAATTTGACGTGAAGCTGTGGAATGAACGCAACCTCGACCTGCTGAACGCGCAGACGAGCACCAAGCCCAGCGGCGTGGACGGTCTGACAAAGACGAACGAGCAGCGCGACGGGCAGGACGTTTACGCCGGAACGGTGAGCATCACCATGGGCGCGGACGGACAGCCGGTGAGCGCGAGCATCACCAACATCCCGGCGCATACGTGCTATGAGATTGTCGAACGCGACTGTACGGACGACGGCTACACGACCCAGACGCCGCAGAACGCCTTTGGCATCATCGACGTGGTGAACGAAGCGGGCCGCGAAGCGGCCATGACGTTCACGAATACGCGCGAGAGCGGCACGCTTGCGCTGAGCAAGGCGCTCAAGGGCAACGCGACGGACGGCGAAAAGGAGTTCACGTTCCACGTGAAGCTCGAAAACGCGCAGTTCGACACGGCAACCCAGCGCGACGCGTATGACGTGGTCATCCGCGAAGCGAACAAGGCGGACGTGCAGACGACCGTTGCGCGCGATGCGAACGGCGAATACGTGCTGACGCTCAAGGGCGGCCAGACGGCAACGCTGCTTGACGTGCTCTACGGCACGACGGCGACGGTGGCCGAGGACGACTACACCGCGGAAGGCTATGAAGCGGTGAGTACGCAGACGGCGACGGTCAACGGCCAGACGCCGGATGCGGCGGCTGCGTTTACCAACGAGCGCAACGTCGGCGTGTTGAGCGTAACCAAGAACGCGGTCGGCAACGCGGTGAAGTTCGAGAAAAACGGCAGAGCCGTATTCAGCTTCTCGGCCACGCTGACCTATGCGGATTGGATCGATCTTACGCAGACGAACAACCTGCCCACGGTGGATGGCAAGACCCCGAAGAACATGACCGTGGACGCGAAGAACCATACAGTGACGCTCAGCCTCCATCCCGGTGACGGAGGCGGCGCGCGTCGGCAGCCTGAATGTGGAAAACATCCTCAAGGGCACGCGGTACGCGGTGCGCGAGGTGTTTGACGCGCAGGACGGCTATTATCTCACGGTTTCGACGCAGAACGGCCGGGTGAACGGCAGCGAAGTGACCGGAACCATCGCGGATGCGCTGACCGGCGACGCAGTCTTCACCAACACGCGCAATGTCGGCGCGCTGGAAATTACCAAGAAGCTGGAGGGCACGGGCTATAACGACCGCGTGGCCGTAAGCAACGCGGTGCGCACGAGCTTCGGCTTCACGGTGCGGCTCTGGCGCGAGGATGGCGTCCGGCTGACGGGCGACAACCGGCCGACGCTGAACGGAAAGGCGCTGACGCTTGAAACCCGGACGGAAAACGGCTTCACCTACGACGAAGCGCATGTCACCGTGGATATGGCGGACGGCGCGGCGGCGACGGGCGAGGAGCGCGGTGTGACCATCGGCAATATCCTCGTGGATACCCATTACACGGTGATCGAGGATGAAAACGGCTATCAGACCGAGGGATATGTCGTCCGTCAGGGCGAACAGGGCGGCGTGATGACCGACGCGGGCGATACGCTCCGCTTCGTGAACACGCGCGACACCGGAAGCCTTGAAATCGTCAAGAACCTGGACGGCAGAACGGCGGAATTCGGGCGCGAGTTTGAATTTACCGTTACCTTGAGCCGAAACGACAATATCGCTTTGGCAGGCACGTATCTCACGCAGAGCGGCCGCACGGTTGCCTTTGAGGACAACGCGGCGGGCGGCGTGACGGCGCGGGTTCGCGTTGCGGGCGGCGGATCGCTCACGATTCTGGGCATTCCGTCCGGCACGAGCTACACGGTCTCCGAAGCGGATTACACGGCGGATCGCTACACGACCACGAGCACCGGCGCTGTCGGCGTGGTGGAAACGGCGGCGGTACGCGCAACCTTCCTCAACACGCGAGCCAATCCGGGTTACGGCGCGCTGACCGTCACCAAGACGGTTGAAGCCATCGGCGGCGCGGAGATTCCCGATACGCAGTTCGTCTTTGACATCGCCTTGACGCTTGAGGACGGCGAGGACTTTACCGGAACGCTGCGCACGACCAGGACGAGCGGCGAAACGGGCAGACTGTACTTTAACGGCGGCGCGGCGAGCATCCGCTTGAGCCACGGCGAGAGCGTCACGCTCAGCGGCATTCCGCTTGGCACGAGCTACACCGTCACTGAGCGCGCGGCGCAGGATATGCGCGTAAGCTCTACGGGCAGCGAAGGCGCGATCAAAGGAACCGGGCATATGGCGGCGTTTGTCAACACGATGACGCAGGCGTACACCGACCTGATTGTGCGCAAGGCGTGGAACGACGCGAATGACGCGCAGAAGCTGCGTCCGCAGAGCGTGACGGTCGATGTGACGAGAAACGGACAGACGATCACCACGCTGACGCTGAACGCGGCGAACCGCTGGACGCAGACGCTTACGCAGCTGCCGATGGTTGACGACAACGGCGAGGCGTATGACTACGACGTTGTGGAAAACGATGTGCCGGAGGGCTATACGGCCAGCGTCGTGACGCGCGGAGCGACCTTCACGGTCATCAACACGCACCGCATTGACGACGGCTTTGTCCCGGTTGACCCGGAGAACAGACGTCGCGGCGGATTGACCATTCTTGACGACCTCGGCGTGCCTCTGGGCGGCGGTATCAACATGAACGAGGGCGACTGCTTCAACTAAAAGCAGCGCCCCCGCTTCCCTGATACGCAGGCCATCAAGAAGGAGACTTTGCCATGAAAAAACTCATTTTAGCGCTCTGTCTGCTGCTCATGGTTTCCGTGGGTGCGGCAGGGGAAGAGATGCAGACCGAAACCGCGCCGACCGTCGCTGAAATCGCGCTGACGATGCGTCCGGAGAGCGAAGAGCCTACGCACCTGACCGTCGGCAACTCGACGAAGGTCAGCGGAAGCTTTTTCACCACGCAGTTTGGCAACAACACCAGCGACATCGACGTGCGCTGCATGCTCCACGGCTACAACCCCATCGTATGGATGAACCAGCTTGAATTCACGACCGATCCGATGGTCGTGGATTCGCTGGAATCCGCTGATACGAAAGCGGGCAGAACCTACACCATCCGCATTGTGGACGGCCTGACCTACAACGACGGCGTCACCCCGGTGACGGCGGAGGATTACGTGTTTTCCTATCTGCTGCTGACCTCGCCGCAGTTTGCGGCCCTCGGCGCAAACACGGGCGCTTATGCGCACGTTGTGGGCTATGAGGCGTTTAGCGCGGGAGAGACGGACGTGTTTTCCGGCGTGCGGCTCATCGACGAGCGGACGTTCAGCGTGACGGTCAAGGCGCAGTATGAACCGTATTTCTACGAGCTGTCGTATCTGTCCGTCTATCCGTATCCAATCGGCGTGATTGCGCCCGGATGCGAGATGCGCGACGACGGAGAGGGCGCGTATATCGCCAATATCGACGAAACGGCAGTCGAGCCGGTCTTTACGGCGGAGCTGCTGCAAAGCACGGTGCTGGACGCGGAAAACGGGTATCTGTCCCACCCGTATCTGACCTGTGGGCCGTATAAGCTGGTCAGCTATGACCGCGAAAGCGGCACGGTGGAATTCGCGATCAACGAATTTTACGTCGGCAACTATGAGGGCGTGCGTCCCGTGATTGACACGGTGACGCTCGTCCCGGTGCTGCCGCAGGACATGAAGGAGAAGCTGGAAAGCGGCGAAATCGACCTGCTGAATAAAGTGGTCGATGGCGACGTGGTCAACAGCATGCGCCCGATGCTCAGCGAAGGCTATTCGCTGCTGAACTATGCGCGTCTGGGATATGGCTTCTGCGCCTTTGCCTGCGAGCAGGGGCCGCAGCAGTTCAAGGCGGTGCGGCAGGCGATTGACTACTGCTTTGACGCGGACAGCTTTGTGCGCGACGCGCTCAAGGGCTATGGCGTGACGGTCAACGGCTATTACGGCCTTGGCCAGTGGATGACGCTGGCGGCGATGGGCACCATCCGCCCGGAAGGCATTACCCCGCAGGAAGAAGAAGTCTGGGATGCGCTGAACCTCGACGAGCTGAATCCCTATACGCTTGATCTGGGCAAGGCGAAAGCGCTGCTGGAGGAAGACGGCTGGACGCTGAACGAAAACGGAGAGCCGTTTGACGAAACGCGCGACGCCGTGCGCTGCAAGGATGTGGACGGCGAGTTGATGCGCCTGTCGCTCGACTTTGCGCAGGTGAAGGACAACGATTTCGCACAGCTGGTCGTCGATCAGTTCAGCGAAACGCTGCCGCAGGTCGGTATCGAGTTGGTTGTGCATGAGGTCAGCTTTAACGAAATGCTCAGCGATTATTACCGTGAGGACGGCGAGCGGCTGTACGACATGAATTTCATGGCGACGAATTTCGTTTCCACGTTTGATCCGTTCATGACGTTCACCGATGATCCCGACTTTGTGGGCGCGATGAACACGAGCGGCATGACCGATGAGCAGCTTATCGACATGACTTGGGACATGCACAAGACTGAGCCATACGACGTGCTGACCTACGAGCAGAAGTGGATCGAGTTCCAGAAGTATTACAACGAGCTTCTGCCGACGATGCCGATTTATTCCAACGTTTACTTTGATTTCCACACGAATTGGCTGCAAAACTACTACGCCGGTTCGGAGATCAACTGGCCGGAAGCGGTGCTTTACGCCTATATCGCCGAGCCGGTTGAAACGGCGCCGGACGAGGTGCAGAGCGGTTTGGACCTTGACGACGACATGAAGATCGACGGCGGGAACGACTTCGGCGACGATGATTTTGAGATCATCGAGTAACCGCTCAAACACAGGTATATCAAACGAACCCCTTCCATGGCCGGGCGGCCGCGGAAGGGGTTCAATGTTTGGGGAAAAAGAGACGGAGCGAATTACACCAGATGAAGCACCTGAAAGAACAGGATATACGCCAGCCCATAGTATGCGATGACGGCAACCAAATCGTTGACGGTCGTAATCAGCGGGCCGGAAGCCACGGCGGGATCGATGTGAATCTTTTGAAGAACATCGGCACAGCGGTGCCCACAAGGCTGGAAAGCACCATGGAGAGCACCAGCGCCGCGCCCGCGCACCCGGAGATGCACAGGGCATAGAACAGCGTTTTTGCCCTTGAGCAGCCAGACGTACAGCCCGATGAACACGAGCGCCAGAAGGCCGAGCAGCAGGCCGCTGAAAAAGCCGACGCGCATTTCCTTGAGCACGAGGTCGAACTTTTGCCGCGCCGTCAGTTTTTCATCCATCAGCACGCGGATGGTGACGGCCAGCGACTGGGTGCCGACGTTGCCCGCCATATCCAGAATGAGGGACTGGAAGCAGACGATCAGCGCGACCTGCGAGACGACGGACTCGAACAGCCCGACGACGGAGGAAACGCCCATGCCGAGAAAGAGCAGGATAATCAGCCACGGCAGACGCTTTTTTTGAGGCTGGTTTTCAGCGGCTCATGCAGATCCTCCTCGCCGGTCAGGCCGCCCAGCTTGGCGTAATCGTCGCCCATCGCGTCATCCACGGCCTCGACGATGTCGTCCGTGGTGATGACGCCGATGACGCGCCGCTTTTCGCCCAGCACCGGGATGGAGGCTTCGGCGTAGCTGCGCAGGCGGTCGAGACATTCCTCGGTATGTTCATGCGCGAGCACGGTCGGGAAATTGCGGCTGATGAGCGAATCGAGCGCGGTTTCCTCGCGGGCGACGATCAGATCCTTGAGGTCGATGGCGCCATAGAACGATCCGTCGTCGTCGCTGACGAAGAGGGTGGAGATATTGTCGTTTTCCTCGGCCTGTGCAACCAGCGCGCGCATGGCCTGTTTGACGGAAAGATGGCGGCTGATGGAGACGAAGTTGGTGCTCATCGCGCTGCCGATTTCGTCCGGCTGATAGGAGCAGATGAGGCGGATGTCGTGCTGCGATTCGGGATCGAGCTTCTCCATCAGGGCGCTGCGCAGCTCGGGGAGACGGTTTCCAGCGCGTCAACCGCGTCGTCGGCATCCATGGCCTCGACGATATCGGCGGCCTGCTCCTGCGGCAGCTCGCGGAGGTACTTGCCCGCGTCGCTGACATAGGCGAAGACGTCGCCCAGACGCTCGACGCCGAGCAGGCGATACAGCCGCGCGCGCTGGCGAACGTCGAGCAGCTCGAGCGCGGCGGCGATGTCGCATTCGTGCGCGTCGTGCAGCACGGCGGCGAGCTGCTCGTCGGTCTGGCCGCCGGAGCGAAGCAGGCGCGCCAGCTCGCTGACGCGGGCGGACATGGAAAGCGATCCTGCCCTTTTTTCTTCCATAGCGATCCCTTATTTCTTCATGTATTTGTGAATCTGGTCGAGCACGAGCTGCGTGCCGTCCGCGTCCGGCAGGGCGGCGAGGCGCTGACGCAGCAGCTCGCGATCCGCCCAAAGCGCGTCGATGGCGGGCGGCAGGGATTCGGCGGTCAGCTCGCTCTGCGGCATGACGTGCGCCAGACCGCGCGCCTTGAGCGAATTGGCGTTGAGCACCTGATCGCCGCGCCCGCTGTGGTAGGGGATCAGCAGCGCGGGCTTGCACAGCGCCATCAGCTCGGAGAGCGAATTGCTGCCCGCGCGGGAGAGCATGATATCCGCGCAGGCGAACGCATCCGGCAGCTCGTCGGAGAGGTATTCAAACTGCTTGTAGCCCGGCGTGTTTTCAAGCGACGCATCCAGATTCCCCTTGCCGCAGACATGGAGCACGTCGAACCGCTTGGTCAGCGCCGGAAGCGCCTCGCGGAGCACCGCGTTGACCGTCTGCGCGCCCAGCGAGCCGCCGATCATCATTAAAACGGGCTTTTGGCCGTCAAAGCCGGCCAGCCTGAGGCCGCGCGCGCGGTCGCCGGAGAAAATCTGCGCGCGAAGCGGCGTACCCGTCAGAACGCCCTTTCGGGGCGAGCAGCTTTGCGCACTCTGGGAACGTTGTGCAGACGGATTTGGCGAACGGCTTGCACAGCTTGTTGGCCAGCCCCGGCGTGATATCGCTTTCGTGCATCACCACCGGCACGCCGCAGATGGCCGCGCCGAAGACGACCGGAACGCTGACAAAGCCGCCCTTGGAGAACACGACGTTCGGCTTCAGCCTGCCGATGACGCCGATGCTCTGGAACGCGCCCGCGATGACGCGGAAGGGATCGATGAAGTTTTTCCAATCGAAATAGCGGCGCAGCTTGCCGGAGCTGACCGCGTGATAGGTCACGCCCTGCATCGGCTCAATCAGCGTGCGCTCGATGCCGTTCTTTGTGCCGATATAGTGAATATCCCAGCCCTCCTCGAGCAGATGGGGGATGAGCGCCTGATTGGGCGAGACATGGCCGGCCGTGCCGCCGCCGGTTAAAACAATGCGTTTCACGCAAAGACCTCCCTGAGTTGATTTGGCTATATTATAGCAAGCAAAAAGCGGAGGGTCAAGGGGAAGGCGCGGCGTGAAAACTGCGTTAAAAAGTGTTCAGTTGGTGTAGCGTTGCCGTAAAGCGGATGGAAATTTGTCACAAGCGGACGAATTTTTATAAAGATAACAAATTGGTGCGGAAATTCGGTGCGAAATGTGTTATAATCAAGCTGTTCAATACTGTCAAACGGGAGAATCTCATCGACATTATGAAGGGGTATTCAAGCATGAACGAGAACATCGAGTCGTCCCAGAAATTCCCGATGCGGCCTGTCGCGCCGCTGGGCGTCATCGCCATGAACGGCTGCGAGGAAATGGGCCGCAGGGTCAACGAGTATCTGATGAACTGGCAGGTGGACGCGACCTCCGACCAGAAGCTCCACAGCTTCTACGGCTCGGATAAGAACGGCTTCCTGCTGGAAGCGCACTGCCCGCGCTTCGGCACCGGCGAGGGCAAGGGCATGATTAAGGATACCGTTCGCGGCTATGATCTGTTCATCATCTGCGACGTGGGCGCGTATCAGTGCACCTACAAGCTCTATGGCCGCGAGGTTCCGATGACGCCGGACGAGCACTACGCCGATCTCAAGCGCATCATCGCGGCGGTCAGCGGCAAGGCTTACCGCATCAACGTCATCATGCCGATGCTCTACGAAGGCCGCCAGCATCGCCGCACCTCCCGCGAGTCCATGGACTGCGCCGTGATGCTCCAGGAGCTGGTCGCGATGGGCGTTTCCAACATCATCACCTTCGACGCGCACGATCCGCGCGTGCAGAACGCCATCCCGTTGAGCGGCTTTGAAAGCATCATGCCGACCTACCAGATGCTCAAGGCCATGTGCCATACCTACGATGATCTTCGCATCGACAAGCATCACATGATGGTCATTTCCCCGGACGAGGGCGCGCTCAACCGCAACATCTATTACAGCTCCGCGATGGGCGTGGACATGGGCATGTTCTACAAGCGCCGCGATTACACCCGCGTGGTCAACGGCCGCAACCCGATCATCGCGCACGAGTATCTGGGCGACAGCGTGGAGGGCAAGGATGTGTTCGTGGCCGACGACATCATCGCTTCCGGCGACTCCATCCTCGATCTGGCGTATAACCTCAAGCGGCGCAAGGCCAAGCGCGTGTTCGCGGGCGCGACGTTCGCGTTCTTCACCAGCGGCCTGGAGGCGTTTGATAAGGCGTATGCCGAGGGCGTGATCGACCACGTGTTCGCTACGAACCTGACCTATACCCCCAAAGAGGTGCTCGAACGCCCGTGGTTCAGCCAGGCGGACATGAGCAAATACATGGCGTTCGTCATCGCGACGCTCAACCACGATCAGTCCCTGAGCTACCTGCTCAACCCGTGGAACCGCATCGAAGCTGCTGACGAAGTACCGCGCCGATCATCCCGTCGAGGATTGAGATTCCCCGCACACAAGCATAAATGAAATCCGCATCGGCGCCACGCCGGTGCGGATTTTTTTGTTGCGCCAATCATTGAGCAAAAAGCGAATGTTGCACAAAGCGCGGGCGCGCAATGCGCGCCCCTACGGGCACGGCGGCGTAATGCGCAGTTCCTTTTTTCCGCAACATTGTAGGGGCGCGCATCGCGCGCCCGTTATTGGAATTTGTGCAAAATTTCGGATTTGCTCATTTACTGTAGCTCCATTTTTCTGCAAAAAAAGAAGGCGAACCGCAGTCGATTCACCTTCCTGATGGGTTTGTTCAATTAGCCGCCGAAGGAAACATCCTCGTCCGCGTTGTCCTCGCCCTCGACAGGCGCCGGCGTCGCGTTGGCGCTGGCCTTCGGGGTGCGGGTCGGCTTCGGGTGCGGGTCGGCTTCGGGGTCGCGGTCGGGGCCGGAGTGGCCTGCGCGGTCGCGCCTTCGATCTGCTCGCCCGCATTCACGATGACGGCCTGATCGTTGTTGACGATCTGGATGAAGGTCTTGCCAACCTTCATTTCGAGCTCCTCGCCGTTCTCGTCGAAGAAGATCATGCGGGCGGGGAGGGACTTCGCGTCGTCGCCGGTCTTGCCGTCATGGGTGCGCACCCACGTGCCGCGGATGTACTTGCCATTCTGGAAGATTTCGGCCACGCCCTGGCCGACGAGCTGAATCACCGGGCGCTGCGGGGCGTTGTTGAACCAGCTAACATCGGTGCGGAGCACGATCACGTTGGCGTATTCCGTCTGCGCGCCGGTGAGAGCGTCGTAGTACGGCGCGCCGTTGCGATAGCGCTCGTACAGGCCGGTCATCTCGTTGTATTCGTAGGAAGAGACGTAGGCCGGGTTCGTGGTCTTGTAGTTGATGGTGATGGCGGAAACGTCCACGCCGCGGTCAAGGCCGGTCTCGGTGAACTTGAACGGGTGCTTGGTCGATTCGCTGGTGAACAGGGAGGCGACGGCGTTCATGTTGATCTGAACGTTGTGCGGCGCGACGTGCTCGCCGTCGTTCTCGCGGCGGAACAGATCGCTGTAATTGCGCTCGGTGCCCTCGACGAACGGGAAGACCCAGCGGCCCTTCTGGCGCGCGTCGGAATGGACGGAAAGCGCCCAGTCGTCCACGTCAACGACGAGGTTGGGGCCCTTCGCCCAGTTCTGCCAGCCGTAGAACACCCATGCGCTATCCCAAATCTCGCGCAGGCTGCCCATCGGCACGCGCGCGGAACGGACAGGACCCGCGTAGGACGGGATCGTGCCCATGAAGAGCATGGCGGAACGGGTGGAACCGTCGGCCTGAACCGGCATTTCATAGGAAATATCGGCGGAAGCGACGCCCCAGTGCGGCAGCGCCTCCGGGTGCGCGTCGATGTTGACGAGGATCGGATAATAGTTGCCGTACCAGCTCTCGCCGGTCAGCGGATTTATGCCGTCCACGACCGGGTTTTCATCCGGCACATTGACGGAGATCTTTCGTGAAGAAGTGATTCCCTTGGTGGGCAGCTCGAGGTAGTAGGAATCCTCCGCAGCGGCGACAGCGCTCGTGCCCATCAGGCAGACGGCGGCAGCCGCGAGGAACCATTTGTACATGCGATGCAAAATAACACCTCCAAAATGTTTCAAAAAAGATACCAACCGAAACAATGATACATCAAAAAAGATTATGGCAAGTGTTTTTAACAATAATTGGGCAAAAAGCAAATTCTACACAAAAAGCGGGCGCGCAATGCGCGGTTGTTTTTTCGCAACGTTGTAGGGGCGCGCATTGCGCGCCCGTTATCGGAATTCATGCAAAATCTCGGATTTGCTCATTTACCGTTTTTAACAAAAAGGCGGCGCGGCGCATAAGCTGCAAAAAGCGGGGGAAAATGACGCTCAAAGGCAAATTTGCAGGAATGAAAATTGAAATGTGCAAAGTGGACGAAGAACAACGACAAATAAAGGCAAAATGGCGATTGCAAAACGGGTAAAATGGATGTATAATGTCTGTGAAATTCATTTCGGGCGGCAATGAAGTCGGCTGACCCGGTTTAAGGGGCGTTTGTCTTGTCCTTGAGCTTTCTCGTATGTGCGCGTCGATTGCGCCGTCTCCCACGCTGGCGATCGACGCAAAGGCGAAGGAAATGCGCCGGAGCGGGCGCGACGTGGTGTCCTTCAGCGTCGGTGAGCCGGATTTCGTCACCCCGCAGTATATCCGCACCGCCGCGCACGAGGCGCTGGATATGGGGCTGACCAAGTATACGCCGGCGGCCGGCACGCTCGGCCTGCGCCGCGCTATCTGCGAAAAGCTGCGCTGGGACAACGGACTGGAGTATTCGCCCTCGGAGGTGATCGTCTCCAACGGCGCGAAATTCTCCATCTACGCCGCGCTGGCCGCGATTGTGAACCCCGGAGACGAGGTCATCATCCCGACGCCGTGCTGGGTTTTCCTATCCGGAAATCGTGCGCATCGTCGGCGGCGTGCCGGTGCTGGTGCAGGGCGACGTGAAGAAGGGCTTCGTCACCGGGCGGAGGATCTCGCGCCCTACGTCACCGAAGCGCACCAAGGCGCTGATTCTCAACTCGCCGAACAATCCGAACGGCTGCATCTGGAACCGCGAGCAGTTGGCGGGCATCGCGAAGCTGGCGGTGGAGAAGGGCTTCTACGTCGTCTCCGACGAAATCTATGAAAAAGCTGATTTACGACGGCGAGGAGCACGTCTCCATCGCGTCGCTGGGCGAGGATATCTTCCGGCAGACCATCGTGATCAACGGCGTTTCCAAATCCCTACGCGATGACGGGCTGGCGCATCGGCTACCACCGGGGCCGATTGAGGTGATCCGCGCCATGAGCAGCCTGCAAAGCCAGGTCGCCAGCGGCAGCAACTCGATTGCGCAGTATGCCGCCGAGGAAGCGCTGCGCTCCCCGAAGGGGCGCGAAGCGATTGAGCGCATGCACAGGGCTTATGACGAGCGCCGCCGCCATATTGTGCAGCGCCTCAACGCCATCGACGGGCTGACCTGCGTGATGCCCAAGGGCGCGTTCTACGTGATGGTGGACATGAGCGCGCTGATCGGCAAGCATCTGGGCGACCGGCAGATCGGCGGCTCGATGGACTTTGCCGACATGCTGCTGGAAAACGCGAACGTTGCGCTGACCCCCGGCACGGCCTTCTGCGCGGAGGGCTACTGCCGCATCTCCTACGCGACCTCGATGGAGCAGATCGACAAGGGCGTTGACCGCATCGAGCATTTTGTGAATAATCTGGTGTAAAAGAATAGATAAAACGGAATCAATTCCCTTAAAATGCAGGAATTTGAATGAGTTATTCAAATTCCTGTATTTTTAGTACATTCAAAAACGTGAAAACACTGTCAATATCAAACATTGTCGGTGGATTGTTGTTTGCACATTCTAACAAATATGAATAAAGGACTTTCAAAAGCGCGGGATTTATGGTATCATCGGGGCGAGCAGACGGCTGAATGTGTCCGGGAAAAACGGACAGACTAGACAAGGACGAAAAAGCGGAGAAGCCGCGTTAGAAAACCGTTAAGAAAAAGGCCGGTTTTCCGCCGTCCGCCGCGGAAATGCGGCGGTTTATCCGATTTAAGCGGATGGATTCTGTACAAAGAAACGGGAAAACGGTTCAACGTCAAAGCGCGCGGCGTTTCCTTGGCGAGTTCGTCAGTTGTGCGAACATTTCGGCCATGCTACAATAACCACGTTTTCATCAGCATCAACGACCACCCATAAAGGAGAGTTTGCATGGTTCATTTTGAGCAGTGGGAAGGCTTCGAGGGCCGCATCTGGCGCGAAGAGGTCAACGTTCGCGACTTTATTCAGAAGAACTACAAGCCCTACGCGGGGGACGAGCGTTTCCTCGCCGGCCCGACGGAGGCGACGGATAAACTCTGGGGCATCCTCCAGAAGCTGCAAAGGAGGAGCGCGCGAAGGGTGGCGTGCTGGATATGGAGACGCACGTCGTCTCCGGCCTGACGGCTTACGGGGCGGGCTACATCAGCGAGGCGGACAAGGCGCTTGAGCAGATTGTCGGCCTGCAGACGGATAAGCCGCTCAAGCGCGCGTTCATGCCGTTCGGCGGCATCAAGATGGCGGAGGAAGCCTGCCGCAACTACGGCTATGAGCCCGACCCTGAGCTGCACAGGATCTTCACCGAGTACGCGCCGACCCACAACGAAGGCGTGTTCATGGCCTACACCCGGAGATGAAGAAGGCGCGCCACAACAAGATCATCACCGGCCTGCCGGATACCTACGGCCGCGGCCGCATCGTCGGCGATTACCGCCGCGTTGCGCTCTACGGCATTGATTTCCTGATCGAGGAAAAGACGAAGGATCTGGCCAACTGCGGCGACGGCACGATGACCGAGGACGTCATCCGCCTGCGCGAGGAAATCGCCAAGCAGATCAAGGCGCTCAAGGGCATGAAGGCGATGGCCGCCGCCTACGGCTTTGACATCAGCAAGCCCGCGGCCAACGCGAAGGAAGCCTGCCAGTGGCTGTATTTCGGCTATCTGGCCGCGATCAAGACGCAGAACGGCGCGGCGATGTCCGTGGGGCGCATCTCCACGTTCCTGGATATCTATATGGAGCGCGATCTGGCGCGCGGCCTCATCACAGAGACGCAGGCGCAGGAGCTGATCGACCATATGGTGATGAAGTTCCGCATGGTCAAGTTCGCCCGGATTCCGAGCTACAACGCGCTGTTCTCCGGCGACCCGGTCTGGGCGACGCTGGAGGTCGGCGGCATCGGCGTGGACGGCCGCTCGATGGTCACCAAGAACGACTATCGTTTCCTGCACACGCTGGAAAACATGGGGCCGTCCCCGGAACCGAACATGACCGTGCTCTATTCCGAGGATCTGCCGGATGCGTTCAAGCATTACGCCGCGAAGATCTCCGTGCTGACCAGCTCGGTGCAGTATGAGAACGACGACGTAATGAAGCCGGTCTGGGGCGACGACTACTCCATCTGCTGCTGCGTCTCCGCGACGCAGACCGGCAAGGAGATGCAGTTCTTCGGCGCGCGCGCGAATCTGGCGAAGTGCCTGCTCTACGCGCTCAACGGCGGCGTGGATGTGAAGACCCGCGAGCAGGTCGGCCCGGCGTATCGCCCGGTCGCCGGCGAGGTGCTCGATTACGACGAGGTGATCGCCGCCTACGACCGCATGATGGATTGGCTGGCGGGGCTGTACGTGAATACGCTGAACCTGATTCAGTATATGCACGACAAATATTATTATGAAGCGGCGGAAATGGCGCTGATTGATACCGACGTGCGCCGCACCTTCGCGACGGGCATCGCGGGCTTCTCCCATGTGGTGGACAGCCTGAGCGCCATCAAGTACGCCAAGGTGACCCCGATCCGCGACGAGACCGGCCTGATTGTCGATTTCAAGACTGAGGGCGATTTCCCGCGCTACGGCAACGACGACGACCGCGCCGACGACATCGCCGTGTGGCTGCTGGGCAAGTTCCTTGAAAAGATCAAGAAGCGCCACACCTACCGTGATTCCGAGCCGACGACCTCCATTCTGACCATCACCTCCAACGTCGTCTACGGCAAGGCGACCGGCAGCATGCCGGATGGCCGCAAGGCGGGCGAGCCGCTCTCCCCGGGCGCGAACCCGAGCTACGGCGCGGAGAAGAACGGCCTGCTGGCCTCCCTCAACTCCACCGCCAAGCTGCCGTATCACTGGGCGCTGGACGGCATTTCCAATACGCAGACGATCAACCCCGGCGCGCTGGGGCACAGCGACGAGGAGCGCGCCAAGAACCTCGTGCAGGTGATGGACGGCTACTTCATGCAGGGCGCGCATCATCTGAATGTCAATGTGTTCGGCACCGAGAAGCTCATCGACGCGATGGAGCATCCGGAGAAGGAGGAATATGCCAACTTCACCATCCGCGTATCCGGCTACGCCGTCAAGTTCATCGACCTCACCCGCGAGCAGCAGCTCGACGTCATCGCCCGCACCTGCCATGACCGCATGTAAGCCGATCGGACGGGTGCACTCCGTCGAGAGCTTCGGCCTTGTGGACGGCCCCGGCGTGCGCTATGTGATCTTTTTGCAGGGCTGTGCGATGCGCTGCCAATTCTGCCACAACCCCGATTCGTGGGAGACGGGCAACCCCGCTGCCGAGACGACGGGCGCGGAAACCCTGATTGAGCGGGCGCTGCGCTACAAAAAATACTGGGGCAAGGACGGAAAGCGCGGCGGCATCACCGTCAGCGGCGGCGAGCCGATGCTCCAAATGGAATTTGTGACGGCGCTGTTCGAGCTGGCGCACCAAAGGGGCGTGCACACCGTGCTGGATACGGCGGGTCAGCCCTATCGGGCGGATGCGGCGGATCAGCGGGCGTTTGAGCGGCTGATGGACGTCACTGATCTGGTGATGCTCGACCTCAAGGCGATGGACGAGAAACTGCACCGGCGCGTGACCGGAACGGGCAACGCGAACATCCTTGCGATGGCGCGAAAGCTGAGCGACATGGGCAAGCCGATGTGGATTCGCCATGTGCTTGTGCCCGGCCTGACGGACAGCGAGGACGACCTCAGGCAGATGGCCGCGTTCATCGGGACGCTGAAGACGGTGGAGCGCGTGGAAATTCTGCCGTATCACACGCTCGGCCTTTCCAAGTTGAAGAAGCTGGGCATCGCCTACCCGCTGGACGGCGTGCCCGCGCCGACGGCGGACGAGGTTACGCGCGCCGAGCGCATTTGGGAATCTGCTGACACAAAAAGCGGCGTTTTCGACGGAAAGCGCCGCTTTTCTGCGTTGCCGGACTTGACGGGAAAGCGTCCAGATGCTATATTAAACATACTGAAAAGTGGGGAAAACCGCGACGCGCTGACCGGCGAACATACCGTACGGAAACAGGCGCTGCGGATGCAATAAAAAACAACGGAAATAGAACGAGGAGAGAAGACATGACGGATCAGACAACGTATAGACAGAAAATACGAAACGAAAAGGAAGAGATTGATCTCGTTCAAATGATTCAGTATGTTCTCCAAAAATGGAAGATTCTGCTGCTGGCCGGCGTGGTTGGGCTGCTTTTGGGCGGCGCGTTCGGCGCAATGAAGACGGGAAAAGAGCCGGCGCAGATGGACATCAACGACCTGAACGCCGACCAGATTCAGCAATACGCGAACTATCACCAGTTCTATGAGGACGAGGTGGCGCGCCAGAAGGAATCCATCTACATGAACATGGATCCGGGAGCGGTCTATATGGCGGACAAGAGCTATTATGTCGCCGCGCAGGAAAGCGATCTGAACCGTCTCGGCCTTGCGATCAGCTCGATTTTGCAGAAGCAGGAAGTATACGACCAGATTTGGGCGGAAACGGGGCTGACGTGTAGCCAGAGCAGCCTCTCGGAATTGATGAGCGTCACGTTTGCGGAAACGGAAAAGAATGCCATCCAGCTTAGCGATGATCGCAGCAGCGACGGCAGAGTCAACATTTCGGTTGCCGCGCCCAGCGTGGAAATCGGCGAAAAGATTCTGGCGGTGCTCGATGAGCAGGTTCAGGCGGTTTGCGCGCAGGTTGCGCAGACTGCCGAGAACGGGATGACCTATGAAGCGATGACCCAGAGCGGCCGGACGGGCTACTGCGAGGACGTGGTTACCGCGCGGCAAAATGGCGAGAAGCGGTTGGCCACATATCAGGAAACCCTCGGCAAAATTGAAGCGAAATTGACCGACAACGACAAGGCGTATTATGCGCAGGTCTACGAGGGCAGCTGGAAGCCGGAGAACAAGATGCCCAAGTGGGCGGCGTTCGGCGGTGCGGTGCTCTTTGTGCTGGCGGGCGGCTGGTTTGCGCTGGCGTTCCTGCTGGATGGCAGCGTGAAGGGCACGGACGAGCTGGAGGATCGATACGGCCTGCATCTGCTGGCGCGCGTCGAGCCCGAAGGCGCGGCGAAAAAGAACCTGCGCGGCCTGGATAAGCTGTTTGCCGAAAAGCCGCAGTACAACGACGGGGCGTATCTGTCCGCCGCGCTGAGCGCGACAGGCATAAGCGGCCTCGTTCTGAGCGGCGACTTGGCCAATGCGCAGATTGCGCAGACGATGAAGACGGCGGCGCAGGCGGGGGGATACAAGGTCTGCGATCGCTTCGAGGTGGACGCTCAGGCCGTTGCGGATAAGATGGACGGCGTGGTGTTGTTCATTCAGCCGTGGGTCACGAAGAAAGCGCAGGTGCTTCGCGAGCTGGAAATCTGCGATTTTAACGGGCTGCCCGTGATCGGCTTCGTGGCGGTCGGCTGAGAAAGAAAAAACAGAAAGCGAATGGAAGAGTATGTACGAGCGGGAATTAAGGGCTGGCTGAAGCATCTTGACTTTATTTTGCTGGATATGCTCAGCCTTGCGCTTGCGCTTTTTGCCGCATTCAGCTTGCGGTTCAGCCAAGCTTGGGGCAGCTATCAGACGGAGCTGTACCGAGAACTGCTGGTTATGCTGATGTTGCTGGATTTCACGGTCTGCGTGATGTTCAACACGATGCACGACGCTCAGGCGCGGAATGTATCAGGAAGTGCTTGAGAGTGTGAAGCATGCGGCGATTGTCTTTGCCGTTATGACCGTACTGCTGGTCGCGCTCAAGATCAGCAATTCATATTCGCGAATCATTCTCTACGGCACATCGGCGCTGCACATGGTCTTGGGCTGCGCGCTTCGGCAGATCTACAAGAAGCTGCTGCAAAAGCGGATAAAGCACGAGAAAAGGCGCGCCGTGTTGATTGTCGCGCCGGAAGCGCGCGCGGCGGAGGTAGCCCAAATGCTGCTGACAACCGCAAACGATGCGTTTGACTTGGCGGGGCTCGTGCTCTCGGATCGCGACGCGCAGGGGGAGACGCTGAACGGAATCCCGGTGGTGGCGAATCTGAGCGACGCGGCGGAGTACATCTGCCGCGAGTGGGTGGACGAGGTGTTCATCGAGGCGGACGCGATCAAGGCGGCGAAAAAGCTCGTTGCGCAGTGCCAGGAGATGGGCGTCGTCGTGCACGAGCAGCTGATGCTGGAGAGCGGCGTGAGCCAGAAGCAGCTCGTCGAGCACATCGGCGATTACACGGTGCTGACCAGCACGGTGAATTACGCCACGCCGTTTCAGGCGCTGGTCAAGCGGCTGATGGATATCGTCGGCGGCCTGATCGGCTGCGTGCTGGCCGGAATCATCATCCTGATCGTCGGCCCGCAGATCAAAAAGGCTTCGCCGGGGCCGATCATCTATTCGCAGGAGCGCATCGGGCAGAACGGGCGGCGATTCAAATTCTATAAAATCCGCAGCATGTATCTGGACGCGGACGAGCGCAAAAAGGATTTGATGAAGGAAAACCGCGTTTCGGACGGCCTGATGTTCAAGCTGGATTTCGACCCGCGCATCATCGGCAACGAAATTCTGCCGGACGGCACGAAAAAAACGGGCATCGGCGCGTTCATCCGCAACACGAGCCTCGACGAATTTCCGCAGTTTTTCAACGTGCTCAAGGGCGATATGAGCCTTGTCGGCACGAGGCCGCCGACGGTGGACGAATGGGATAAATACGAGCTGCATCACCGTGCCCGCATGGCGATGAAACCGGGCATTACGGGCATGTGGCAGGTCAGCGGCCGAAGCGACATCACGGATTTCGAGCAGATTGTCAAGCTCGATACGCATCAAAGATGCTGGTTCTGTATTCATCGGGAATACCGCAGCCGGTATCTGCAACGCGCAGTATTGCTTTGCCGTTTGACCGGCTGATCGTAATCTGCACAGAACCGCCCGGCTGATTGTACTTGATCGCATTTTCCACAAGGTTGAACAGCATACGGTAAATCAGAGCATCGCTTCCGATAATATGAATATCCTCACATTCCTGATGCAAGGTGATCTGCTTTTTCTGGGCCAGCGGCGTCAGATCCGTCACAATTTCATCTGCCAGCGGCGCAAGCTCAATGCAGTCATCCCGCGGAACGGCCTGCAAATTGCTCATTTCCAGCAGGGTCCGTACAAGCGCCGATAAACGGGCTATCTGCTCTGTCTGAAAGTGTACCAGCTCTGCGGTTTCCGCGTCCGTATTCATGTGATCTTCGGCGAAGATTTCCAGTTTTGCCTGCATGATGGCCAGCGGTGTTTTCAGCTCATGGGCTGCATTCCCAGCAAACTGTCGCTGTAGGTCAAAGGAATGGGCCAGGCGATCCAGCATTTGATTGACAGATTGACTTAGCTGCCGAAATTCCGCAACGGTATTTTCTTCCAGCCGTACATCAACCAGATTATCCTGATCGACCTTCTCGGCCTGCTGTGCCAGCTCTTTCAGTGGTTCCAGCGCTTTGCCGCTGATAAAATAAGCAATCGCTGCGCTGAACAGCGTCACCACTGCCGTAATGCACCACCCTTTGCGGCCAAAAATCGTCTTTGTATCGTAAACCTCTTGCGAGAATTGCACCAGAAAGTCTGACATCTGATCTTCGGGGATCTCTATGGTCAGATCCTCCCCGCCGTCCTGTTGATATTGTAAAATGTACCCGTTCAGATTGTCCATACCGGAGGCACCGGAGCGATACAGCAACAAATTCAGGCAGATGCAGGCACCCGCAATCAGTAATGCCGTCATAAGTGTGATGCGCCATTGCAAAGATAATCGCTTCATTGTTCGCTC
>VOFB01000699.1_pt1 | contig 38000 bp, 65 predicted proteins | sample 5384141 | NCBI WGS metagenome assembly VOFB01 (sample SAMN12384721, study PRJNA508395) | human gut metagenome | isolation source: healthy gut A | host: Homo sapiens
AGAATGTTTCAGTTGTTACTCGTTGGTATTTTCAGACGGAAGCAAGTCATTAGTAACCACTCAGTTTACGTCATTTGCGGTTGAATTTCCTCTCCCCCGAGGCTGCTGCCACCGCCTGAATTGCCTCGAACTTCCGCCGCCGGTTTCTTCTTTGTTTTTTCGGTTTCAATTTTTCTGCAAATTCATCGTATTTTTTGCTTCTAACTGCGAAACTGATTTTATATTAGATACTTTACTTTTTCAGTTCACTGCTTAAAATTATTCAAAATCCACATCAAATCAAACTCTTTTGTATGTTTATCCAGCAAATTTATTGCATTTCCGTTAACATGAAATAGTCAAGCGCGCCTCAGTTTCGAAACTAAGCCAGCTTACCGTAATCCAACATCACCATTGGCACCATAAAGTTAAACGTATTTTACGCTTGATGGTTTCTCTAAGATTGTAGCATGGAAGCACGTCCCTGCGTACGCAGATGTACCGCCGCGAGATTTGGTTTTAGCTTTCGTGAGATTCATAATGATATTTCAGGTCGAGGGTTTAACTCGGTTTGCCTGTTTCACAGCACTACAACTCAAAACCGGGTGCTTTATCTATGACAAAAAATCTCGGCTGCCAGCTTGAAGACGGTACAGAAGCTCACTTCTTTCAGCGGCGTCTAAAAGAAACTAGTTCTTCAATCAGGTACTCATCTGAAGCACCGGCAGTTCAAAGGCTTGCAAGGGGCGGTGTTTCTTCCGTCCTCGGTGGGGATATAGTCATAGACACAGGTTTTGCCATCCTCGATAATCTTTATAGGCGTTGGCACGGTGCGGTCCGTATGCGTTGTTCGCCTTCAGGTTTCCCCACTTGTCATTGCTCTTTCCCTCAATGTTCCATTCCCCGGTGAATTTGGAGAAATGGATTTTGATATTCCATCGGTTGCAGTTGGGCGTATCCAGCAGTTGGAACATAAATTCCGACACGTCGCTGATGGGAATCCATGTGGCTCCAGCCGCACCTGATTTCCGATGCGGTCAAATCCTTCGGCTGTACCTTTTCCAGTGCCTCCCGTTGCTTTGATAGGCTTCGGACGCCAATGCCGCCAGCTTCGCCTCTTTCAGTTTTTTCCCGGACATTGCCGGATAAATATTCATCTTCCAGAACAAACTCAGGCTCCCTCCGTTACATTGGGCAGACGGAAAATCACGCCGGACAGCTCCCGCTCGATTTCCTCCGCACTTTTCCCGGTCAGGGAACACATATAATCCATGTCCACTCTGGCTTTTCAGATAAAGATAACGACAACGCTTCGCTGGCGGTATCCACCTTTGTCACCGCCTGATGCGGCTTGATGGTGCGCTTATGGAACATATCGGCTTTCCGTGCGTGTATGCCGTCCTCCGCCACAATCTCTAAAGAGCAGAGCAGCGGATAGCTGTTATCGTCCGAAAAGACCATGCTGTTCGCCCTAGCATTCAGTATCCCGTATTTCTTCTGGAACGCATCGTACAGTTGGTTTAACTTCCTCTGCTGTTCTTCGATGACCGTATCGGCGTACCCTTCCGTCTGGTAAGCAATCAGCTCCCGCACACAGTCACGGATGGCAGCCATGCCTTTACCCGGTTTGCGGCGGTCACGGACAGCTCCACGGGCTTCATGCGGCTGTTCTCCCGGTAGTAGATTTTCCCGTCATAAACGGTGAAGGAGAAATTGGCAACGGACGGATCGGCGGGGATAGAGTTATCTTCTTCCTCCACTAATTCGTCCGTTTCCTGTTCCGCAATCTCCGCCTGAATGTTTTCCACCGCCCCTGCAAGCAGGGTTTCAAGGCTGGCGTCCTCATACGGGCGGCAGACGCTGTCCATGCCGTATTTCGTACTCTCCATTACCATCTCGCCCAACACCATCTCCGGGTGTTCCACAAAATAGCGGTTCTGCGTAATCCGTTTTCATCAACATCAAGGTATAACCAGTCCGGCTCCGTTTCCACCATGCGGTCACGCTTCTGCAAAATAAAATATCAGAGGTTACTTCCGTCCCCGCATTTTTCTTAAACGTATCGTTGGGAAGCCTTATGGCTCCCAAAAGCTCCGCCCGCTGTGCGATATATTTGCGTATCGCCGGGTTCTTCTTGTCCATCGTCCCCGATGACGTGATAAACGCAATCACTCCGCCCGGCCTGACTTTATCCAGCGTCTTTGCAAAAAAATAGTCATGCACAAGGAAGTTGTTTTTGTCATACCGCCTGTCGGATAATTTAAACTGGCCGAATGGGACATTGCCGATTGCCACGTCAAAAAGCTGTCCGGCAGCTCTGCTTCTTCGTACCCCTGCAAGGCAACCGTGGATTTCTGGTAAAGCTGCCCTGCAATCCTGCCCGACATGCTGTCAATCTCCACCCGTATATCTTGCAGTCTGATAAGCTCTCCGGCTTCATGCCGATGAAGTTGCCCACCGCACAGGACGGCTCTAAGATGTTGCCGGATTTTAAGCCCATGTTCTCCAATGCCTGATACATGGCACGGATGACAACGGGCGGCGTGTAAAATGCGGTCAAAGTTGACTGCCTTGCGGCGGCGTATTCCTCCTGCGTCAATACGGTTTTCAGTTCCAGGTACTCATATCCCCATGCGGATTTGGTTTCGTCAAATGCGTCCGACAAGCCGCCCCAGCCCACATACTTTGATAAGATTTCCTGCTCATCCGGCGTTGCGTACCTGTCCTCTTCCTCGCACTTCTTCAATAGCTGGATGGCGGCAATGTTCGCCCGGAACTTCTCTTTTGGCGTCCCATGCCCCAGCTCGTCATTGGTAATCCGGTACTGGCTCCGCTGCTCCGCTGGGATTTCCGGGTGCAGGTCAAAGCCCCGTATCCTGCCCGCTGGCTTTTTTCTTCTCCCACGCCGGCGCAAGGTCTGCCGGTTCACTGCTTTCTTTTTCCGTGCCGATTGGGACGTCGCTTTCCGATAGCTGCTTTTCCTCTCTGATCGGCAAATATCCCTGTTCCCGGATATTTTTAAACCACTGGCTTGCAAAATCATTTAATTCGTTCTCCAGTGCCTCGTCCACAACGCCATCTATCACTACCTGCTCAAAACGGTTTAAATTGTCCTGCTGGAATGTCCTTGCATTTAAGGTCTTAGCCTCATGGTCGAACACAAACTCCATATCCGGGTCGGCAAGGGAATCCCCGTTCTGCGTGTAATAATGGGAGATTGCAATGCGGTTCTCCCCGATGCTTTCCACGGTAAGCGGCATAAAGGACTGCCCTGCTTCAAACGATTTTGATTCCGTTTCCCACGCAGCACCTCCGGCGCAAGCTCCATGAGGGCACGGTAATTTTTCTGTGCCACGGTAAGGTTTTCTTCCGGGATTTCCTCTTTTTCCGTCTTTGGTGAAGCGGTTCCCTGCCCGTCCCCTGCGGGAAGGGGTTCCGTGTTTTCTTTTCGGCTGGTGGTTCCGGCAATGGCCGTTTGGTTTTCAAATGGTCATTTGCCGGGTTTTCACGCAGCTTGCAGTCAAATTCCTCACGGGGCATATCTTTTCGTGAACAGCGGGTAGGTGAGGTCATGCAATACTACCATGCTGTCGGTCATGGTAAAGGATTTCATATTTCTCCATGCCGATATACACCACGGTTTCCGGCTGAAGGTCATAGGGCTGGTTCATGGCCGGAAGCCCCTGCACTTCCTCAATCAGTCCCGCAAGCTCCTGATACGCCTCCACATCCGGCTCCGTTGCCTGCTGGACGCTGATAAGGTAATCTAAAATCGCCCCAACCTCGTCTGGATTTGAGAGCTGCTTTTCAATCTGCGCTATCGCCTCCTGCTCGGATTCCCCCTGCTCTATATTCGCCTCATATGCCCGCAGGTCGGTTTCCTTATAAAGCTCATTGAGCCTTTTTGCAAGGCTGTCCGGCTCTGCCTTTTTCCCCTCCGGGGGAATGGGCGGCTCCGGTTCCGGCAGGGACGGTGTTTCTGTTTCGGTTGGTATGGGCGAAATCAGACTGAATTTCCCGTCCCGGTAGTCCATAAGGTCACGGTACACCTTCTGCATGAATGGATAACGGTTGTCATAATCTGCGGTATTATTAAGCACTTCCGCCATTACGGTCAAGATTTCTTCCACACGCTCCGGGATGTCAAGCTGCGGCCGGATTGCCTTCACGCCTGCACGGTACTCCGAACCAAACGGATAGGGGCGCGCCACTTCCTCCGGCTGGTTCTTATAAAAATGGTAGATTTCAGCCGTAAGGACGCTTTTTTCATACTCCGGCAGGTACTCCATTTCTTTTTCCGTCATATACCGCCCTGCGGCAATCAGCTCGTCAATGCGCTTTGCAACCTTTCCCCATTTCAGCAGGATTTCCGTTTCACCCTTTATAATCTGCATCCCTTCACTGCTGGCAAGCATATCAATCCCGGTTCCCGTAATTACCGGATAAGCGCCGACAAATCCATAGGCATTTTTGAGATAGTCCGCCTTCTGCTGGTTCGTGCGGTTTTTCAGGAAATAGACATAAATGCCGTATTTCCCCGGCTTCAAATCAGCGCTGGTCTTGATGACGGTATCAATGATTTCCTGGGAAAAAGAAAAAGCAGAGGTCTTTTTCCTCTGCTAAATCTTCCATCAGGCTAAGCTGCCCTTCCACGGTCGGGAGCGGGTTCATCTTATCTTTCAGTTCCCCAAAAGCCGCATACCCTCAAAATACCCTGCGATTTTTCCCCAGTCAAAATAGGACTGTGAAGTGCGGGAAAGATAGCTCCCCTCCCACATATGGAGCACGTTCTGGTGGGTTTTATATCCTACACGCCTGCCGTCCTCCAGCGTGATTTCCGTGTACTCATTGTTGAATATCCCTTTGATATACTCCGTGCGCTCTTTCTTATCCTCATGGCTTTCAAAAAATGCCCGGATTTCCCCTTTGTTCGCTTTCAAATGCGGGGTAGACAAAAGCAGCGATTTGATGTCCTCATCCTCCCCGAAAAAAGGAAAAGAGCTGTCCTCGCTGCTTCTGTCATAAACCGCTAAAACTTCCGCTGGCTTATCTTCTGTGGGCAAGCCACCGTCCGCCTGCGGCTCCGGCTCCCGTGCCTCTGGCATCCCTTCCGCCGACAAACCGCCTTCTGCCTGCGGCTCCGGTTCTTTGGACGTTATGCGTAAACCAGTTCGTTCATCACGATTTCCTCCGCCGCCTGCCGGATGTTGTTCATCATCGAAAGCCACAACATCTGGTCTTTCGCTTTCAGTTCCTCCGTCACCTCCTGCGACTGTGTCATCTGCGACACGATCTGCTCCATCCTGCCCTGCGCCTCCTCCTGCGTTTCCTTCAGGTGCTGGTTCAGCTTCCCTTGCGTCAGCAGGCTTAAGAATATCCCGTAATGCTGCTCCTTCAGGTAATTCCGGCGCAGTGAGCCGTACTTCCCAAGGTGTACTTCCGGTTCGTCCGGTACGGTGATGTCCGGCAGAAGGTAATCGCCCTGTTTGCTGTAAGCTATCTCTCTCATCATCAAAACCCCTTTCCGAAGTGCTGTTTTTGTCTTTCTCGCTTTCATTATACCTGCCTGCATTTTCCCCGGCAAATGTGCGGCTCTTCTTTTTTCCTCTTTTTGCAGTTTCAGGATGGTGTCGGAGATTTCCCCAACGCCATTTCCGCCACGTCGCTGGTGGCTGTGCCGAACAGGTTTACAAGCTCCTGCGTGTTGAAATCCGTGATGTTTCGGAAATCATCTGCATCCAGATAGGTTTCCGTGTCTATGCCGCACCGCACCATTACCATGTAGGCTATGCTGCTTGATAAAAAGGCTCTTTGCCTGCACCTCCACGCTGTACTCGTCCAGTTCCTCTAAAAAGCTGCCCGTGCGGTAAGCCAAAATATCCTTTAAATAATCTGCGATGTTGTCATCGGCTGCGTTTTCCGCCGCCTCCAGTATGGTTCCCGCAAAATCTAAGCTTTCCCCGGACACGCCGAAGGCATTTGCAAGGGTTTCCTGCACGTCCTGCCTGTATTTCTCCCCACCTCCCACAAAGGCACGGGGCGCACCAGACGGCGGTAGCGTCCCTCCTGCGTGTCGGAAATGTCAAAGTAGTGCTTTAAGCGCATGGTTTTCGCATTTTGTCAATGACCACAATCCCTTTGGAATCCCGCTTCACCCAACGCCCAAACTTCCTGTTCCAGTCCTCCATCTGTAAGACTGCGGTAGCGTCCGGACGCTGCACATGGACTAACAACTGCTCGTCAAAGGGCAGGCGGTAATTGCGGCAGGCGGAGTTTAAGAAAGTCATCCAGTTTTCCGGCGTTGCGGCCACTTCCTTTACGGCTTCCGCATACAGCTCCGTGATAATGTCAAATCTCTTTTTTGCCAATGTGTCTGCACCTGCCTTTCCCGCTATACCTCGCCGCCGCCCAAAAATGTGATGACCTTGTTTGCCTTCACCGCTTTCTGAATCCGTTTATCATCACAATCTCCGCCACGGAAATACCCGGCAGTGCCAGAATATCGTCCATCGTCATGGCAAGGATTGCTTTCTCATCGCTAAATCCCGCCTCCATCAGCTTTGAGAGGGAACGGACATATTTGTTGTTTATCTGCGCCATATAATTACCTACCTTTCCTTATGATTGTGCGTCTTTTTTGCACATAGAGGGATACCCGGTGGGTGTTTCCATATTTCTATTTTTCTGCGGCTCTGCCTGCACTGGCTCAAGTTGCCCCGCTCCGCTCCATGCGCTCGGCAAATTCGCAGATATGGTATAAGTTGCTGCCAATCTCGCTGTGGCACTCGTCAATGAACCTGCAAACCCGCTCATTCTTTTCGCCCCACCCGGTCGTAATGAGAATCTTTTCCCCCATCCGGGATTCGGAACAGCTCTTTGTAATGCGGATCAATGAAGCGTATGCCCTGCCTTGTTTTTTTTCATATGGCTGTCCAGCCATTCTTTTACATAGCAGAAACAGTAGAAATTATAGTCCCCTTTTACGGGGTTGCACCGTATCAGGTAAGCGTGTTTCTCTGTATCCACCCGGAAGCCGTACTCTGTGCCGCAATTCCCTGAAAATGCACTGTCGGGGTAACTTCCTGCATAACTTCTCATTTTGCTCCGGCTCTCTAAAAGCCCGTATTCTTCAGAACGCAACGCATTGATAACCCCAAATTCCGTCTGAAATTCTTCCGTTTTCAATGACTGCCTGTGGTCGTTCCATGTGGTGTGAAACTCATTCCCCCGGCTCCCAAAATCGCCACGGAGATACCCGATGCTCCCGGTCTGCCCCTGAATCTGCATACTCTGCCTGTAAGTGTATTTCTGTTCTTCCTGCCCCATTGCCCGGATTTCCATATCAGCGTTCCTCCCTTCCGCCTGCCTTTTTCTGTTTATGGGAGACGTCCTTTAAATATTTCCCATAGTCCACTGCGTCACGCAATACGTCCTCCACGGATTTATAGCGGTCATCCCGCAGGTTCTTTTCCACCCATTCATATACCCGGCAATCAGAATGGAACACCGCCTTTGCAACCTCGTTCACCATGCGGAGCGAATTGTCGTCCCGGAACAGCCGCACCAGTGCGTCGGACACTTTATTCCCGCCATTCTGTAACTGCACTTCTATGTCGGAATACGCTTTGAGATATACCTTTTCCGGTGGCTGTGTGATTCCAATGCTCCCCAGCACATCCGCCAATTCCGGCGTTGGGAACTGGATCACCGCACTGCTGTCCCCATATTTTACGAATGCTTCCAGATGATACCCTCTGTCCGGGTTCCTCTGCGCCGCTTTTTCCTCCCTCTGCTCCAGATACAGAATTTCATCCATTGCCCGCTGGCATAAGTCTTTGTAGCTTTCAGCAGGCTGTCCGTATAATGCCCCCAAAAGTAATCCGTCTGTCCCTTGCACTCCCATGTGACGAAAGAATTGGGGTTCTTCATGTTTACACCCAAAACAAACTCAGCATTTCCACGAGGATAGATGTTGTGATAACAAACCCCGCATTGGTTCTGAAACTGTCCATTTAGCGCACCTCCATATCCTTATTCTGATTCTGGTTCGGGGCAGCTTTCGCCGCCTCCTGTTTCTGAATTTCGGCAAAGCGTTCCTTTGCCCATTCCGGCAGGCACTCCGGCTTTACCTCGCCCGCAAGGTCATACCGCTCCCACCTCTCATGCTCGCCCGAATAAAGGGTAATGCAATAGCAGGCGCTCCCAAAGGAACGCTCCCTCGCACCGTTCCCGCCTGTCACTAAGATTAACTGGTGTTCCGCAGAACGGTACTCCGGCCTTAACGCCTCCGGCTTGACCGCCATTACTTTTCCTACGATGTCCCCGCACTGAAACGTGGGGATACACCTGTCCGCTGTGATTTTTTCCCTCGGCACGTCCACTTTTTCCTGCTCCCCATGCACCTTTACGCACTGTGCCTTCACCCGGTCGGCAAACAGCTCCATAATCTCGGCGTAATCATCGCCCACCATGCACTCCTGATAGGATTCCATAATGCTGTTGCTGACATAAAAAGCACAGAAATACGGCATTTCTGCCTTTTCATCCACGCCGAATATGACTTCCTTTGTCCCCGATCTGGATTCCTGCGTAATCTCATAGCTTTCTACCATCCGCTTCTCTTTTCATCGCCCATGCTCCTCATCCTCGCTTTCTTCCATGACTTTCTTTCCGTATTCGGTAAAGGCATACCATGCCGTCCGGTCAAAGCGGCTCCCATTGTGTTCGCCCTGCACCAGAATCCCGGCATTTTCAGCCTCCCAATCCCACACGTTATCATGCCCCTGCTGAGATAGGGCATATGGACGGTAAACGCCTTTTTGCTGCATCTCATCCATGTGTTCCCCTCATAGCAATGTCTATGGTGGAACTCGTTTTCTTTCACTTCCCTCCAGATATGCTCCAAAAGCAGGGCGGCGGTTATGCCGAACCTCTCTGCCATCCCGGAATTAAATCTCTCTGCCATTCGAAAACCTCCTTTCCTCCGGTATGTAAAGGGCGGCTTACCGCCGCCCCGTAACACTTCCTGCATAGATTTGCCTGAATTACCGCATGGGTTTGTTTTACCCTTTCTTCCTGCGGATTCTCAAGAATACCGCCGTACCCACGATAAACGCCACCAGTGCAATGCTGATTCCTGTCTTCACTTTCATACGCTTAGTCCTCCTGTTCTTCTCTTTTTCTGCTCATTGCCGCCAAAACACTGAACACGCCGATTCCCGCCACGGATAAAGCGGATAAGGCAATCCACAACCCCACGTTGCTCTCATCGCCCGTCTTTGGCGTGGTGATAATCTCCACTGGCTTTTTTTCTCATTGGTCATGGCCGCTTTCACAACCTGCCCGTCCTCTCTGATTTCAAACGGGAACTCCCTTTCGTCAATCAGGTAGCCTTCCGGTGCGTCATATTCCTGATAGGTGTACTTGCCATAGCGGAGCGTAAAGGTGGCAAGCCCGTCCTTATCAGTCACGCCTGTCGCAACTACATTCCCGTCCTTGTCTTTGATACGGAACTTTGCATTGGGAGCAGCTTCCCGTCGGATACGTCCGTCTTTGTCAGCTCCAGCTTTCCGGTAATCGGCTTGTTGATGAACCCAACGCCTGCCTCGTTCTCCACGTCCACAATCTTCCCATCCTCGTTTATCTCAAAGAAATAAGCATTTTCATCCAGTACGAACCCTTTTGGTGCAGTCTTTTCTTTTACAAAATAACCTCCATACAATAACCCGTCCGTCTGGTAAATGCCTTCGGAGATTTCCGGGATTTCAGCAACCAGTGCGTCTTTCTTCGGGTTGAATTTCTGGTTTCCGTCTGTGTCCTGATACAGTTCAAAGACTGCGCCTGTCAGCTTGTTTGCCGGGTAGTCTGCGTCAACCTTTGTCAGACGGACGCTGCCGATAATCAGCTTATCCGTGATTTTAATCTCAATCACTTCTTCGTTTACCGTAACAGAAACATAATGCAGTGCTTCGTTCAGCACATACCCCTCCGGTGCCGCAATCTCCCGCACGATATAGGTTCCAAACGGCACGTCCTCAAAGGCAAACGCCCTGTCTGCGTCTGTTACGGACACCAGCAGTGCGGTATCTTCGGTAAATTCCTCCGTGCCTGCCGAAAACAGTCCGATGGTGGCATTTTCCAGCGGCTGATCCTCCGTGTCCACTTTGATTCCCTCGATTCTTCCACGGAGCAGCTCATTTTCAATGGGTTCCCCGTCATTTGCATGAATGCTTACAAGCGCCGCATCCTGCCCCTGATAGGAGAACTCCACCGGGTACTTCTCATCGGAAAGGATATAGTGCTGGTCGGTGCATACCTCTTTCACATAGTAACTGCCAAAAGGCAGGTCGCTGGCAAAAAAATGCCATGCTGTCCGTGCTGCAGAACACAATCTCAATGAGTCCGTCTGCCGGGATGACGTCACCATTGGAAGCGGTCAAGTCCTCTGCGGCATACAGCCCAAAGGCTACGTTCTGGATTTCCCCTTTGTTCCCGATGCCAAAGGCTTCGTCCTGCTCCAGCGCTTTTGTTAAGTCAATCGTCACTTTCTGGCGCTCATTGTAAAGGCGGTGTCGGTTTCCGTCACGGAAACTTCCTGCCCCGCATAGACCAGCTCGATTTCATGGGCTTCGATATTCAGCACACATCCATCGGGCGCAGCCACTTCCACGACTTTATATTTTCCCAGATACAGCTCTTTCGTCTCTGCGTTCCCGTCCTCATCGGTGGTGACGGTGTCCACGACTTCCCCTGCGCCTGCCCGCACAGTTCCGTCCTGCGTCACAATGTCCTCTGCGGCGATGATTTCATATACCGCCCCCGCTTTCCCGGCCACTTCATAGACCGGGGTATAGATGCTGCCGTCCTCGGTTAAATCCCCGTCTTTGTCGATGAAGCCGTCACCGGAAACCTGCACGCCAGCAAACTCCTCGGCGGTCTTTGACACAAGGATTTTTCCTTTCTGCGGCACGTTCTTCTGCTCCGTCACCACAACGGTGACGCCGCTTTCCTCGGTGGAGTTTTCCTGCGCCACGGTGAACGGATGGGCGTGGAATCCAGCACATAGCCATAGGGAGCCTGCACCTCAACCATTGTGTACTCCCCAAAAGGCAGCTCCTCCGGCGTAATCAGGTATCCATCTGCCCCGGTGTAGAACGTATCCAGCGTTGTCACTTCCGGGTAGGTGTACTTCATGGTGACAAGCTCCCCTGCGCTGTCATAAATCTGGTAGCCTGCGCCTGCAAGGGGATGGTGTTCCCGGTTTCAGCGTCTTTCTTCACAATCTTGATATAGGACGCAAACGGCCTGTTGTTGATCAGGTAACGGTAAACCTCCCCGTCTTTGCTGACATACACGTCAAAGTCCTTCATCCGCTCGCTGCCTTCCCACCCTTTGGTCTGGTGGACGGTGTAAACGCCATAAGGCAGGTCTTTTGTTTCCGCATAGCCGTACTCATCGCATACCAGTGTGTCCCGCTCGCTCTCTTTTTGCATTGTCAAAACTTCCGGAACGCTTCAGATACACCTGAAATTCTGCGCCCTCCTCCGGCGTTTCAATCTGTGTGCTTCCGTCATCGGTGTGCTTGATGATGGAAATGCGCCCTTTGATGACCTGCTCCTGCACGTCATTGGACGTGGTGTTCAGCTCAATGGTGTAATTCTCCGGCTCCGCCCCTACATGGTGTACGGTTTCATCCAAAAGATAACCCTCGGACGGCGTAATCTCCCGGACGCTCCAGTTATTGCCGCAGATATAATACTTTGTAGTAAATTTCCCCTCGCTGTCGGTAGTATAGGTGTCAATCAGGGTGTCCCCGTCATAAATGCCATAAACTGCGCCCGCCAGCGTTGCGTCACCCTGCGGCTCCCCGGTTTCCTTATCTGTTTTTGTCACGTTGACACGGAACTTCTTTAAGATGTTGGCCACGGTTGCGCTGGTGACTTCCTTCCACTTGATTGTGACGCTCTGCTTCTCCGGGATGACATAGCGGACTGCGGTGTCCACTTCCTCAAGGGTATATGGTGTGGAGCCGGAAATGAGGATGTTAGAGAACATAGCGACACCGTTTTTGTCGGTCACTGCATACTCATCTACTGTTGCGCCGGAGAGGGAAGTCCCGTATAAATGGAACCTCACGCCCTCCACCAGATTGTCCTCGGAGCCTTTGATTACTTTCAAATCCCCACGCTTTAAGATGTTGGAGAATTCCACCTTTGCGGTCTGCCCGCCTGCAACGGTCACTTTCTGCGATTTCTGCGGTTCATAGCGATCCTCTGTCAGTTCAGTCACGGTGTAGGTTCCCGGATTCAGGTTCTCCACCTTAATCTTTCCGTTCTTCCCCGTAACCACCGTCTTGTTGATTCCGTTGCCCGTAATCAGGAACCTGAAACCCTCCACGATCCCATCCTCGGACGTTTTCACAATCTGCACATGGCCGTAAAGGGATTTTCACACTCAGGTACACCGTGATGTCGGCTGCGCTCTCCACGCCCACCACGACATCCTGCAAAGACGCATCGCCATAGGCTACCAGTGTGCCGCTGACTGCCGGGCTTCTCTTGGTTGCGGACAAAAGCACGTCCTCCGTCACCGCCTTTTTTGAAGTGATGGTTAAGGTATTCCCGGACGCACTCACGGACACGCTGCTGTTGGATGAGGTGAAGTTATATTTTGATAAAACCCCGTTCGTATCCGTCAATTTCACAACGTATTTATCCCCGTCCCATGAAAGCTCCTTCATGACTGCGTTCCTGTCGGTAGACGCAAAGCTGGGGATTGTCCCGTGTTCCTGCATACCCGCCACAATCTGGCTGTACGCTGCGGACACACCGCCGTTTGCCCCTGTTTGCGCAGATGCTGTTATAAAACTTTCCGTCTGTCTGGTTATACGGGGCATTGGCGTTCCTGCACCCGGTCACAATCTCCCATATGACCATCTGCGTGGCAACCACCTTTTCATCCTCGGAACCGGAAGGCTCCCCATGCTGCCCTGCGAACCGTACAGAAGCGCAAGGTTCACGGCGTCCCTCTGGCTCCCGCTCAAAGCGTTCCATGTTTCCGACGCATTTGCCTGCAATGTGTTCCCGGTGTGCAGCGACACGCCCGGCTGGATACAGAAGGCAGGCTCCCCGTCCGCATAGATACGGGTTCTTGCCTCCCCCGCCTCTCCGCATACCCTCCCGTCGTGGGTGACGGTCTGCTGGTAACGGATGGCATTGCCTGCCCCGTCATGGCAGTACGCAAAGGTAATCTTCGCTGTTTGCGACGCCGCCAACACGTTCATGGACGGAAGCACGGAAACAATGGATGCCGCCGCCATCATCAGGGCAAGCCCTCTTTTTCAATCTTTCTTTTAACTTCTTCAATCTACTTACCTCCATTTTATTTTTTGACTTATATTAGAATCCTGCTCCGGCAGGATTCCCTGCCTGCGGCGGGTTGCGCCAGCAACATAATTCCGCTCCGCCGCAGTGCAATCCCCGGAGGGTTTTCGTGCAGGGAACGCTGTTTCCTGTACGAAAAAATCCCTGCAATGTGCAGGGTTGGTAAACTGTTGGTTCTGTTGTGCCAGCCAGAAAAAGGATAGCCACCGGCTCCTTATTGTTTTTTCGGCTGGTATTCGGCTGGTAACGAAAAGGGGTAGGGTGTGGGAAGGGGAAACGGTGAAAAAGGCTATCCGCAAAAGGGCATAGTTGCCCCACGGTGGAAAGCCTTTATTGTCACCGTTCCCTGTCCTGCTCCGCTCCCGTTTCCGGTACAGCCCAATGCCTTTACAATCGTATCTTCCATCTGTTTCGCAGGCGTCCCCGGTGAAAAATATTTACTGATACGCTCTTTTGGCATACGAAACTGTTCCTTCTGGTTCCCTTTTCCTCTGATAAAATAGAGAGGATGACGTCCTCATTCAGCCTCCCCTCGTCTGCAAATTTACGCATTTTAATTGCCTGCGCATGGCTCGGTGTGCAGTCCTCTAACTGCATGGTGTCAAGCAGGATTGTCTGTTGCTCTTTTCGGCAGGTAAGACAACTCTACCGCTGGACGTATGGCGATTTTACCGCTGTCAACCATATCCAGTATCGGTGTGATTAGCTCGGTCAAGCGGATATATCGCTGAATTTGACTTCTACTTTCGCCCACTGATTCTCCCAACACTTCAACAGAATATTTTCCTAACTTCTGCCCCACTGGGGTAGAAGTTAAATCAGTACGCTGTCCCTGCCTATTCATAGCCGCTAATTTCATCTTGTAGGCAAACGCTTTCTCTGACGGCAATATCTGCTCCCTTTGCAGGTTTGAATCTACCATAATTATAATGGCTTCATCATCTGTCAAGTTACGGACAATGCAGGGTATCTCTTTTTCTCTGCAAGCTCACTCGCCATTTTACGCCTGTGTCCGGCTATCATTTCATAACCACCCTCCGGCTTTTCCCTGACAAGGGCAGGCACCAGAACGCCATACTGCTTTACGCTCTCCGCCATATCCGCCATGCTTTCGTCCATCTTCACCTTAAACGGGTGGTTGGGAAAATCGCTGATTTCCTCTAATGGGATTTCCCTGACGGATTCCCGGCTTTCGTTGTCCCGTTCCTCCTGCGTGCTGAACAGGTCAGCGGCTGAGGGAAGCGGCATTTTATCTCTTTCGCCACTGCGTATCACCTCCCTCGTAAATGCTCCATACGCCTTTGCCGCCGCACCGTTCTTGTCATAGCTGTAAATGCTCTGCCCTGCGGCGCTGGTTTCCGCCGCTTTCACCGCAACGGGGATGACCGTCTGGTACACTTTGATTACCCTCCCGTAATTCTGCCTTAGATTGTCGGCTGTGGCACGGGCAAGGTTTGTCCGCATATCTGCCAGCGTCAATAACACGCCATCTACCTTTAATCCGGGGTTAATCTGCCGCTGTACCTTTCCTATGGTTTTCATAAGCTGTGTCATTCCCTTTAAGGGCAGATAATGCGCCTGCACCGGGACAATCACGCTGTCTGCCGCCGCAAGCGCATTGATGGTGAGCATACCCAGACTCGGCATACAGTCAATCAGGATATAGTCATAATCCTTTTTCAACCCGCTAAGATAGGATTTCATGGTGAACTCCCTGCTCATGGCGTTTACAAGCATGATTTCCATGCCGGACAGCTCGATATTCGCCGGAATCAGGTCTACACCCTCATCATGGTGTAAAATCCCTTCGCCCGCCTCCATCGGTTCATCACGGATAATCTTTTCCATCTGCGTTGCCAGCGTGACAGAAAGATTGTCCTGGTCTGCCCAGCCCAAAAAGAGGTTGTCAAGTCCCCCTGCGGATCGGCATCCACAAGCAACACTCTCTTTCCTTCTTTTGCAAGCCCTATCCCTAAGTTTACAGCAGTCGTGGTTTTGCCCGTTCCGCCTTTCTGGTTTTGCAAGGGCGATTACCTTACATTTAGACATCACGGTTTACCTCCTTTCCTGAAAAATTTAATAGCCACTCTGTATAAAGCAGAATGGCTATGTATGGGTTTTGGGCAATAAAAAAACCGACTGATTCTCGTTTTGAAAATCAATCGGCTATGTAGCTAATTTTCAATTTGTAGTTTTTTCAACCATATATCCTTTTTTTGATTGCAGTCTGTAATTATTTCATTTGCAATTTTTTCATTACAATTTACCCCAATTATTACTCTTGATACTGACAATCCACAATCTGTATAGCTTATGTTTTGCCCTTTATATCCTAAATCTTCTTTGATATACGGTCTAACAACTCCATTATTAAAACTACTATCTTCATATGGTTCCTTCAATATCCTTTCTTTTTCTTCATAAGATTTCATATCACCATTCATTGGATTTTTTGTTACAAAAGGTAATTCTGCCATAGGCGAACCATTTTCCAATAACTCTTGTTTTGGTCTGGAATAGTCATTTATCAAAATTGAAGTATAATCTATCTCATCCTTATTGAAGTATTCAACAGGATACAGCATATCATAATTTTCCACATTAAATACGATACAGATTCCATTTTTATGATTCGCATATGCTTCCCACATATACTCTTCCTTTTATATGAAAAAGAACATACATCATATATCTCTTTCATTGTTTCAACCATAAACTTTATATTTTCTTTCTTATTCCAGTTTCTCTTGAAACTTTTTTACTATCATATTTAATCTCAAATTCTGTTTTATCGTTCAAATATATATAATGAGAGAACCATAGCATATCTCTCCTTAAACATTCTAGTTTTCTCAAATTCGATTTTTCATTGTCATCAAATGCTATAAACTTATAAATCTTATTTTTTTCTATAAAAGATTTCAAATAAACAATCTTAAAATCTGAAGCCTTCTTTCTTGAATAATTATAATATTCTCTATAAAATTCCAAGACCATTTCTCTCCCCTCTATACAATAATTCTGTCAAAAATATATACCCCTATTCTCATTACGAACTTTTACCGCAAAAAGTCACAAATTCTATTTATCCGCCTAATACCATCTAGTCCGCAATCACCCATTTTGTCCGCAAAATCCGTACTTTCCAGTACAAAACAGCACCAAATATCATTCATTTTTGCCCTCAAACACTCTAGGACACAAAATACTCTATCGAGTATTCATTTTACCCTTCCTACATTATAAATTATTTCATATTTTTCATCAATCCATATTTTCCATATGATAACTTATAATAATTTAAGGGAAGATACACCATTTTACATTCAAATTTGGAAGATAGTGCTATCCCCCAAAAAGAAACACCAAGCAAACTTCTCCCCTTTTACGAAAAGAACGAGGCAAACTTTCACACACCATTTGGGGGATATCCCTTCCCCAACTCTTCCCCAAAAATCCCCCAAATCGGCACTCAAAATACGGTAATTTACGATAAGTTATGAATCTCCCAAGAACGCAAAAAACCCTGAAAATGCCCATTCTATGGGATTTTCAGGGGTTGTAATCAATTCTTCTCAGAAGTTTACTGATTCATCTGCTTTGCGAACTATTTTCATTTTTCCTTGTATTTTCAAGGTAATCTGCTATCTATAAATCATCTGTACCAAACTTTCTACTTTGGTACATCTCAATTTTCATATTGATACCACTTTATATAAGGTAGATACTCAATTTTGGTATGGTTTTTATTACTTTGGTAAATTATACGATTACTCATTTACTACGATTGCCGATTCCAGTTTGCTAACCTCATTATTTATATCGCTTTCCATAACATGAGTATAAATATCAATAGTAGTAGAATAATGTTGATGTCCCATTAACGCTTGTACTACTTTAGGATTCATCTTCAGTTCAAAACATCTACTACAAAACGTGTGACGAATTGCATGAGGATACACATCTCCAAAGATAATCGGCTCACGCTTTTCTCTTACTGATTCAAACGCTTCTGCTTCATTGATAGCTTTTACAACCTTTTTACACTCTTTCTCTGCATGGTATCTAAGCACTGGTGAACCCATCGAAGTAACGAATACCAAATCCGAATAATCACCTTTACTTCTATATCTTTCTCCTAATTCTTTTTTGATCTTGTCCTGCTTTTTCTTCTGGGATAAAAACATTTCCTCTGCTTCTCCCATGAATGGAATTTTGCGATATGAATTATGTGTTTTAGGTGTAGTAAGTCGCATTGTTTTTACGCCTTTGTGATATTCCGAAGATAATGAACGGTTTATGTTAATGCACTTATTCTTAAAGTCAACATCTTCCCATTTCAAGCCGCCGACTTCACCAATACGCATACCAGTAAGGAACATAATATAGAACATTTCCTTATACCAGTTATTTTCAACTGTTTGTAAGAATAATGTTTGTTCCTTTTGTGATAAGAAGCGTCTCTCTTTTGTTGTGTTCTCCCACGGAACAGTAATATCAAAACATGGATTCACAGCGATAATTCTGTTGTTCTTAGCAGATTCAAGGCATTCTCTTACTCTGCCAAGAGCATCACGCATACTTGAAGTTGCCTTCCCCTCTTTTCTGCATAGTATTAATCACAGCTTGAATATCCATATTCCGAATCTCCGAAACTTTCATATCTCCAATCAATCTACCATAGTTACTCCGGTATTTTGTTCTCATTGGATTTATGCTTGTCTCTTTGATTTTGGGTATCTTATATCTGACAAACCATTCCTCGAACCATTCATTCAATGTGATTTCTGACAATTTCTTATCTACACCCTGTTTGGCTTCCTCTTTCGCCTTTTCAAAATCCACCTTTAACTGTTTCAGATTAAAATTGTATAACTGGACTTTGATTCCATTCACCGATGCTCTTGCTTCATATCTACCATCCTTTCTTTGGTAAATTCCTTTTGGTAACTCTTTACCCTTTAAATCTTTTGGCATATTTCTCATCCTTTCTTCAACAAAAAAAGAATGAGGTATCTTTCATACTTAAATTATAATCGAAAAATCCTCTTCCTTTTCAATCCTAGTTTTCTTTTTTTTTACTTTATTTCCACTTATTGAATCAATCCACTTGTCCAACAAGATTTTATTTGCATACAATCTATTTCCCAACCGCACTGTAAACGGATTATTTGTCTTTGTCATAATTTCTCTTGCTTTCGTCTGCCCTATACCAAGATAGGTACAAAACTCATTTATATTAAGTAATTTTTGTCAACTAAAACTTTTTCTGTCATGCTTATAAAAGTTTTCCTTTCTTACTTTAAATTCATGAAAAAAAAAGGACTCGGCATTTCACCGAATCCTCACATTTTATAAAATTCTTATGGTTTCCATTTATACCCACAACTCTGACATACATTTCTCGCACTACCACTACCTAAAAAACCTGTCCAAATACTATATCCTCGATTAATTGTTGCAATAGATGTACTTCCACATTTCGGACAACATATTATACTAGAAGGTGAATTATATTCTTGCGGTGGTATAAAATCGTTTTGAATGGTTTCTATGAGTAAATTAGTTGCTTCATCTGGTGTGATTCCTACATTTTTTCGCAAAGTTCTTTGCAATTTTATAGAGTTCAACTGGACTATTTATTTTTTCTTTAATAGATTCTATGAACTCATTATCAAAATCCCACTTTTTGCCATTGATAATGCATATTCTCATATCTTTTTCTTGCTCTTTTAGCGATATAATTTTTAAATTTAATTCATTGTACTCCATGTTATCGTCTCTAATCTTTTTAACAGCTCTAGTTATAACTCTATGGATTGGTAATGCATCGTAAATAGCTTCTAACTCTTCTAATGTTGTATCAACACTTTTGGGTACAGTTTTATTTCTTGCTATAAAAGATATGATCTTTTCTGCTTGTTTATATGTAATTTTTATATCCTCACGCTCAAAAAAGTTCTTTGATTATAGTATCTGTTTCACTACTTCTATTATAAACTTCTTGCTCTAAGTATCCCAAATCCAGATTTTGATTTCCAATAAAACATATTTTATTACCTGGTTCAATTATGTTTTCGATATATTGAATTTGTTTAATTGTTCTATAATGATATTCACTAGGCATACAACCTTGCATACATAAATCAATAAATTCATTCACGCTCGTCCAATTAAAATCGTATTTATTTATTAAAATGTCCATTGCAACCACAGGATTCTTGAGGTTTTCATTATTTGGACATAAATATTCGATAATCTCTGATATATCTGTATTAGTATCATTAAACTTACAGATTTGCATTTGTTCTTCTTGTTCCCTGATTTTAGATATTGGATAACCACAATGTATACACTGTTCTGCCTTATCGCTTTTTATCTCTTTCCCACATTCAGGACATTTTATTAAAGCCATACTTAATCCCCATTATACAAGCCTTTTGTCCTATTATAACGCTTTGATTGCTTAATTTCTATTGATATTTAAAAATTGTAAATTTTATCGGTGTAAAAAATGTGAATACATACCGGGCGTTGGCGGTTCAGGGGGTAACGGGCAACCGTGTATTATTCAGATTGCAAAAACCGCAACGCTGTATTCGCCCCATATAGGCGTTTTATGTACTTAACCTAACATATTACCCTTTTCAACCAAAAACGGCTATACGGGCAAAAATACAAGGTTTTAGCTTCTTTAGGCTGTTTCTTTAAAGATGTTATAATTATACATTTTCAGATGTTTCACATCTCCACACATTTTATTCATGCTCTTTAAATGCTCTAAAATCGGTTTTAAGGCATTTTATGTGTTTATGCGTACTTCTACACATTCACGTCAAAAGCATTCTTAAATCGCAAATTAAAGTGTTCTACATAGGTAAACATTTCCATATACAAGGGATGGTCTGAACAAGTCGCACACAATCCCCCATCCGATTTAAACAAGTTCTACCGCCCCCATATAGGGCAAAACAACACAACAAAAAAGCCCTATAAGGTTTTACCCCATAAGGCTTTTCAATGGCTCTATTCTCTTTACATCTGGCATACCATACACAATAAATCTGTATCGGCGGTTACTTCCCTTTTGAATTGTTCCGCTTGCTCTGCCGTTTTAAAATGCCTTTCATCAACTATTACACTATCGAAAATATCCGGCTGTATTACAATAGCTTTGTAAAATGTTACCGTTCCAATAAAAACCATGATTTACACCGCCTTTCTGATTTCAACGTCTGGCATATACTGACTAAATTCAATCGTATATTCTTTCGCTGTCCTCGTCAAACGTGATACGCTCGATACAATCATCAACTTTGTAAGTAACCGCCCCTATTCCATCATTGTTATAGTTCCCGGCTACAAACGAAAGTTCGTTGTTCTCCTCTTCATATTCAAGCCTTGCTCTGCCGAAACTGACAAACACGCCGTACATATCAATACTTTCCGCACTGACAAGTACACCTTCTAACGCTGTCACCATTTCATTAACTGTTACTTCTTTCATCTTCTTTTACCTCCAGTTTGTCATTTTTATTGTAGTTGCAACGTCTGCAAAGTCCTTGCAAGTTCATTAATCCGTTGCTACCACCTCGGCACACTGGCAAGATGTGATCTAAAGTCAAGTAATCATCAATACTTGTACTATCGTCAATTTGTAACGGCTTGCCACATATCGCACATTTACCGCCTTGACGGTTATACAAGATTTTTCGTTTATGTTTCCTGTTGTTTATACTTCTATTCTTTTCAATGCCATACTTCAACTTCTTAGTATTTAATTCGCATTGTACCGTATCTATACCACACACAACCGCCACTATATAACTACAATAACCATCAACTAACATTCCCTTTTTGTGTAACTACAATGTTATGTTTCAATGTACCATGTTCAAGATAATACATCATATGATTATTGATTTTCTCTTTCCTCGGCGGTGTATGTGTGTATATAGTCGGCATACTGATTTTATCAATACTCATAGTTACCAACATATATACACCGCCCCACTTTTTAGAAAAATCTATCAACTAAAACTTTGATGATTGCTTTCTTCAATTCGTTTGTATGCTCTGACAAGTCAACTGTTATACTGCAATCCCATTGTTCCATGTGGTCATCCTCGGCATCGTGAAAGCCTACCTCAATACTGTAATCAATCGGCTTTCCTGTTTCCAGTACCACACGTAAAAAGTAAAGTCCATAACTACTGGTTTGTTGCTCCATGTAGTATTGTAGTTGTGTCCGCTTTCCCGATTCATTTCATCATATTTCTTTGTGTAGTCTATCTTTGCTACTTCGATAGCCTTGTTTAATTCTACTTTCAGTTCATCGGACATATCGAAAATGTCAATAGACACTTCCATGTAGTCCCTCATTAAATGTAAGATTTCCTAATTCTAAAACACCGATGTTTGTTGTTTCCGTTCTTGCTTTCCATTTCATCATGATAAATACCGCCTTTCATTTTCTGTTGCGGTATGCTATAATATAGTAGCAACCGCCTTGTATGTAGTTGCGAATAGGTATTTACAAGGGGACTTACAAGCCTTTAGGCTCTGCCCCTTTTGGTGTTAGCTTGTTACATATTCAATGTAATCGGATTCTGTTGCAAACAAGATGTAGTGACCGTTTACATATCCCATGTAACCGCTACTTGTATAGTAGCCTTTCATGCTTTCACCCCCTATTCAGTTGGATTTAAGATATTGGTTAGGTAGTAAATCGCTTTGCTAGGGCTTGTTTACTGCCTTTCCTTTATCTTATGGTTATATTTTACACTCTGCCGTTATGTTTGTCAATGCTTTTTGAAATGTTTTAAACTTTATTGTTATGTTTCTATTGATACAGTTATATAATGGTTGACTTTTCTCATTTTCTTCTATATGATATAAGTAACATTTATGAAAGGCGGTATCATATGAAAAAAGACGAAAACAAAACAAGAGCCAAAATCAAAGCGTTTCTTGCGTCAAACGGTGTAACATTAACAGATGTAGTAAAAATAATGAATGAAAGACATCCAGACGAGCCAACGACACAACAAAATCTTACAAACAAATTAGCAAGAGAAACTATTAAATTTTCAGAGGTTGAGGAAATAGCCGACATATTAAAACATGATATAATATTTCAGAAACGAACAGAATAGCCAAAACAAGAGAATGAGCCTATAACCGTTTGTATCGGTTTAGGCTTTTTTTGCTCCATTATCATAGAAGAAACTCGTTTTTATTCCCTACTATCCTGCTATGATATAGAATGATGAAATGATAACCTAACATTTCAAGAACTGACAGAACAGAATAAACCAGAACAGAGCCGGAACACGCTACCCCTATACGGGGCAACCGTCAGAATGTACAGAACCAGATCACAAGAATATACGAACATGAACAGAACCATCCATATAGAAGTTGTCACATGATGGAAACGCATAAGCAGAACCAGAGTAGTATTTAGAACTAGAGCATAAGCAGAATCAGAGTAGTATTTAGAACTAGAACGGCACACCACAAAACAGCGCAGTTTCTTAGAACAGAAGTATTAAAACGAACCTCTAATAAATTAGTATCAAAACCAATTGACAGAACACACTTTCTGATATAGAATAGAAGTATGAAAAAGAAACGAGGGTTAATTTTGATATTATCGGAGGTATAGAATATGTGTAAAACTTATGGATATTGCCGTATAAGCAGAAAAAACACAGAACATTGATAGGCAAGTCAGAAATATTCTTGCAGCCTATCCAGAAGCAAAGATTTACAAAGAAGTATTCACAGGAACAAAGTTACAAGGCAGAAAGACACTTGACGCTTTATTAAAGCAAGTTAAGAAAGGCGATACTATCGTATATGATTCAGTAAGCCGTATGAGCAGAAATGCCGATGAAGGTTGTCAGCTATATGAAGAATTGTTCAATAAAGGTGTGGAACTTGTATTCATAAAAAGAAAATCATATCAACACATCAGTATATCGTGAAGCACTTTCAAAACAGATTGACATATCAATCAATACTGGCGATAATGCAACCGATAATCTTATGAATACTATTATAGATGCCTTGAATAAATTCCAGATGGATTTAGCAAAGAAACAAATTGAACTTGCTTTCGGTCAGGCTCAAAAGAAGTTGATGATCTGCATAAACGAACATCTGAAGGAATTGAAACCGCACGATTAAACGGAAAACATATCGGCGGTGTACCCGGAAAGAAACTGACTACTAAAAAAAGCATAGAGAAGAAAATGGAAATACAAAAACACTCTATAGACTTTGGCGGTACTCTAAATGATGTGGATTGTATGAAACTGACAGGACTTTCACGCAACACATACTATAAATACAAGCGTGAACTAAAAGCAGAATTACAAGTATGATACTTTACTATTAGAAGTGGCACTCACAGAAATGTGGGTGCTTTTCTTATGCCATTAATGTATATTTATGCCAAATCATTGCATGTCTATACATATTTGAAATGGGGTCAAAATATAGGTATATACCAATGTCAGAGGGTTAATTATTCTCTAATACGCTGTCGGTCTTTTTCACCTTATTTTCCAACGAATTATGGGGTTAAAATATGGGGTTGATTCTAACATTTTAGAGAATTTTCTTTACCCTATATTTTGCAGAATGGGGTTAATTTTGCATTATTATACACACAATATACATTCCATATCTACCCAACCACACACAACATATAGTATTTCTAAAAATCCCCTACAAAATATGGGGTTAAATGGGGTTAAACGCACAATATACACTTACATTATACCACTCTTCCACTATTTTTATAGGGGTAAATTTGTACATTTTAGGAATATCAAAATGGGGTTAAATCCCCTGTAAATACTGGCTTCACAGCTTATACAGATATGGGGGCAAACGTATATATATAGTATTTTTTACCACATCAACGCTACATATAGCATCGTAATTTGACAGCGATATTTTCCGCCGTGAATGCAAAACAATATGGGGATATTTTTTTAAAATAGAACTTATAAATATAAATGTTAGAGAATCTCACTCTCAATATTGCACCTACACCCCAACTTTTGGAATTTTCAACTTATTCATCGTCTGAATAGTAGGTTTTGTATTTACTATTTCTGGATTGTCCAGAACTTCATTCACAAGGCGTTGCCATTTCTCTCCCGGATGCTTGATGTTAAGATATGTACCATTCTCCTTGACTTCATAACTGCATATAGCGTCTACAATATACCTTGCTCCACTATTTTCATTGTCATGTATGATAATATACTCTCCACTCTGTACACGATGATTTTTAAAGTATTCCTTTAATGTAGACTTCGACATAAAATCAAAGTCAAAATATTCTATCTGTGCATAGTAACGAACCGCATAAGGGGTTGTATCACCATTAGGCGGTATTTCTATAATCTGGATAACTCTATATTCTGGATACATAATTCACCTCACTTAATCAACTCTCTCGTCTATTACTGTCTTTTCAATTTCTGCTTGTTCCACCTTTTCTTCTGCCGTTAAATTTTCGGAATGGGGATCAGGAGTAGTAACCTTTGAATTATCTTCCTCGGTTGCTCGGTTTTCATCCTCAATTCTCTGTAATTCAAGTGCAGTATCAGTAGTATAAGGGGATTTATCAATAATGGTCTGCTTAGACAATGCTCCACATTCATACTGCATTTTCATATTTTCCATATCTGATTTATTATCCACTGGTCTATTTACATTGAATGAAATCGAAATACTGTCAAACACTTCGTCATTGATTTCCGTTCCCTTAACTTCAATCAATTTGCGGAAATACCATAAACGCTGCATGAATCCCTCTTGCATACTGGCAATATACTGTTTACAGAAATTATCAGTCTGTTGGTATAACATTGTGATGGATGTCTCAGAAACATTTGCCACATTACTTTGTCCTAAAATCGAACTGGGGACACACGCAATAGCATAAAACTGTTGAATAATATAGTCCAGTTCCAATTTAATAGATTCTCTATCCATGTCGGCACTGGCATATTCAAATGTTGAACCATCTTCCAAATTTAATACTGTACCTGTAATATTAGACGGTACGCTAGAATCAATCCTTTGTCCAGTTACTACGCCAATGGGGTTTAATGACAATGTACTCACTGCATCATCTACTTTTGAAAGCAACGCTTCTATAGTGTTCATAATAGGAATCAAGTCAAGAAGAAATGGATCACCAAATTTATCATACTTCGCTTTATCTATTCCAGAATACCAGATTGGAAGTCCTGTCAAATTCACACTTGTATTAACAAGAGTTCTGTCCTCATAGGTTTCAACCTTTTCAGGATAATAAACAACATAGTGGTCTTTTCTACTGTCCTCATCTTTCCAGTATTCAACAAAATGAGTATATTTTCCATTGGAATCATAAATGGGGTAACTATCTTTATTCCGAATTAGTTTTGACTTAATATTTTCGTTTTCGTCCAAATATACATATTCAAAAGCATCTCCAAATGTAATGAGATCTTTTTGCAATTTCCATATCTACCTTACCATAGCCGCCCCTTTTATAAATCTTATTCAGGTATGACACCAACTCCTTATCACCTGTGAGTGAAACAGGGTTTGAACAAATATATCCAACATGGAACTTCGTAATGCTCCGCAAAGTTTGAAGAATAATTTTAGCGGTTTCAAAAGTCTTTTCCTTAAATTCAAAATCAGGACGTGACAGTACCTTATGTTCTCTATGTAGATAGTCCTCAATATCCATAATTCGGTGAATCCTATCCTTATATTTAATCTTGCCGATTTCCTTAATAAACCAGTAATCGTTATTCATTATTCCTCCTTCTACCGTTCTGCCAACGGCTGAATTTTTAAATATATCCTTTATATAATTCCCCATTCTTACAAATGGGTTTTTGGGGTTGCTCATTTAACCGTCCTTTCTGTGCCATATACACTTTTTTTTAAGGCGTATTCCTGACGGCAACGCCTTTTTATCCATAATTGCCCTGATTGCTTTATTGTCTAAAGAACAGCGTTTGTCGTATGGAATATTTTCATCTTCATACGCAAAGAAATATTCCTTTATAACATTTCCAATATAATACACACTACCGCCATTATTTACATAATCAATCATAGCTTCATCTAATATCTTTTTATACTCTATATATTCCATACAACCATTCTTACTTAATCCTTTCTATCTTTGGGGAATATAATAATATATTCCACTTGCCAATCCTTCTAGTGCCATTCCATAAGCCATAACTCTGTCATCTTTTGAACCGATAGTAGCTTGAATCTTACCATTGTTATCAAGTTGGAACGAACGCATCTCATCTAATAAAGCCTTAGAATTAATACAGACTTCCCCCTTGTCAAACATCTCTACAAACCGATTTATCAAAATGGGGCGACTTTTTGGTACTTGTTTCAAATCCCGGTTTCTTTCTCATTTTTCCCCTGGCATCATATGACTTGTACTTATAGAGATTAATATAACGGTTATTCGGCTCATACAAAGTATCAACTACCGTATGTCCTGATGCCATTTTTTCAACCACAAGTAAAGCAGTGATATAGTAATACCCAATGGCTCGAACTAATTCTGCAAATTCATACGGCTTTATTCTATTGCTTGCAAATTCAAGACAATGGAATCCTTCAGCGTCCACGATTTCAATAACGCTATTATCAGACGAAATCCCTTCTCCCGTGTCAACACCGGCATAATATTTCTCACCTTTCTTTGGGAGTTTCCAAATCTTGATACTATTTCTATATTTTCGTATGACAGGGGGTATATTATTGGGGAGAGACAAAATAGGGGTTTCATGTAGATGGTTCAGACGTGTTTGAACTTTTTCAAGATCGAATACATTGTTTCCTGATACAACAAAACTTTCCATAGCTGTAGATGGATATTCCTGCCGGAACTTTTCCAATCCAATATTTGTGATTTTTAAACTTCTCCACATTAGTTTTTTCAGTGCAAGAGGGTTATTATCTCCATCCATTTTGTAGTAAAGGGATAATTCTTCCTCATCCAAATCATCCAATGTTAAATATTTGCCATGTCTATTCTTATAGATTTCTGAACTTTCCTCAAAATCTTTAATAAAAAGTCTTGTATCATTCACCCAACTAAAGAAGAAAGGTTTATACTGTGATTCTCCATTAACGGCAGATTGCCACATTTCAAACCATCTATTCATACCATTAGAGGTTGATTCCAATACCATTTGTCCATCAGGTCTTAATGCAGCTTCGATAGCAACTAACTGATTTTTCAATTTATCATCATCCATAAATGCAACTTCTGTCAAATGAACATATCTCAATGTACTTCCTCTTGCCGCATCCTTTGAACCACATACACAACAAATAATCCTACTTCTATTTTCAAGCTGTAATTCTTTTCTATTATTGGCAACATCATTTATTTTCACTGACGGGTTTAAATCGTCATACATTGCTTTCAATTTCTTAAATACTATATCAACTGTATCGAGCGAGTAAGACATAATCATACATACTGTATCTGGTTCTGTATGTGTCAGATATAGCGAATAGGCTAATGCCCACGATGTAACACCCAACTGCCTTGACTTTCCAACCAGATTAAATTTACCGAAATTCTTAGCTAAAATCTTTTGATGATATGTTGGTTGAAATGGAACTTTTCGCCCCTCTTTATCAACAATGGTTACAAAGTATTGTGTCCACAAGATAGGATCAGCTACTATACGTTTTAATTTTTCTTCCTTTGTCATGATTCACCTACCTTTAATAAAATAAGGATTACACATTTTACTGTGCAACCCTTCTAATTCTGTAATACAAAATGCGCTTCTCCTGGCACACTATAAATCACTTTAATTCTTTGTACGTCAGGATATAATTCTTTTCAAAATTTTTAAATCTTGTTCGTTTGTAAACCCAAAACGGTCATTTTTGGCGTATAAAAACTCGTATAACGGTTTACTCATCATAGGTATAATTGTAATCTTCTATATCTTCTTCCAGTTCGCTATCTGGAATTTTATTTAATAATTTGGTTAGACCGCCTTCTTTATCTTCCTTAAAGAATTTATCCGAAAAATCTTGAAATGCTTTGAAAGCCTGTACATCTCCGTTTAACGCTTTATCATAATACACATTATATAATTCAATCATTTTCTTTTGATGTAGGCGGTTTAATAGCCATTTAACCGCCGATTGTACACCTTGTTCCAAAAGATACCTTTTACAAATATCTTCTGTAATTGTATCGGAAAACACTTGTATCTGTTTCTCAAATCCTCAAAGGTTTTGATTGGTTCTTTGTCATAATCCTTTAAATATTCAGGACAGTACAAAATCATAATATAATACACTTTTGTATCTGTTCCAATTCTATCTTTAAGATTTCTATAAATTGATAACTCTTTACTAACAGACTTTCCGTTTGCCCCGGTGTCACCTTTCTTTCTTCCCATACCACTCATCACTTCCATTCCTGATAATCCGGTGTTTCATATCCATATTTACCAAAAAACTCTTTTGTTTTATTTTCACATAATGCCTTATTAAAATCCAATGTTTCAAACTCCATGTATCGGTATACCCAATCTTTGTTGAAATATCCTTCTTCATTTCTGATTAAATCTAACTGTCCAAAAAAGCCAAATTTTCGTGTACTTGTTTTATCTGAATTAAACAAATGATCTATAATCTGTGAAATAAAGTCATTTCTATTACTATTAGTCTTAAATTCTTTTAAATCAATTTTCATATGCTCCATATGCGAAACAATTTGAAAAATAATTTTTTTGGATGTGTGTACATTTTATTATCTGATGAAATTCTAGGTATTTGCGTTATAATCGTTATAAATGTACAAGGTTTATGGAGATATTCAGGATTAATAGGGTATGTAAAAATATGTGTTCAACCAATTCTTCAACATCTGTTATTTCTTTAGCGTCAAGTGCATCAACAAACATTTGACACTTCAAAAGCTGTTGAACTGCTTCTTGTTTCATATCTGTAATTGCCGAACTATGAGCCATTATTACACCTTCTTCCTATTAGTTTTATTAAATATAAACGAATCTAAAGAGCCTATTGCAATACCCATTAATCCAAATGGAATACCACAACAGGCTCCAATAAAAAGCTATCTATATTTAGTCCTAAAACAATAAACACATCAAAAATGTAGGATTTTATCATATATCTCATACGGTTTCAATTCAGGATTTTCTTCTTTCATTTTTTGTACTCCTGTTCTTTCATATGAAATTTATTCGCTATTCTATCCCTGTCGGTTTGCGTCATTGCTTTTCTCATCATTTCTTCAAATACAACACTATGCCTTTCACAGAGAGGATGTTTTTCATTCCACCTATGAATGATGTCAAATATTGATTCTTCCATATAGTTACCCATATAATTAATAAAATTGGGGTTATCTATTTCCGTGTAATCATAATATCCATCAGAAATAAGTTGTCCTGTACTTGTAGCAGTTAAACACCCCTGTATCCATTAATGGAATTTCAACCTCATCACCAATGGTTGTCATTTTATCATCATATAGAGTAAACCTATGTTGCTCTTTTATATAATAATATTTTCTATATTTTAGTCCATTTTGAACAGCTCTTTTTACTTTCCACGACTGTATCTTTAAGTGGATTTCCACGAACTATAACATGCTCTCCCACATTATTTTTTGAACCATTGAAAAGTTTCCTTAAAATTATTATCATGCCATTCGTCTTTAGAAATTCCAATACTCACATATTTTAACGGCTTACCTTTATCATTATATTTTTTCTCATTCTTAGAAGCTAGAAAGTCTGCAAATTCGCTTAATTTGTTTAGAATATCAATGTCTTTTATAGTACCATTTGTTATAGTACCTAACGAAAAGAAAGCTATTGATTTATTATATTTTTCTTTCAACTGGTCTATTAAATAAAAAACTTCCTCTTTTGCAAAGAAAGGCTCTCCTCCTCCTAAAAATATATTACCAACTAAAGATATATTCTCCAATAGCTTATCAAGTTGTTCTTTGCTTATTGTCTTATCTTGTGCGTCACCCTAAGACAATGCTTACATTGCAAATTGCATTTTCGTGTCATTTCAATATACATATCAGATATACAGACTTTGTTTATTTTATATTCATCCATAGTTTAATCATATCCATCCCATCTTTTTTCCATTACCAAACAGGCTTACATACATATCACGAACTTCTTTACTATTCATTAGTTTTTCATAATTCTCATTATTATTATTAAAAATATCCTCTTTTCGTGCTTCTAACAATTTTCTTTCTTCCATATATTGTTTAACTTCAGAATTTAACGTAGAAGATGTATTTAGTGAGAAACCATTAGAGAACAAGTTACTCAATGCGAACAGACTATTACTCAATCCATTTATTGAATTATTCGTTTTCTTAGCCAACATACCTTGTGAAATAATGCTTTTTTAGGTTCTGGTAAATTTTATTATCGACTTCATCAATTTGATCTTGAATTTCCAAAATTTTCTCATAATCTTCTGGATTCATTGACATAATCATAAAAACTTTTTGAAAATCGGATGATTCATAACTTTTATCATATTTTGAAATTCTTTATTATTTTTATTAGCCATTAATAATTGTACTCCTTTGATTTCTTCTCAACATCTTCCATTAATTTTTCATATTGTCTCTGAATGCCTTCTTCTGAAAATACTTCATTCAATTTATTTTGCGCTTCTCTCATCACATTTGCCATTCCATAAATCACTGTTATGGCTTTTTTCTCATTTAGCCACTTACCCCACTCTTGAATCCATTCCATATACATTTCAATTCTTTTTTACATCTTGCTCTGAATTAGCACTATTAAGATCGCGATTTACGATATTTACCATATCTTTAATCATCGACTCATTATTTATAAATCTATTTTTTGATGTTTCATCAAACCTATCCAATAAAGAGTTTAACTGTTCTTCAAACTTTATATCCTGACTATTCATTATCATTTCCTCCACAATAATTATATTCCTGAACTTGTTTTATAATCCCATCTATATCTTTACTTTCCAAATTACTAACATCAACGATCTTATCATCAATAATATTTTCTGCATACTCTATTGGATCAGAAATATGCTTATTGGCGAGGAACGTAACCATATCTTCATATGTACTTCCTACGATACTTTGCATCCTTATTACCTGCATCATATCCTTTAATAATTTAGCTGGATCATTTTTCCTCTTTTTTCTTCTTTGATTTTTCTTTTCTTCATTTTTTCCAAACAGGAACATTTGTCTTTATTATACTGAATAATTGCATCATAAATCGAACTCACATTATGTATATTGCATATGATGTTTTATCTTCATAGTCATAATCAGAATTAGAACATATTCTATAAAGCGTTATGTCTCCTTTTGCAGTTAAAGACATTTCACATACTACATATACCTGTTCGTCGTGTACAATATTATATGTTTTATAATTAGGACACATTGGTTTAATATCTTTTGTGAGTATTTCAACCCTTGTATCTAAACGCTCTTTTTTCATCTTGATTTAAAGCTTCTGGTAAACTATTTGCATTACCGGATCTTACCGGAATATTGCCATCTGTCATTGGAATTACTTTTGCATATCCTTTTAATTCCTTTTTGTAATATTTCAAAGTTTCATTAGGGTCATAACCCTCATAATACCTGTCAATACTTACACCTATAGTTACATAATATTTCATATCTATATCAGCTTCTAAATAACAAATCCGTATCATATCGCTATAATCTTTAACAATTTGTACAAATTCCTCTGACTTTACATATCCATTTGTAATAACCTGTAATCGAAAAAGCGGTATTCTATATTCATATAATTTATCAAGAATATACCTCATTTCCTCAACAGCTAATGTTGGCTCACCACCAGTAAAATGCAACATACCAATAATTTCAGTTTGCTTTAAGAATAAGTCAAGCGAATCTTTTGCTATGCTTAAATTTTGTGAATGTCCCCTAAAACAATGTCTACAATTTAGCTGACATTTTCTTGTTAATTCAATAGATAAAAAATCCCATGTTATTTTTTTCTCATATATTCTTTTCCTCTTTAATTATTTTTTGATTCCCCAATGATTAACAATAGCATTTAATGCTTCATTGTTGCTCATTTTACATTACCTCCACCACAAGCAAATCTTACATTTTTAAATTTCATCTCATTTTCATTACGCATAAACATATACCTCTTCTTTCTTAATATTTTGTATTATTTTCTTCTGGTAATACACACACTAAAAACTTTAGCAGCGAATTTCTTATTGGTTCGTTTTTACTTGTCCAAATTTCAAATTCTATAATTGAACCACGTATCAACTCATAATCATCTCTAAGTTGTCCAACATGGACAAAATATGATTCTCCGTCCTCAAAGCAACGGACAAATCCAAAATTTCTATTTTTATTCCAATTTAAGACCTCACCCATATATCTAGGTCTTGGTTTCCATTTCTTTTTTATCTTGATTCTCCATTAAAATATATATCTTCCTTCCTAAAACAGTACCGCCTTTGGTCTAGCTTTTCTAAACACAAAGGCTCTGTGATTCTTATATAATATTTTTCTGACGGAGACAATACGCCGTATGTGGATCATACGTCACCGTATAATCCGGCGTATTATATTTTTTTCCAACTGAAATACTCCCCTTGTCGCATGGATATAATGACATTACTTCTTCTTCACTTATTCCATGACCATATAAATCATAGATTTCTTCTCTATTGAGATTATTTAGGGGCAATCACTTCACTCTCTTTCATTACAGATTTTTATATTCATCCATATCTTGTAAGATAGCTTCTGACTTATCAAACACCCAAAAGAACTTTCCGTTTTTATAGTGGGTACAACGGAACAGGAATCTATATCCTTTATCTTGTAAATATTTACGCTCTGCCGATGTCTTGCACCAAACAAAACGCTCCTTCAATGCCTTTTATAATCTTCAAATTCTTCTCTTGTCATTATGATTCAAACTCCTTTTTTTCTCCATTATTTTCAACTAATCACATTGCTATGTTGAGTACATAACTATTTTTATATGTTTCTGCCGAAACTAAAATGTTCTCTTTTCTTTCATGACGCTGCATAGCATCCCTCTTTGATGTAAAAACTTTTTCTATCGGCTTTTTCAGTTCAAACTGACAATCTGGCACTCTGTATGTTGGTGTCTCTAAATATCCATCCTCATTTATCCAAACTTTATCATGTAAACCATGTTCTACCGAAAAGTCCTGAAAATACTTCATATTGTGCGATTCAAGTATTGGTAGTAGATATTCTCTTACCCCCAATTTTTCTAACCAGAAAATATTTACATCCTTCCACCGACCACCATTTTTATAATAGCCAATAAAGCCACCGTCTACGGCAAGTAAAACAGTCCTTAATTCTTCATTCATCTGCTCTATGCCACCATATAGACCAATGATAAAGGTCAGTGTGCTAAAGTTATATTTATCTTTATAATCTCTGGGAATTACATTCGGATTTACCCTGTTAGGGTTTCTAATGAATGTCCTGTGATTATCAAAACATAGATTGTTTTGACCGATAGATAAGTCAACAAATATAGGTGTTTTTCCACCCATCATCTGTGATAGAATCATTTACATATAATCCCTTTTCAAAACTGTAAAATCCTCCGACTTCTAGTCCGAAAAGAGTATTTAGACGCTGACAGGAAAACAAACTGTCGCAATCATCTGTCATAACTAAATAGTAATCTTCTTTATTGATATACTTCCACCAATCAGGTAGTAGATTCAATAACCGTTTATCTAATAATGATTGTTCAATATCAAATCTGTTGTTCATTTTAAACTCGTGCTAGGTAATGTCTAATACATAAGTACCCACGATTATGCTATTATCCATAGCACTAATACCTCCTTGTTGTTAATCTTTATCAGTAGCACCCTTCGGAGTTACTTTACGACTCGTAGTAGTCTTTTTCTTTGTCGTTGCAACTTTTGAAACTTGTTCCTTTTTGCAACCTCTTCTTTGCGTTCTTCTGCTTTTTTCCTTATCAAAAGTACCTCTGGCTCTTGCTTGCAATGCTCCATTGATACCATTTACAATCTGCTTATAATTGTATTCTGTAACACCCACATCTCCACGTTCTACTTGTCCTATAAGTTCATGACAAACCTCACAATATCGTGCAACATCACGTTGCGACAAGTGTTCACGCTCCCTGTATTCTTTTTAAATCTTTTCCTGATAACATATAGTTCTCCAATCCTTAAACAAAATTTCCTTAAAAGACAGGGAAAGCACAAAACATCATGTGCAATGCACTCTCCCCAATATATGAGAAAAATAACCGGCGTGAAACCGATTAGATTCTTGACATGTTAGGCAATAGTCTTGCGAAGAATTACTACACCCTTTGCATCAAGCAACTTTGTAGCATACAGACTTGTAGTAACAATATCAGTTGCTCTCAGTTTAGCGTTTCTCTCCTCTTCAACTCCAATGTCTTTCTGGAACACATATCCAACAGCTTCTTTCTTAATCAAATATGTTTTACACTCACTTGTAGTAGTATCATAAGTGTTATTGTCAGATACCATAACGGGTACGTTATACAGATAACCAACAATACCATTTTTCACTACTCCGTTACCGTCTGTAGCAAAAGTCTTAGATGTAGATACAAACGCATCCAAATCCATCAGTCCAGGTACGATACGGCTATTGATTACCCAACAAGCGAAGGTGTCAGAATCAATCTGATCGCCAAACTTTGCAATAGCGGAGTTCATCTCTGTAATAGTAAGTGCTTCTGCATTAGCAGTAGCCACTTTATACACAGCTTCGGCGTCAATACTATCAATAAGAGAAGCATCGACTTTCTTCGCCATTACCTCGGCAAGCTGAACAACAATCTTGTCCATCAGACCGCCTTTAACCTGAATTTCCTCTTTATCGAGGACTCTCAAACTCTTTCCAAATTCTTTGATAACGGCAGTGTTATCTTCCATAGATACTCTTTCCGGAACCATCTCTACATTATCTGTTAATTCTTCCGCATCGGAAATTCTGGAAATAACCGGAAAATGTACAGTATCACCAGACTGGCGAATTTCACTTACCATATCAGTAGCATCAACTGCTACACTACCAACTTTTAAATTTAATCTTAACTTTTCATTAATCGCATCAGCGAAAATCTCTGGAATAACTAAACCCATAATTTATACCTCTTTTCTGTGAATGATAAGCACTCAAAAAAGACTGACAGCCGAATTTCTCAACCATCAGTCCTTTATAAATGAACGCTATGAATTTTTAATACTATTTCTTTCCTGACAATCTTCTGAATAAATCAGGCTTATTCGTCTGCAACGCAACCCTCTGTGTATATGTCATTTTCTTAAAATCTTCAGGAGTGACTTTATCATCACTGGAATGATCTTGCGGAACATACCCATTTGATTTTAAACGTGACTTTACGATTTCATTTACAAGACTTGATAATGCATCTACATCTACATCATCTTTTAAGTAATCAGCTAACCCCTTATCAAGTCCACCGTTTACTAACTGCTCTTGTATTAATGCTTTACGTTCCCTATCGGCAACAGCTTTTTCTTTGGCTTCAAGTGCAGCTAATCTGTTTTCCAAATCAATCTGTTCTGGTGTTTTTTTCAACAGGAGAAAGTTCACTTACCTTCTTTTCCAGTTCTTTGATTGTTTTAGACATTTTACCCCTTACCTTATCCTCGGCAGATTGAATAGCTTTGTCATATTCTGTTTTGGACATTGTAATGGATTCTGTTGCTTCGTCTGTTTTGGTAGTTGTATCAGATTTTTCCTCTACCCCATCTCCACTAACTGAATCAACTTTTACTTCTTCTACATTCTCTGTGTTTTTATTTTCTTCCATGTTTACCTCTTTCCTGTTGCTACTGGACACACCGGCAAAGCGTTTTGTTCAATAACCCCATTCAAATATTATTAATATGATAATCGCACAATATATAATCAATCGTGAATATTTCACGCTGAATATCAAAATGATGGTTTCTTTATATTATTAACGAAAGGAGGTTAATAGGAAAACCATAAAAGACTATTCTTTTAATATCTTAAAGAATTAAAGATATTAAGAATTGAATCAGCTTATTAGGCTGAAACGCTGGCATTAGAACAGTTCACTTACCTAATAAGGAAGCAAAAAACTAATGACAATTTTCTTCATAATATGTCTTATATTATGTTGAAGCAAAACTATAATGAAAAATACAATTGAATTAGTAAAAATTCAGTTGCTCTATATAATACATCCATACAAAGTTACACCCATTGGGATTATTTATATGTTTGTTTGATACTTTGATTAATACCCCTTTGACAAAAGAAATTTGTCTAAGGCTTCTCTATCAAGCAAGCCTAAATCACATTTAGCATTTTTATATCGTGACAATAGACCTTCATTGATTTTTGTTTGTTTTGAAATGTGTTTTGATTTACACCTTCTATATGGATAAATTTCAATAATCTATCCGTAAAACTTCCTGTGACATAATATCCCCGCTTTCTATTGTAGAAGATATACATAATCACTCTATGATTTTTATTCATTATTACTATTTTAATAATAATTTAATTGTGTTATAATTAAGGTTTTTATATACCATATCACAAAATAGTCACCAGAACAAGCATTCGTAAAACCCCTTATTTTTAAGCAAAAATTGACCTTATTTTTTTTTTAATGTTGGGATTTTTCTTTAAGTCCTTTTAACTATTAAACATGTGGTATTTAACCGCCCATTCAACTATGCGGTTTTCTTTTTTTCTCTTTGGATGACATTGCTCGATAATATATTTTTCTCCATCCAATTCATAAATTTCCCGTTCATTAATAAGTTTACCTAAATCTTTTAAACTATTTACTCTAATATTGACTTCTTGTGTAGGTTCATACTTTTTGACGTATGAAATAGTTCCGTGACCACTTTCCCTAATGGTGTTCAAGAATTTATCCGTATGTGCGGCATATACCCATTGAAGCAACAGTCCACCTAATTCTGCTTTGATTAATTCTTTATCTGTCTTATCTATCATTTCAGGTTTCCCATTTTTTGTCAATAATGATTTTACCGTGTTTATCTTTCTTGGGTCGAATATCATATACATCGGATTAGTTTGTGAATGTCCCATTCAGTTACTTCTCTACTCTTAATGTTATTGATTACATCTTTTTAATATTTTCTTTTTTCCTCATACATTTCATCAAAGGTTTTACGATTTGCCTTATATTCACATTGCACACAATCAATCTGCTTCTTTGCATCGTAACAAACCTTTTTTATTGCTTCAATTCGGTTATAATCTGCCTTCGTTCCCTTGGGAATAGGCTTGAGTATTTCAACAAATGAAGAGATAATTAGTCCTATCACAACGTACAGATTTTTTTCTTTAATAAGAGATTTAAGAATATCCATAGGAGATTCCAACTCACGATAAATCTTTTCTTTCAACGCTTTTTGCTCCTGAGCGTATGCAATTCGCTTTTTTCCGATTCATCACTTTCTCATCTTCTG
>VOFB01002780.1_pt1 | contig 37973 bp, 61 predicted proteins | sample 5384141 | NCBI WGS metagenome assembly VOFB01 (sample SAMN12384721, study PRJNA508395) | human gut metagenome | isolation source: healthy gut A | host: Homo sapiens
CATTCACTTGCTGCCATATTGAAATCAAGAAATTTATCGGTTGCTGTCGGTGATGAAGGCGGTTTTGCACCGGATCTTGAGAATGATGAAGCTGCATTGGATCTTTTGCTTTGAAGCGGTTGAAAGCCGGATACAGACCGGGATATGATTTCAAATTTGCAATTGATGCCGCAGCGAGCGAGTGGAAAGGCGGCAGAACCGGGATATACAGAATGCCGAAATCAGGCAGGGGAGTATACGAGTGCGGAACTTATTGAGTACTGGACGGCAATCTGTGATAAATATCCGATGTACTCGGTTGAAGACCCGTTGGATGAAGAAGACTGGGATGGCTGGCATGAGATAACCCTAAGGCTGGGTGACAGGATTAAAATAGTCGGGGATGATTTTTTTTTGTTACGAATCCCGAGAGGCTTGGCGATGGAATCCGGAGAGGGTGTGCAAATGCAATCCTTAAAAACTTAACCAGATAGGAACGGTAAGCGAAACACTGGAAGCAGTTAAACTTGCCGGCGACAACGGATATAAAACAATTATATCGCACCGTTCCGGAGAAACGGAGGATACTTTCATTGCGCATCTTGCCGTTGCAGTGAATTCCGGGCTTATAAAAACAGGTGCGCCTGCGAGAAGTGAGCGGGTGGCAAAGTATAATGAACTCCTGAGGATTGAGGGCTGTCTTTCCGGAAAAATAAATAATCCTTGCCTTTTGATAACTGCGGGAATTATACTGAATATACCGCAGTTATTGAAAGGAATACATATAACATGAAGAACAGAAAAGAACATCTTAAGCCGGCATTTATCCTGTGCGGAATTGTCGGTGTGGTTATAATAATCATATTTATTGCATCGGGTCAGGTTAATAAGAACGTTGCCAATAATCTCAAAGGCAGAGTCCTGTATACGGAAGGTACAGATGTCATTAAGGAGTACAATTTCAAGGAAGGCAGGGAAACTGTAATTGGCAAAGGTGCCAATGCACATTATGTTGATGACGGAATTGTATATAATGATACTAACAGAATTTATATGTATGACGGCAAAAGTGACAGGGAGCTGTATGCGCTTGAGCCGAATGCAGGATTACTTCCCTTACAGCGGTTGGATCTGTGATAGCGGCATCGTACGTGCAGGGAGATACATATAATATAGTCAAATATGATATTGCGAAGAAGGCAGCGGATGTATTCATCACATTGGATAATGAAATAATGTCGGTATGCGCCGGGAAAGATTCTGATCTGTATTATACAGAAACGGACGGTGAGGACACTTCACTTTGTAAATTATCAATAAACGGCGGAAACCCGGAAAAACTTCTCAAAGGAAACGATGAAAGAATAGAGTATATCACATATGTCGGCGGAATGATACTGATGTGTGAGAATAAATCGGGCAATATCGTGATGTCAAGGTTCAATATCAGGACAGCCAAGGCCGTTGAACTTAAATTTTCGTCGGATAATTATAATTGCGTATCGGCTGCGGCGGTTTATGATGAGGAGTATATCGTGAGTTCGGATAAAGATACGGAATATTATGCACTCTATGTGTGCAATGGCTCCAACATGGTAGAATCGATAAAATATCCGGAGCAGATAGTCTTAAAAAGTATCGGATTATATGGACACGGAGTAAGATAAATTCTTTTTTGGTAATATAGTAAAAAAACATATAGCATTATTTGTAAAAATGTAGTATAATTTTGTCTATAAAAATAACTTAGGCAGATATGGAGGATACATATATGGGTAAGTCAGAAGACATTAATTTAAGTAACAGGGAAGAGGTAACAGAGGTTAGCGGACAGCAGACATCGGATGCTGCAGAAATGGCAGCCCAAGAGAATAAGACACGCAGTGAAGAATTACATGAGAAGATTGAGCAGCATCATGAAGAGATGCATGAGAAGGCAGAAGAAGTAAAGGCGAAAGTCAGAACGGTTAAAGAGAAGGTAAAGGATCGTGTTAAGGTCAGCTTTATTCATTCAATTTCAGCCAAGATAGCTTTATTGGTATTTGTAGCACTTATATGTACCAATGCATTCCTTATCTGGTCAGTAGCATCTTCTACATCGGAACATGTATCGCAGATGGTACAGAACTATATGGTAAGTGAGTCCAAGCTTGCCAGAGGTCTTGTCAATGACGGAATGCAGCAGATGGGTTCGGAAAATGCACTTGCGGCTACATATCTCCACAACAGAATCGGAGATGTGGGAGTTACCGGACTTAAGTCATCATATACATATGTAGTAGGATCGGACGGGACGATGTTGTATCATCCTACAGAAGATAAGATCGGCAAGCCTGTAGAGAATCAGATTATAAAGGATGTTGTTGCCAAGCTTGCAGAAGATCCTGACCAGGTAGAAGATAAATTTGTATCATACGAATATAAGGGCGAACAGAAATATGCGGCATATGCTGTTGTGGGACAGGGACAGGCATTGGTCATTATAACTGCTGATGAATCGGATGTGCTTGGCGAGACTAACAGCATCAGAAATGACATAATTAAATTTTCACTCATAATAATGGTCGTTGTACTTGCAGCAGCAATTGCTGTCGGCAGACTTATTGCCAAGCCTATTCTTAAGGTTACTAATTCAATATTTAAATTATCAAGCTTGAACTTACGGTTGATGAAGAGACTAAGCGCATCACGAAGCGTAAGGATGAGACCGGATATATGGCAAGAGCGGTTGAGAGCCTTGCGGACGGTCTTAACGGTGTAATTACAGAAATCAGGACACAGAGCGATAATCTCTACGGAACATCTGAGGAACTTGCATCCGATGCCAATGATACGGTTAATTCCGTAAGACAGGTAGAGATTGCCGTAAGTGAAGTTGCGGAAGGTGCATCAAGCCAGGCACAAGAGACTGCAGATGCTACTTCTAATGTAATTTCAATGGGTGGTATGATTGAAAAAGCTAATTCGGATGTCGAAAGACTCAGTGAGAGTTCCAAGGCGATTGGTGAGGCTGTTGATGAAGCTACGGAGATTCTTGATGAACTTCTTGCAATTAACGAGAAGGCAGTTAAGTCGATTGACATGATTTATGAGAGAACCAATACTACCAATAAGTCCGTAGAAGATATCAAGGCAGCTATTAATATAATTACATCGATTGCAGAAGAGACCAACCTTCTCTCACTTAATGCAAGTATTGAAGCAGCAGGGGGCCGGAGAACAGGGACGTGGATTTGCAGTTGTAGCTTCACAGATCCAGAAGCTGGCAGAACAGTCCAACGAATCTGCCAAGCGGATTGAGGATATCACGGAGAAACTTATTGAAGACTCACAGCAGGCTGTCAGTGGTATGCAGGATGTCCGCGAAATCATGAATAAGCAGAGTACGAATGTTAAGAATACGAACTCGGCATTTGATAAGGTTAAAGATAATATTGAAGTATCGATAGAAGGTGTCAAAGAGATAACCAATTTGACAGGGAAACTTGACAGCACAAGAACTGCCGTAACAGATACAGTACAGAATCTCTCGGCAATTGCCGAAGAGAATGCGGCAAGTTCACAGGAATGTTCCGCTTCGGTTACGGAAGTATGCAACATTATGGAAAGAGTTACTAATGATGCTGTCAGACTTAAAGAGATATCGAAAGTTATTGATGATCAGCTTAAGGAATTCATAATTCGTGAACAGGAATAAGTACAGAAGTATATACGAATAATATTTTGCAAGGGAACTGCCGGATGTGACAGTTCCTTTGTTGTAACGGGAAGGAGATTTAATAATGTATGATAAATTAACACAGAAAGATATTGACAAGATGGAGGAGGAAATTGAACACAGAAAACTGGTTCTGCGTAAGGAACTGATCGAGGATGTTAAGGATGCGAGGGCGCAGGGAGATTTAAGTGAGAACTTTGAATATTATGCGGCCAAGAAAGCCAAGAACCGAAATGAGAGCCGTATAAGATACCTTGAGAGAATGATTAGACAGCACAGATTATCAGCGATGAGTCGGCGGACGATGAAGTCGGACTGAATAAAACCGTTGAGCTATATTTCGAGGAAGATGATGAAACAGAGAAATTTAAAGTGGTTACTACTGTACGGGGAAGTTCGCTTGAAGGATACATCAGTAATGAATCTCCGATAGGTAAGGCTGTTATCGGACATAAGGTTGGTGAACGTGTATATGTTGAGGTAAATTCGGGTGTCGGATATTATGTTGTCATCAAGTCGATAGAGGATACAGGCGATGCAGATGAGGCTGAACTCAAAAATATTGATTTTTAATAAAAGTTTAATATTTTTTTATTGATTTAATGATTAGTAAAAGTACCATCATTTATAAATACTGTGAAAGGACTGTGCGAATACACAGAGAAGAGATGCAATATGAGGCATATATTCAGTAACATGAAGAAATACTGGGTATCGGTGGTAATTATTTTTGTGCTGCTTATACTCCAGGCGGTTTGTGATTTTTCACTGCCTAATTACACGTCCAGACTGATAGATACCGGAATTACCAATTCCGGCATTGAGTATGCTACTCCTGACAGTCTGTCTTCACCGGATTATATAGGAATCGCGATGTTTATGACGGACGACGAACGTAAGGTATGGCTTGAGAACTATACTATGAATGAGAATGGGAGTTTTGTGCTTAATGAGGGCGCAGATAAGAAGGAAATGGATAAGACGTTGATAAAGCCTATTGCGGCATACAGTCTTATTTTGCAGGAGTACGGCCAGAGGCGTAATGGTGACATGCCTGATGATTCCGCGTCAGATGAGGAAACACCGGGAAACAGTGAGGTCAGGGCAGCAGCAGATAAGAAACTTGAATCCATGGGAGAATCCATGACTAACAATTATGCCATTCTTTTTACAAAGTACCAGCTTATGGCAAAGGGTGTTGACCTTAATGAAATGCGCTCAAAGTATTTATGGAAAATGGGCAGCAGGATGATCGTATTTGCCCTGGGAATGATGGCGATTGCTATTGCCGTAGGATATCTTGCGTAAAAGGTAGGTGCCGGGGTCGGCAGGGATCTGAGGAATAAAGTCTTTAATAAGGGGGTAAATTTCTCAGATGCAGAGATCAATAAGTTTTCGACAGCATCATTGATTACCAGGACGACCAATGATGTGCAGCAGGTTCAGATGGTAACGGTCATGTTGTTAAGAATGGTTCTTTACGCACCTATTATGGCTGTCGGTGGAATAATAATGGTTATCAGAACCGGAGCCGGAATGGGATATATTATAGCTATTGCAGTAGTTGCAATAGCAGTGCTTATGATCCTTCTTATGGCATTTGCGATGCCTAAGTTTAAAATAATGCAGAAACTTGTAGATAAAGTCAATCTTGTTTCGAGGGAAATTCTTACAGGTATTCCAGTAATCAGGGCTTTTAGCAGGGAAAAACATGAGGAAAAGCGTTTTGATGACGCCAATAAGGAACTTACCGGAGTAATGCTTTATACTAACCGTGTAATGACATTTATGATGCCGGCACTTATGATAATCATGAATGTAATGTCAATTTTATAGTATGGACATCAGCACACAGAATCGATGCCGGCGTTATGGAAGTCGGAACGATGACAGCGTTCATTACATATACGATGATGATCGTCATGGCATTCTTAATGCTTACCATGATATCTATTATGCTTCCGAGAGCGGGAGTTGCAGCTGACCGTATTGACGAAGTCCTTAAGACAGAGGTGTCGGTTAATAACAGCACAGATGCTGTGGATGCAGGAAGAAGTAAAGGCGTTGTCAGATTTAATCATGTCAGCTTCGCATATCCGGAGGCAGAAGGTAAAGTACTGGATGATATTGATTTTGAAGCATCTCCGGGAACAACTACTGCGATAATAGGAAGTACGGGATGCGGTAAGTCCACACTTGTCAATCTGATACCGAGGTTCTTTGATGTCACGGAAGGAAGCATTACACTTGGACGGACGCGACATAAGGAATATCACGCTTGAGAGTCTGAGAGAGAATATAGGATATGTTCCGCAGAAAGGAATCTGTTCTCGGGAACAATCGCCGATAATATCAAATATGGCCAACTGGTAGAATCTGATGAGGATATGCTTGAGGCGGCAGAGATTGCGCAGGCGACGGAATTTATAGAAGCCAAGCCTGATAAATATGAGAGCCAAGGTTGCGCAGGGAGGAAATAATGTCTCCGGCGGACAGAAGCAGAGGCTTTCGATTGCCAGAGCCATTGCCAGAGACCCGATGATATATATTTTTGATGACAGTTTTTCGGCACTTGATTTTAAAACCGATGCGGCACTGAGAAAAGCACTGGCACCTAAGGTTAAAGATAAGACAGTATTGATTGTGGCACAGAGAATCAGCACTGTTATGCATGCTGAACAGATAATAGTTCTTGATGACGGAAAAGTCGCCGGAATAGGAACTCATAAGGAGCTTATGGAGAATTGTGAGATATACAGACAGATTGCCGGTTCACAGTTATCTGAGAGTGAATTAAAAAGAGTCTGGAGGTGAAATAACATGGAGAATCAGAAAAGACCTATGCGTGGACCGATGGGACACAGAGGCATGCGCGGCGGAGAGAAGGCCAAGGATTTCAAAGGAACCATCCGTAAACTTTTTAAGTATGTCGGAAGCTCCAAATACGCGATACTTATATTTGCGATATTTGCAATCGGAAGTACGATGTTCAATGTTATAGCACCTAAGACACTTGGAAAGGCCACCAATGAACTCCAGATAGGCTTTATGTCCAAACTTATGGGAACAGGACAGATCAATTTTGATAACATCGGCCATATTCTTCTCCTTGTACTTGTAATTTATGCATTATCAGCCGTGTTTAATCTTGTCCAGGATTTATAATGACGGGAATTACGCAGAAACTCTGTTACAGGATGCGTAAAGAGATTTCGAAAAAAAATAAACCGTATGCCGATGAAATATTTTGAGAGCCGCACCAACGGAGAGGTTCTGTCTGTTATTACCAATGATATAGATACACTCGGTAACGGACTTAACCAGTCATTGACAACACTCGTTACGTCAATAACGACGATTATCGGTGTTCTTGTAATGATGCTTACAATAAGCCCGGTCATGACACTCATTGCTGTACTGATTGTGCCATTAAGCATGGTGCTTATAAGTTTTGTTATGAAAAAGTCCCAGAAGTATTTCAGGGTTCAGCAGGAATATATAGGCCATATTAACGGACAGGTCGAGGAAGTATACGGCGGTCATAATGTCGTAAAGGCTTTTAATAAAGAAAAGACGTTATAAAGACTTTTAATGATACCAACAATGTTCTTTATGTTTCAGCATGGAAGTCACAGTTCCTTTCCGGAATGATGATGCCGGTTATGCAGTTCGTCGGCAATCTTGGTTATGTTGCGGTTGTTATATCCGGAGCATTTCTTGCCGGTAAAGGTGTTATAAAGATAGGTGATATACAGGCGTTTATCCAGTATGTAAAGAACTTCACACAGCCGATACAGCAGATAGCTCAGGTATCCAATATGATGCAGTCAATGGCGGCGGCAGCAGAGAGGGTTTTCGCACTTTTTTGAAGAAGAGGAGGAAGACAGGTTTGCGGTAAATGCGGTACATCCTGATCACATAAACGGTGAGGTTGATTTCGATCATGTTAAATTCGGATATAATGATGATAAGATAATCATTCATGATTTCACTGCCCATGTGGCTCCGGGTAAGCAGATTGCGATAGTGGGACCTACCGGTGCGGGTAAGACAACAATGGTTAAGCTTCTGATGAGATTTTATGATGTTAATGCCGGAGAAATAGGACTGGACGGACATTGTATCAAAGATTATGACAGAAGCAGTCTGAGGGAAGCGTTTGGAATGGTACCCAGGATACATGGCTTTTCAAGGGCACTATAATGGAAAATATACGTTACGGCAGGCTTGATGCCACGGATGAAGAAGTCATAGCAGCTGCGAAGTCGGCGCATGCACATCATTTTATAGAGACTATGCCTGACGGATATAACATGGAAATCAATGAAGATGCCACAAATATATCACAGGGACAGAAACAGCTCCTTACAATTGCAAGGGCTATACTTGCAGATAATCCGGTACTTATTCTTGACGAGGCTACGTCATCGGTTGATACGAGAACCGAGGTCACAATCCAGAAAGCGATGGATAATCTGATGCGTGGCAGAACCAGTTTTGTCATTGCACACAGACTTTCAACGATTAAGAATGCCGACCTTATCCTTGTTATGAAGGATGGAGACATAATAGAGCAGGGTACGCATGATGAACTTATGGCGAAGAATGGCTTCTATGCACAGCTGTACGAATCACAATTTGAAGAAGTTACTGCATAATTTGGGTAGACGCGGCTGCCAAAAAGCTATATAATATCAGATAAGAGAACATTAAGGAGGACAGGATAATGAAGAATGTAGAAGTAGTAATTAATCCGACGGAGATAAGAAGTGTTAAATATTCTAATGCTTTTTCAAAAAAACCGGGAGAAAATAGCGCTTTCGGTGAGATCGGAAGCATCGATAAAGCTTAATCCGACCAACCCGGTGGTTGCAATAGTAGTGGTCAGGGTTGTAGTGGAAGATCCTGATAAGTGTATACAGGTTGATGTAGAGACGATAACAGGAGTTACGGTAAGTACATTTATTGATAATCTTGACCAGTTTATCAAAGATAATTATCTTTCGGTAATTATTATGTCAGCTAATGAAAAGGTAAGAACACTCAGTGCTGTGATGGGTGCACCTATCAAAATTCCGAATCCGAAGTTCAATGTAGGCGGAGTACAGGCTTCGGAGACAGAATTTACACAGTAATATATGATAGCATTACTTGCTAAAGTTTTTATCAAAGACAGACAGAATTATTCTGACGGAACAGTCAGGAAGAAATACGGAACCTTAACGGGAATAACCGGAATTGTGTTGAATGTATTTCTTTTTATCGGGAAATTTATTGCAGGAAGCATAAGCGGAGCAATTTCAATAATGGCAGATGCATTTTAACCTTTTCGGATGCCGGCTCATCAGTGATATCGCTTGCAGGCTTTATGATGGCCGATAAGAAACCCGATACTGACCATCCATTCGGGCATGGCAGAATGGAATATATATCAGGTCTGTTTGTATCGGTTCTTATTATAATGATGGGATTCGAACTTGGTAAAACATCTGTTTCAAAGATTATATCACCCGAAATGCCGTCCGAAAGCATACTGGCTGTAATAATACCTGCTGCCGCCATACTGGTGAAGCTTTATATGTTCGCATATAACAGGATATATGGCAGACGGATTAACTCGGCATCAATGAAAGCGACGGCACTTGATTCCATAAGCGATGTTGTTGCAACGTCAGTAGTATTGATATCGATTCTTCTCACGAAATTTTTTCGAAATCAATATAGATGGATATGCAGGATTTGCAGTTTCTGTTTTATCCTGATAACAGGAATCACATCAATAAAAGAAACGGTTGATCCGCTGCTCGGTAAGAAACCTGATCCGAATTTGTCAACAGAATCCGGGATATAGTTATGTCTTATGATGAGATTATAGGAATTCAACGATCTGGTTGTACACGATTACGGACCGGGAAGATGTATGATCTCGCTTCACGGAGAGGTTTCGGAAGAAGGGAACCTGATAGAGCTGCATGACGCCATAGACCGGTGTGAACGTGAATTGCATGATACACTCGGCTGTGAGGCGGTGATACATATGGATCCCATATCAGTTAATGATGAACGTGTCATATCAATGCGTAATGCAGTAACACAAATGATACATAAGTATGATGATAAAATAACCATACATGATTTCAGGGTGGTTGACGGAAAAACTCATACGAATGTTATATTTGATGCTGTCATACCTGCTGGGTCGGATAAGAGTCCGCAGGAAGTTAAGGAAGCGATGCAGAGGATAGTCGCCGGACTTCCGGGAAATTGTATCGGAGTAATCGATATTGACATGGAATATGCAGAATGGAACGGATAACATAAGCCGGAGTTTACCACCCGGCTTATATATTTTGTCTGAAGGAATATATTGCGACAGGCAGCTGAATGCAAGATTATTCATCCGCTTTGAAAGTCCTGGGTCATATGAGCAGATTCCGTTGATGTTGCTGTAAGGATATGTGCTTATGGAATCAGGATGCCGTCTGCGCATATTTTTGATATAAGATGCGGATATTCTGAAAAGTCCGTAACTGGCATCGTAAATCTGCCCTGCGTCAATATTGCGGAATACTTCTTCATAGAAGTTCTTATATATATTCTCCCAGTCTTTTATATATATCATAGGATCAAAACACAGTCTGACCGTAAAACCACATTCATATGCTTTGCGTATTGCCGAGAGCCTTGCGTTAAGCGATGGGGTATGCAGCTCATACATGTCTATCACCGGACCGGGAGAAAGCGTCCATGCCATGATTATGCCGGAATTTGCGTATTTTGAAAGCGTGGAGCAGTCAAAAGCCGATTTGGTGCGGATTTCAATTGTTATATTGTCATGGGCTGATGTGAACGCACACCATTTTGATGCAAATCCTGTAAGATGTTCCATTGCAAGAATGTCTGTATCATAAGATACACATAAATAAACCGGGTGTTTTTCACAAAGTCTTGCAGCTTCGGCAAAAATATCATCTATATTGACAAAAAAACAACAATGCATGATGACGGATACATTCCTTTGAGATAGCAATATCTGCAGTCAAAAGGGCAGTTCATTATCGATGATGTGTAATAGAAATAATGATTGTCAAAATTCTGGCACACTCTTGCGCCGGGATAAATAAGTTCGCCATGTTTTACCGCAAGAACCAGTGAAGGGGCTTTTTTTCTGTATTTCACAATCTGGTGCGGCCGGTTAAAAATATCTTTATAGTGTTCAATCTGTATGCGTACCGCATCCGGATACATTGCAAGAATTTGCTCTGTCAGTTCGTATTCCAATGCTTCTTTTTCAATATATATGTGTGAGAAAAAATCAGCCCATGATATGTTGGTATAATCCGGCATAAATTTCTTTTTACCCTCTTTCTTATTGCCCGCCGGGAGACGGAAGGCTTTGTATGTATCGTTAATCAGTTTCATAACGTCATTGCCGCATGCCGCATAATAGGTGAAAAGCTGTTTTAGTGATGCACTCATGGTAGCCGAAAGAGCCAGATCGTCACATAGAACATTTACGGCTTCGGGACTGATGTTGTCCGCAGATGCACAACACCCGGCATTTTCAAGCAGTGATGTGATGCTTTCTGCGATACCGCGAAGTGCACTGTGATCGGTTAATGAAAGAAAAAACACAATGTGCACTGCCGTGGCAGCGAAGCAGTTCTGCGGCGGTATCATATATATCGGGGTCATTCAGTTCGCCTTCTGCAAACGGATGCCTGAAAAATATGTCCGGGTAGAGACTTATCGAACCGGATTTGTTTAACTTATTATATATTACATCTTTGCTTTCATCTGCAAGACAGAAAAAACACCTGAATATTCTTCAATTATCATATTATTTCCTTTTGATTCTGTGATATTGCGGTGATATTGTGATATCATTTACGTTAATTCCGCAGGTTCGCTTACAGCCCATACAATCGCATCTGCAACATCTTCAGGCCTGAGACTGCATCCGAAGTCCGGATCTGCCGTGAAATCGGCATTACGGTACAGACCGGTGTCGGTCATGTCCGGATGAAGTGTCACCACGCGGATACCGTGTTTGCGGACTTCTGCAAAAAGACTTTCGGAGAAAGATGTAAGGCCTGCTTTGCTGGCAGCATAAGCTGCACCATGGGTGTTGGGAGATTTCTTTGCCGTGGCACTTGATATGTTGATGATTGTGCCGCGGTTTTTCTTAAGGCGGTTGATCATAAGCGAACAAATTATCATCGGAGCCTCAAGGTTTACGGAGACAATCTCGTGTATCATGGCAGCGCTCAGATTTTCGTGAAGCCCATAATAAGCTGCACCCGCATTATTGATCAATATGTCAAAATCATATTCTTTGCATAATTGTCGGACACAAAGTGCCAGGGGGCAGATGTATCAGTAATATCTATGGTTATTTCCCTGAAAATCGGGGATGTATATCCTGACGTGCTTCTGGACAAACCTACAACGTTGATGCCACGCAGATTCAATACTTTGGCCGTGGCAAGTCCGATTCCGCCCGATGTACCGGTAATAAGAGCTGTCTGCATAATTTGAACCTCTTTTCATATTTCTTATTACAGTATAAATAATATAAGTCTAAAGTCAAAAGAACCGTTGACGACCGGTTCAAAATAACATATTATTTATTTAGTATGTTTGTGGAGGATATGCAAGTGGAAGAAGAAGTAAAGACAAATAAAAAAAAGATAATAATCCTTATGGCGGCGGTCATAGCGGTCGCTGTTGCAGCAGTAATTATCATGATAGTTGTAAGTATTACCGGAAAGCCTAAGGAACTTACGGCTGATGATCATATGAAAAATGCGGCAGCTTTTATGGAAGATAAGGAATACGGCAAGGCGATGTCGGCTTATAACATGGCTCTTGAGGAGAATCCGGAACTTTTAGATGCATATATCGGGATTTCCGGGGTATATGAGGCAGAAAAATAATACGCAGGGAGTTAAGGAAACACTCGCAAAAGCAATAGAAGTAATCAATGATATCGACTGGAGTGATAAGGAAGTACCGGACACGGTCAAAGATATTTATTATAAATATGCAGACATCCTGTTGCCGACGGAGACAGTGTTACGGCACAAAGCATTCTTATGTCGGGATCTGATATAGTGAAAGGTCTTCTTGACGATTATTCCAATCCTGATTACAAGGTGCATAATGATGCTCCTGTCCGATCCGGTGAGAAAACAGTTCTTTTCGGCATGTATCCAGACAAACGCGTGGAAGCGGACGGACTTACAAAGAGCATAACCGATGCGGAATATGATGACAACGGCATAGCCGAGGTCAAAGGCATCAAATATTTCAGAACCGGTGAAGACGGAAAATACAGTTATTATGTAATGAATGATATTACATGGAGAGTTGTCAGTGAGGACAAGGACAAATGCGTTCTCATGAGTGAATATGCGATAGATGCGGTGCAGTTTAATGATGAATACAGCGATATTGACTGGAATAACAGTTCATTAAGAAACTGGCTTAATAAGACATTTTATGATATTGCATTTAATGATGAACAGAAGAAAAATATGCTCAGTATGACAACGTCATCATCACGTAATCCGGATTATGGTTTGGTGTCCGGAGGCGGAGTTAGTGATATGGTAAGCATTTTCTCGGCTGAAGAATGCAGCGAGGGAGCTAACGGTTTTGCAGGCGACAGAAAAGCGTCAGACAAGGACAGATTGTGTAAGCCTACTGAATTTGCATCGGACAGGGGTGTGTACACAGACACGAACGGATATTGTAAATGGTGGCTCAGAACATGCGGTGTCAATATGGCACTTGAGATGTTTACCAATACAACAGGTGTGTTTGCGTGTGACGGTTACTATGTGATTGGAACGGATATAGGAGTAAGGCCTGTAATAACAATATCTGAGAATTCAATGGTTTCCGAATAAAATTAAAAAAATAAAATCCTTGTTGACATATCGAACGTTTGTGCTATAATGATTTTACAAACAAATGTTCGATGTGGAGGCGGATTTTTGAATATATGTGATAACCTTAATATAACGGATAAGCTTGCTATTCTTTCCGATGCAGCTAAATATGATGTCGCATGTACTTCCAGCGGAACAGAGCGTTCCAATAACGGGCGCGGAATAGGAAGTGCCGCAGCATGCGGAATCTGTCACAGCTTTGCCTCGGACGGCAGATGTATCTCTCTTTTGAAGATTCTTATGAGCAATGAGTGCATATATGACTGCCGTTATTGTATTAACAGATCCTCCAATGATGTTGTCAGGACTTCGTTTACACCTGATGAGATATGTACACTCACCATGGAATTTTACAGGAGGAATTATATAGAGGGATTATTCTTAAGTTCTGGTATTGTGAAGAATCCCACATACACGATGGGACTTCTGTATCAGGTTGTATACAGGCTGCGGACCGAATATAATTTCGAGGATATATACATGTCAAGGCGATACCGGGTGCTGACAGGTCAGTTATAGAGATGACCGGATGGTATGCGGACAGAATGAGTGTGAATCTTGAATTACCGACTACGGATGGGCTTAAGAGCCTTGTCCGAATAAGTCCAGACATAATATCCTGACGCCGATGAGACAGATTCAGAACGGATTAAGGATAATGTGTTGAGATTGAATGATAATCACGTGGCATATGGCAATGGTATTACTTTTTAAGGAGTATGGCGGCACCGGAGAATCATTGGCAGAGCGGAATGTTGTTAATTATGGAGTTATGCGTCCGGAACATGACAATGCACGTTTTGTTCCTGCCGGACAGAGTACACAGATGATAATAGGTGCGACACCGGAGAACGATTATCAGCTGGTAACCGTTGCAGAAGCTTTATATAAGAACTACGGGCTCAAGAGGGTGTTTTATTCGGCATTCGTGAATGTCAATAACGATTCGGCATTGCCTTCCACAGAAGCGGGACCGCCTCTTTTTACGGGAGCACAGGCTGTATCAGGCAGACTGGCTGTTACGTTTTTATGGATTTAAGGCATCGGATCTATTATCGGAGGACAGACCTGATTTTAATGTTTTTATCGATCCTATGCGACTGGGCGGTCAGACATCTGGAACAGTTTCCTGTAGAGATTAACAGGGCCGGTTATTATACATTGCTTAAGGTGCCGGGAATAGGTACGAATTCAGCCAGCGTATTGTTAATGCGCGTAAGAGTGCGAGACTCGATTTTGAAGATATACGTAAGATGGGCGTTGTGCTTAAGCGTGCAGTGTATTTCATTACATGTTCGGGCAGGATGATGTATCAGGGAATAAGGATAAATGAAGATTTTATTGTAAGTAATCTTGCGGATGCGGATATGAATATACGCAAGAGGATAGGGAATCTGACATATAAGCAGATTTCGTTTTTTTGATGATGATACGTATGCGGACATAATGCCGGAAGGGTTCATGCAGAATAATTCATATGGTGTTATATCCGGACAGATATAGGTGGGTGGCTATGATAGTATGTTGTTGTGACGGGACAGTCGATGGAATACTTACAGCTGTGTTCGATGCATGGGCAGCAGGCGTGAATGACAGCAGAATCAGTATAGGTAAGGGCAACATCGAATGGTTTGCCGATTATATTGATATAGTTACTGACAGCGCTAAGGCATCACGCGTGGCGGCTAAAGTTATTGCGGTTATGGGATATGATGCATACGAGATGATCTATTTTGCAGCCGTATCCGGGGCGGACGACCGCGGAGATGCGATATTTAAGTTTATACGTAAAGGACTTCGGGTAGGATGCGGTATAGTGAATGATCTGCATGATAAATACGTTATGCGTGTGTTTGAATTGCACAGAGCGAGTCAGCGTGAATATCAGCACATAAGAGTTTTTTAAGGTTCCGCGACTGTAAGGGATATCTGATTGCAAGAATAGAGCCGAAGAATAATATTTGCGAGATATTGATGCAGTTTTTCGAAGACAGGCTGAAGCAGGAACGTTTTATAATAATCGATGTCGTAAGAGGTCTTGCCGGCGTTCATGACAGTAATGCAAGTTATATGACATACATAGAAGATGATATGCTTGCTATAATAAGAGATAAGGAGATAACGGACGAATTTGGAAAATTATGGAAAGTCTTTGAAGATAACATTGCAATCAAGTCCAGATATAACCCCGGACTGCAGAGGCAGAATCTTCCGAACAGATTCAGGAAATATATGTAATAACAGTTGAAAGTTGCCGGATAATAAGATATAATTATGTACTTGAGTGATTACTGAATTGGGGATATTATGCAACAGGAGTATAATATATGAGTAAATATGACGTTATAATAATAGGAGCAGGACCGGGTGGAATTTTCACTGCCTATGAGCTCATCAATAACAGACCTGACTGCCGTATCGCGGTATTTGAAGCAGGACATCCTCTGGCAAAGAGAAAGTGTCCGATCGACGGGGTTAAGGTTAAGAACTGTATCCATTGCAAGAGCTGTTCGATTATGAGCGGATTCGGCGGAGCCGGAGTTTTTCGGATGGTAAGTATAATATAACAAATGATTTTGGCGGAACATTATATGAATATATCGGAAGACAGAAGGCGCTTGAACTTATGCGCTATGTGGATGATATTAATATGAAGTTCGGAGGAGAAGGAACAAGACTTTTCTCAACCGCCGGAACCAAGTTCAAGAAAATCTGCATGCAGAACAAGCTAAAGCTGCTTGATGCGTCAGTAAGACATCTTGGAACAGACATTAACTATGTAGTTCTTGATAACATATATCATGAGCTTAAGGATAAAATTGATTTTTATTTTGATACTCCGGTACAGTCGATAAAGGTGCTGGACAACGGATTTGAAGTAGTATGTGAAGACGATAAGGTTTATGAGTGCGATAAATGCGTGGTTTCTGTAGGCCGAAGCGGAAGTAAGTGGATGGAACATGTATGTCAGGAACTTGATATACCGACAAAGTCCAACCGCGTAGACATAGGTGTGCGAGTTGAGCTTCCGGCTGTTATATTTTCACATCTCACGGATGAACTTTATGAAAGCAAGATAGTATACCGTACGCAGCAGTTTGAGGATAATGTAAGAACATTCTGCATGAATCCGAAGGGTATAGTTGTTAATGAGAATACCAACGGTATAATTACCGTCAACGGACACAGCTATGAAGGAGAGGACAAGCAGACGGAGAATACTAACTTCGCACTGCTTGTTGCCAAGCATTTCTCAGAACCGTTCAAGGACAGTAACGGATACGGTGAAAGCATAGCCAGACTTTCCAATATGCTCGGCGGCGGTGTAATTGTACAGCGTTTCGGAGATCTTATAAGAGGAAGAAGAAGTAATGTCAAGAGAATCGAAGAGGGTCTTGTAAGACCTACATTGTCGGCTACACCGGGCGATCTGAGTCTTGTTCTTCCGAAACGTATCCTTGATGGTATTATTGAGATGATATATGCGCTTGATAAGATAGCTCCGGGAACAGCAAATGACGATACGCTTCTTTATGGTGTTGAAGTCAAATTCTATAATATGGAAGTTGAACTTAATGAACATCTTGAATGTAAATATGATGGCATGTATATAATAGGCGATGGCAGTGGTGTGACTCATTCACTTTCGCATGCATCAGCGAGTGGTATATATGTTGCAAGGGATATTTGCGGAATGCACGATTCGGAGGAATCAATTGACTAAGGAACAGATAATAACTACGGCGGTGGCATTAGCTGCCGCTGTTTTAATCTTCACAATAATACTTATGATCAGACGTGCCGTAAGACACAGAAAACTTTCGATAGATGACATGGAAGGACATGAGTTTGAGGCTTTTTTTGTGCACAGATGCTGGCTTTGGATGGTTTTGATGAAGTAATCACAACGAAAGCAAGCAGGGACTTTGGGGCAGACATATTAGCAAGCAGGGATGGCGTGACATATGCAATACAATGTAAATGCTATTCTGATATGGTTGGAATTAAGTCCGTACAGGAAGTATACGCGGCTAAGGATTTCTATGACCGGATGGTCGGAGTGGTTATGACTAACAGTTATTTTACGGCACCTGCAAAGGAAGCGGCTGACAAGTTAAAGGTTCTCATGTGGGACAGAGACTATATTGCGGACAGAGGATATACAGAATGAATAAGAAAGAAGTAACAAGGCAATTTGCAAAATACGTATCGCAGTACATATTGGGAATGATTGGAATATCATTATATATACTGGCAGATACTTTCTTCATTTCAAAAGCGGTCGGAGCAGACGGCATTACAGCCCTTAATCTGGTACTGCCATTGTATAATTTTATATTTGCACTTGGACTTATGATAGGTGTCGGAGCGGCAATCAGGTATTCGGTAGCGGCAAGCCACGGAAGAAATGAATGCAGGAGCCTCTTTATGAATTCGATAGAATGTGGCATTGTTATAGGAATTATATTTGCAGTTGTCGGAGTAACCATTCCGGACAGGATAATAGGAATTCTTGGCGGAGATGAAGAAATTATTGCTGTGGGAAGCGGATATACAAGGATTTTTATGTCGTTTGCACCTTTTTTATTTGTAATCATATCTGCAATGCATTTGTCAGAAATGATAGCAGACCCGGCCTTGCAATGCTTGCCACGCTTTTAAGCAGTTTGTTCAATATTATATTTGATTACGTTCTTATGTTTCCGTGCGGACTTGGAATGAAAGGAGCGGCGCTTGCTACGGCTTTTTCTCCGGTTGTCGGAATCGGAATATGTATGACACATCTTCTTGGCAGAAAGAGTACGATTTCCTTAAGACCGGTAAGACCGTCGGTCAGAAGGATGTTTTACTCATGTCAGGTGGGAGTATCAGCATTTGTGGGAGAAATGTCCTCAGGTGTCATAACGGTAGTATTTAATTACATCATACTTAACCTGGCGGGTAATTCAGGAGTCGCTGCATACGGAATTATAGCTAATACGGCACTTGTTGCGGTTGCTACACTTAATGGCGTGGCGCAGGGCTCGCAGCCTCTTTTAAGTTCGTGTTACGGACGCGGTGAGACGGAGAATATGAACAGACTTGTAAGATTAGCTATGATAACCGCAGTGATAATCGGTACGGTTATATATGTATGTGCGGCGTTTTTTGCACCGCAGATAGCAGGTATATTTAACAGGGATAATGATGCCGGACTTACCCGGATGGCGGTAAACGGAATGCATATATATTTTGCGGGATTCATATTTGCGGGAATCAATATCGTTGGAAGTAATATTTTCAGTTCGGTGGAAAAGGCCAGGCTGGCTTTTGTTACATCGCTTATGAGGGGTTCATTGTTATAATCGCATGTGCCTTCATCTTATCGGCGATAGCAGGGATGACCGAGTATGGAGTGCGTATCCGGTATCGGAAGCAATAACGGCCGTCGTCAGTGCTGCGGGAATAATCGGAATATTAAGAAACCGCCGAAGTTCATAAAAAACAACATATTTTCTAAGAAATCTAATATTTAAAGATAATGACTGCAATGATAGAATTAGTACGAAGTTAAATCTTAACATTAAGGAGAACGAAGATGACTAAGAAAAGATTTTGTCGTTAATTCTGGCATGCATGTTTGTTATTATTGCTGCAGCCGGATGCGGAAAGAAAAACAACACAGGTGATGAGGCTACACAGGCCGGTGAAACGTCAGTTGAAAGTACGGAAGCCGGAAACTCACAGAATACTGAAAAGCCTGATAAATCGTCCGGTAAAAATATCAATGGCACGATACTCCAGTGTTTCGCGTGGTCATTCAATACCATCAGCGAATCAATGGAAGACATAGCTCATGCAGGATATGCGGCTATTCAGACATCCCCTGCCAATGAATGTATTGTCGGCGGTAATGGCGGAATGGAACTTATGGGACAGGGCAAGTGGTATTACCATTATCAGCCTACGGACTGGAAGATAGGAAATTATCAGCTCGGAACCAAAGAAGAATTCAAGGCAATGTGTGAGAAAGCACACAGTTACGGAATCAAGGTTATAGTGGATGTTGTTCCAAATCATACTACAGGCGATGAGAGTGCCGTTTCACAGGATCTGATCAATGCTGTCGGCGGAATCGATAAGCTTTACCATTCAACTGGTAAGAAAGATATAACAGATTATGCAGACAGAGCTCAGTGTACCTTATACAGTCAGGGTGGCTTGTATGATGTGAATACAGAAAATAAGGCGTTTCAGGACTATTTTATTGAGTACCTTAACGAGTGTATCGCATGTGGAGCTGATGGATTTAGATATGATACAGCTAAGCACATAGGACTGGAAGATGACCCTAAGGATACAGGCGTTTCGAAAATAATTTCTGGAAAAGAGTTATTACCGAAATAGATAATGCAGATAATATATTTAATTACGGAGAAGTTCTTCAGGGAGACAATGAAAGAATTGCAGATTATATTGACACGATAGGCGCGGCAACGGCAAGTTCATATGGTTATAAATTAAGAACAGCAATTAAATCAGCTAAAATGGATGCCGGAGATCTTAAAGATTATGCCGTAGGTTCAAGAGATGCATCAACAGTAACATGGGTTGAGTCACATGATACATATACCGGAGAGGAATCAACATCACTTACGGATGAGGATATTAAACTCGGATGGGCATTTCTTGCAGCAAGGGAGAATGGAAATGCACTCTTTTTTGCAAGACCTTACGGAAGCAGCGCGGACAATATGTGGGGCGCGATGAACAGAATCGGAGTAGCCGGAAGCTATTTATATAAAGATGCAACGGTAGCTGCTGCCAATCTCTTTAACAAGGCAGTTACCGGAGAAAGCGAGAAATTAAGCAATCCGGATAATGATACATCTGTTATCATGGTTGAAAGAGGAAACAAGGGACTTGTTGTTGTGAATAGTGATTCATCCGATAAGCAGATTAACTGTGAGGTGTCGCTTGCTGACGGCAAATACGTTAACAGAGCAGATAACAGCACGGAATATACTGTTGATGGCGGTAAGATCACGGGAACAATACCGGCGAGAAGCGCAATAATCCTTTGCAATGACGGATATGAAGAATATGGTACATTGCCGGAGGTTAAGATTGAGGATGGAACATCATGCATATTTTATGAAGATTCCATTCAGGTAACACTTAAGGCATCCAATGCTGACAGCGCGGCATATTCTTTAAACGGAGGTGCCGAGACAGCTTATACTGACGGTGATAAGATTGAAATCAAGGCAGGAAGCGATAATACCGCGACACTCAGACTTACAGCTAAATCAGGAAATAACCAGACTGTAATGACATATGTATTTACACATAAGACGACTAACAGTTCCGGAACCAAAATATATTTCCAGAAACCTGCAGCATGGGCGAATACGGTCAATGCTTATGTATATGATGAGTCATCGTCGGAAGTTAAAGAGAATGCTGCATGGCCTGGAGTTGCGATGACTGATGAAGGCAACGGACTTTACAGTTATGTGCTTGAGAATGACTGGAATGCTGCTCTTGTAATTTTCAATGACGGATCAAATCAGTGTCCGGGAATGATGGAACCGGGCTTTACCATAGAGAATAATAAGAAATATACAGAAGAATAAAGCGTAATACCGGCAACGCAAACGGTAGCGCGGATATATAATAAACCCTTGCTCAGCGGTTCGATAAACCATGGACAAGGGGTTTTTATCAATAATCAACAAAAGAATTTGTTAAATATTCACAATATTTCTATGCTGTATTGACGAAAATATGTGAAAGTGTTATACTCAAACCATGGAGAGCGCAACCGTTTGCGCATATAGGCATTTATAATCTATGGAGGTATTTTATGAAGAGTATTGTAAGAAAGGCAACGGCTGTCGGATTGGCGGCGGCAATGGCAATTGGTTCAATGGCGTTGTCGCCCGTAAAGGGTTCTCAGAATGTAATGTTAGGCAACGGAGATTTTGAAACAGGTACGGCGGATGAATGGAATCTTAGCTGGGACAGTGCAACAGTATCGGTAGATCAGTATGCGTCAAATAACACAACATTTACGCTTACATTACCGTGGTATGAGGCTGATACGGAAGTAAGCGCATCTTATACGACGGGAACACTTGATGCCGGCACATACAAGGTTTCGCTTGATATATCCGGAGCAGAAATGAATTCGGGACTTAAGCTGTCGGTGAATGCAGCTGATGGAACACAGTCTTTACACATCCGATGCAATAACAACGACAGGATGGGATGCGTGGCAGACAGTTACATCTGACGAGATTGTTCTTGACGCACAGGGTACGGTTACGGTTACACTTGGCGGAACGGAAACAGCAACATATTGGGGAAATATCGATAATCTTGTGATTGAGAAGACTGACGGAGATACGGAAGAAGCAGATACGACTGTTGATGCAGATATCTTTGTCAAAAAAGTAAAGGATTATCGGATGATTTTATTACAGGAATGGATGTATCATCTTACATCTCTGAAATAGAATCGGGTGTTGTATACTATGATTGGGATGGCAATGCGCTCGATAAACAGGGATTTTTTTCAATCTCCTTGCCGATTCCGGTGTTAACTGGATAAGAGTCAGAGTATGGAATAATCCTTATGACGCAAACGGAAACGGATATGGCGGAGGTGATAATGACCTTGATAAAGCTATTGAAATCGGAAAGCTTGCGACTAATGCGGGAATGAAGGTACTTGTTGATTTCCATTACCCGATTTCTGGGCAGATCCGGCTAAACAGAAAGCTCCGAAGGCATGGAGCAGCATGAGCCTTACAGAAAAGGAAACAGCACTTTTTACAATTACACATATGACTCATTAACAGCAATAAAAGCTGCCGGAGTTGATGTTGGAATGGTGCAGGTTGGAAACGAAACCAATAACGGTATGTGCGGCGAAACAGATATGACATCCAAGTGCGCTTTGTATAACAAAGGAAGCGAGGCTGTCAGAGCGGTTGATGCCAATATACTTATAGCACTGCATTTTACTAACCCTGAAAATGCCGGAAGCTATGCCTCGATTGCAGAAAAGCTGGCAGCCAATAATGTTGATTATGATGTTTTTGCATCATCATATTACACATATTGGCATGGAACAATGTCCAATCTGACATCGGTACTCAAAAATATTGCCGATACATACGGCAAGAAAGTTATGGTTGCCGAAACATCATATGCATATACAATGCAGGATGGAGACGGACATGAAAACACAATTAAAAATTCAGCAACGGATCTTGTAAGCGGATACAACGCAACGGTACAGGGACAGGCAAATGTTGTCAGGGATGTAATTCAGGCTGTTGCGGACATCGGAAGTGCCGGAATAGGTATGTTTTACTGGGGAACCTGCATGGATTCCTGTTAAATATGCTTATGAGAATGAAAAGTTATCGCAAGATATACTTGCATCAAATAAAACAATATGGGAAAGCAAAGGATCAGGATGGGCATCAAGCCATGCCGTTGAATATGATCCGGATGATGCAGGAGTATGGTATGGCGGAAGTGCATGGGACAATCAGGCTATGTTTGATTTTGCAGGAAAACCATTAGCATCACTCAATGTGTATAAATATGTCAGAACCGGTGCAAAGACAACTGTTAAAGTAGATTCGGCCGAAGCTCTTAATGTAGAAATTAATGCTGGAGATGCACTTACACTTCCGGATAGGGTTATTGTTTATTACAATGACGGAACTACCGGAGAAGGAAATGTAACATGGGATACCAATGGCACTGACGTATCTACATTAGAAGAAGGCACATATGTATTTTACGGAACAATTCAGGGATGTGATATAAAGGCTGTCTTAAATGTCAATGTAAAAGCACATAATTATGTAGTCAATCCAAGTTTTGAAGATTCTGACAGAAGCATGTGGGTTATCACAGGAGATGCGGATGCAACAGATTACCAGAATAAATCAGCTGATGCAGCAAGCGGAGATTATTCGCTTCATTTCTGGAAGGGTAGTGATTATGCATTTGACGTATCTCAGACAATAACCGGTCTTAAACCCGGAACATACAGATTTACAGTTTCAGCACAGGGCGGAGATGCAGCCGGTGCAGTTAATGCAATCTATGCCATATCATCAGGTGTAAGACAGGACGCTTCATTTGAACTTGTGGGATGGACCACATGGCAGAATCCTGTTATTGAAGAAATTGTTGTAGGTGAAGACGGAACCGTTACAATCGGCGCAGCACTTTCACTCCCATCCGGTGCGTGGGGAACACTTGATGACTTCACACTTACACTTGTAAAGGCATCTGATGAGGATAATGACAAGCCTTCAGATGAAGATAATGATAAACCATCAGGTGACAACGACACACCCTCGGGTGACAACAGTGGTAACGGCAGTGGTGATAACAGTGGCGATAACAGCGGCGATAATGGCAGCGGTAATAATAAACCGGAAGAGAAAATCCGGCTGTAGGAGCCGGCGATGGCAGACTGTTTAAGCTTGTTATAATGCTTGGTGCGGCTGTTGTGACAGTTATGATTACAGGCAGTAAAATTTATAAAAAACTGTAAAAAATTCAAATTAATATTGACCTTAACCTTACTTCAGGTGCTATACCTGATAAAGAATAACCAAGGAGCACTTGAAATAATGGATAGAAAGAAATTTTCAAAAAGAAAAGTGATAATACCGGCTGTTTTGTGTGCGGCGGTTATCGTGACGGTGGCTGCAGTCCTTTTGGTGCGGACTCCTACAGAAATCATATCAGAAAGAAAGTTCTTTCATATGAGCAGACCAATGAAAGGGAATTGCGCAGTTTGGACGATAACCATATCGCCACGAAGCAGGAGCTTTTTGCAAGAGAACCTGATGTCATAAAATATTCAGGAGTAACAGATACCTACAGACACGCAGCCGTAATCCTGCCGGATGATTATGACGATGATAAAAAATATCCCGTGTTGTATCTTCTGCATGGACTCGGAGGCAGCCATAAAACATGGATTAATAAGGATGCGGATGTGATAATCCATAATCTTAATTATTTTAATAATGTTCCGGATATGATTGTTGTGCTTCCTAACAGTGAAGTAAATAAAGAAGAAGATGCCGATAATCTGCCGATAGAAGAACGAATTGCGATATATGACAAGACAGAAGAAGACCTGATCAATTATCTTATGCCGTATATTGAAGAAAAATATCCTGTTAAAACCGGACGGGATAATACAGCAATAGCAGGAAATTCCATGGGTGGCCGTAACACTATATACATTGCTTTCAAACACCAGGATATCTTCGGATATGCCGGGGCATTTTTCAACAGCGGGTGTTGTTAAAGGAGAATCAAAGAAAACGGTTATGTATCCGCTTTTGGATGACCCGGTGATCGACCCGGAGTATGGCGGATTTAAACTTCTTATGTTAGAGGTGGGCAACGAAGATAATGTGTGCGGATGGGTGACATAGGATCTTGACCGGAGGATGACCGAAAAAAAACGAAGTGAACATATATTGTATGATACGAATGGCGGACCTCAGACAACGGTATGGCAGAATGCGCTTTATAATTTCTGCTTAAGGCTTTTTACCAATGATAATAAATAATCCTTGATTTTTTCTGATAAATGAGTTATATTATATCCGTGTTTAAGACAGGTGACACAAAATATACATATTTGTGGATATTTTTATTTTCAAGGAGGGAATTTGTTATGTCTAGAAAGTCAACCGGAGTCAAGCAGACAGTTAAGTTTACAGCGGCTAAGGCAGCTGAAACGGTTAAAGAAGCAGGAAACACAGTTAAAGGAAGTAGCATCCAAGACAGCAGAGGCTGCCAAAGAGACAGTTAAAGTTGCTTCAGAGAAAGCTGCAGAGGTTAAGGAAACAGCTAAGGAAGAGTCTAAGAAAGTTGCTGATAAGGCAACAGAGACTAAAAGATACAGTTAAGAAAGCAGTTAAGAAGACTGCTGCTAAAGTTACAGAGAAGAAGAATGAACTTGTATCAGAAGTATATGTTCAGTTCGCAGGACAGGAAGCTAAGGTTGATGCAGTGATTGAAAGAGCTACACAGGCTTATGTTGCAGACGGACACAGAGCTTCATCAATTAAGTCTCTTCAGGTATATCTTAAGCCGGAAGAATCAGCAGCATATTATGTAATTAACAGCAAATATGCCGGAAAAGTTGATTTGTTCTAAATTATATAGTAACCGACACAGAACCGCCTCTTCATACCTAAGGGGCGGTTTTTTACTTGACTTTTTTACAATGATATTATAAAATTAAATATATCACATTATTGAAACGAGAGGTTTTTAAGATGAGTAAAGTTATATTGACGGGTGACAGAATTATGATTGCGGATGCACAGGCATTAACAGATAATGCGGATAATCCAGAGAAAGTAAGGCAGAATATAGTAGAGGTTGCATTGACTATCTGGCATGTCGGACTTGACCCGGCCAAGCGGTACTTTTTATACAGTCAATGGTTCCGGAACTTACAGAATTGTCATTCTATTATATGAATCTTGTGACAGTATGTCGAGACTTCAGCGTAATCCTACAGTTAAGTCTGAGATACAGATGCGTAATTTTGAGGCGAGTATTCCGGTAGGATTTTTCTGTTATCCTATAAGCCAGGCAGCAGATATTACTGCATTTAAGGCTACTACTGTTCCTGTAGGTGAAGACCAGATGCCGATGATTGAACAGACAAGGGAAATAGTTCATAAGTTTAATACGGTATATGGTGAGAAGCTGGTTGAACCAGAAATTCTTCTTCCGGATAATAAGGCATGTTTAAGACTTCCTGGTACTGACGGTAAGGCTAAGATGAGCAAGTCACTGGTAACTGCATATATCTTTCGGATACGGAAGAAGATGTCCGGCAAGAAGATTATGTCAATGTTTACGACCCTAATCATCTTCGTGTGGAAGATACGGGACAGGCTTGAAGGCAACCCTGTATTTATATATCTTGATGCCTTCTGCAAGCCTGAACATTTTGAGGAGTTTCTTCCTGAGTACAAGGATCTGGATGAACTTAAAGCACATTACAGCCGGGGCGGACTTGGCGATGTTAAAGTTAGAAGTTCCTTAACAATGTAATACAGTCGGAACTTGCTCCGATTCGTGAACGTCGTAAAGTGTGGGAGAAGGATATACCTGCTGTATATGACATTCTCAAAGAAGGCAGCCGTAAAGCAGAGGCTGTGGCAGCCCAGACACTTGCTGAGGTAAGGGCATCCATGAAGATTAATTATTTCGATGATGGTGCACTTATTAAAGAACAGATAGAAAAAATATAGATAAAAAATGCCGTTGGTTTAAATGCCAACGGCTTTTTAAAATATTATTTGTCGCGTTTAAGCTTTTTGCGGCAGTCCAGACCGCTGTTATATGAATTGTTGCATAACATCTCAAGAATTGCCGGAGAATTATCTTCAATGACTTCAAATGCATCATCAAGTGCATCAGCCATCTTGATCATATACGAAGCATATTTGGATGCAGCGGATTCCATTATTTCAAAAACAGACTCCGTACTGCAATTATCCTTATCCCATGGGTTAGCCCAGCGCTCATGTGAAAGGTTGCATGGATCATCCACATGTCTGACTTCATTGATCAGTAACGGAGAGATAATATTATATCCAAGTGTACGTTTTTCAATGAATTGGATAATATTATGTTTGTATGTCTTTTCATCTATAAGCATGGAACTTTCAATTTTAAAACTTACCATAGCAGCTTTGATCAGCCTGGTAGTCACATTAATATCGTATGTGGCAAGTATGGCAATGCTAAGGATTCGGGCAATAACACTGCGCTCACGGGGTGAAAGCCTTATACATGAAGAATGAGGAAAATCCGTCTGGTGTTTTTTCTTATATTTCCAGAGAACTTCTCTGTCTATATCAGTTTCAATTGCAAAATGCTCGCCGAGCGTGCGGTTAGAAATCGAAGTGCCGACTCTTGAATATACATAAGGATGCATCGCCGTATCCAGAAGATAGTGACCCATAAATCCCTCGATATACGCAAAAGCGGTCTCATAGTCCTGATGCCTTGTAAGAGATGAAACCGACGCTATCAACTGTCTGAAAAATTCGTTGGTCTTCTTCTTGTGTATGATATTGGCAATATTCGGTTTGAAACCAAGTGAGGCCGGCATAAAATAGTAAAATAAATCCGGCCCCTGAAGCCCGAGACTATACGCTTGTCTATTGCGATATATTATATTATGAATATCACTGTTATCAATCTGCTTATAAGCATTAACGCCGAAAATATAATGAGTTACAAAACCCGGCATATGTAACACCTCCTGTCACCCTAACATTATAGCCATTTCGAAAAAAAAAGTAAACATTAAAAAGATAAAGGTTTATTTTCGGTTAAAAATAGTGTAATATATCGTTGTAAGAGTGTGTGGATACAGGAGGGAAAATGGAAACAACCGGAAAAACATAACGGCAAAAAGGTTATGGCAATTATTGGGATATCGCTTGTTGTAGTGATAAGACTTATAATCATGGTAGTGACAGGCGGAATAATTTTTGACGATATTTCATAGAGTACATCCGGTAAACCGGATGATAAGAGTGGTTATACTGTTATGGTATATATGATAGGTTCTGATCTTGAAAGTGATGCTGCCTGTGCAACCGAAGATATCAATGAAATGATCGAATCCGGGATAGGCGATAATGTGACCGTCGTACTTCAGACCGGAGGTACGAAGGAATGGCATAATAATAAAGTGACCGGAGGAGAGACACAGCGTTTTGTCATCAGGAATAAAGAAATAACTGAGAAAGAGAATCTTGGCAGAACAAGTATGGTGGACAAATCAAGCGTATCTGATTTTATAACATGGGCAGCCGGAAATTGTCCGGCTGACAGATACAGCCTGATTTTCTGGAATCATGGCGGCGGCGCAGCCATGGGATTCGGATATGATGAATATTTCACGGATGATGAACTGATGCTTGATGATGTCGCGTGGGCACTTAAGGATGCGGGCATACATATGGATTTCATCGGATTCGATGCATGCCTGATGGCCGGAATTGAGACGGCAGCAGCTGTTTCAGATTATGCCGGTTATCTTGTTGCATCAGAAGAGACTGAACCCGGAGGCGGCTGGTTTTACACAGACTGGCTCAATGCATTGGATGATAATCCGGATATGGCGGCAGCTGATATCTGTAAAATGATTGCGGATGGATATATCAATAACAACGAGGATGATAATTGGGACGTAAAGACAATGTCGGTTATTGATCTGAGCTGTATTTTTTGATGTTCAGGAGAAACTTGCTGCATATATGACGAGGTCGCTTGACAGTCTGGAAAAATAATGGGTATTATAAGATACTTGAAGCCAGAAGCAATGCAAAATCATACGGAGAAGAAGAATATGATCAGATAGACATAAAGGATTATGTTAAAAGACTTGATGTTGAAGGTTCGGATGATTTACTGCATGCCCTGGATAAAGCGGTTGTATATAATGTAAGCAATATTGATGAGGCCTGCGGACTTTCGATGTATTATCCGTATATGTATCTTGATGCATACCAACGGCAGATCATCTCGGAGATGTGTTAGGATATGGTGAATATGATTTTTGATGTTTTCGCCTCGCTTATACGTCACAGGAAAATGACTCGATTGGAACAATATGACTGGTATGATGCATCTGTCGGAGAAAAATATGTTGCGCAGACAGAGCAGCTTACACAGGATGACCTGAAACTTGATTATGAAAACGGACATTATCTGTTAAAACTCAGTGACAGTCAGTGGGACCTGGTATCACAGTTAAAACTGCAGGTACTGCTTGATGACTGTTCGGGATATATTGACCTTGGTATGAATAATGTGTATGATTTGATGATGACGGTAATCTTATTGTCGATTTTGATTACACATGGGTTGCATTAAACGGAATGATAGTACCGTTCTATGCGCAGGAAGAAGGAACCAAGACGGACGGTGAGGAATATTCATACGGATATGTGCCGGCAGTGCTTAATAACGAAACAGATATCAAAATAATGGTTTACTGGGATAACAACAATAATAAGAACGGCAAAGCTGTCGGATATTATATTGATTCGGAGGATGATACATCCTCATTCCCTTCAAGAAGCATGATTGATTTTGAGAAGGGAGACGTTATCCAGTTCTATTATGACTATTATGATTATGACGGAAATTTCGTAAAAAGTTATTATTATTCGTCAGGAGACAAAGATGCGGTGATTACATATGACGGAGAAATAAATGTGTCATATGATTATGTGGCCGAATATGATGCTGTCATAAGTTATAATATCGAGGATATTTATCTTAATAAATACCGTACGGAATTCGTTCCTGTACAATATGATGAATAAAAACAAACCGGAGGACATGATGAAATATAAAGTACTTGCATTTGACATAGATGGGACACTGACCAATTCGCGTAAGGAGATAACGCCTGAGACCGGGGGCTGCGATACTCAGGGCAGCAGATATGGGCTGCACGATTGTAATCGCTACAGGCAGGCCGCCGCAGGGAGTCGTCAGATACGTTAATGAACTGGAACTTCCGGATAAAGAAGGATATGTTCTTGCGCTTAACGGAGGTCTCCTTGAGAACTGCAGTACGGGTACGGCGATAAGCAGGACCTTCCTCCCTATGGAATATTATCATGAGATATGCGCGATTGCAAAAAGAATATAAGGTCAACCTTATGACATATCAGGAGATGATGTAATATCTGAGAATATAGATGACAAATATATTGAAATAGAATCAAGGATTAACGGACTCGGTGTTAAACAGGTCGATAATCTTGAAAAAGTATCTCACATTTGAAGTGCCTAAATTCCTCATGCTCGGAGACGGAGATTACCTTGCCGAGGTTGAGAAAAAGTACACGCAAGGCTTTCGGACAGGCTGGATGTTTATCGTTCGGAACCATTTTTCCTTGAAGTACTTCCGAAGGGAATTAATAAGGCCGCAACTCTTGAGAAATTGTTAAATCATCTTGGCTGCAGACGAGGAACTGATGGCTTTTGGAGACGGATATAATGATATATCCATGCTTAAATACGCCGGAATGGGCGTTGTGATGGGCAATGCCAACGACGCCGTAAAAAAGAAGGCGATTACATTGCACCTTCTAATGATGAGAATGGTATTGTTGATGTGCTGAACAAATTTGTGCTTGACTAGAATACTTTAATGCGTTAAAATTTTATTACGTGAAAGTCATTATCACAAAAGGAGACCGGATATGAGTAAGAATATAAGAACCGAAGAAGTTGACCATCTTTTTGATGCAATATTATGTCTGAAGGATAAGGAAGAGTGCTACGCTTTTTTTGAAGAAGATGTGTGTACGGTAAATGAACTGCTTTCAATCTCACAGAGATATGAAGTTGCCAAGATGCTTCGCGAGAACAGCACATATCGTGATATTGCCGATAAGACCGGGGCATCCACCGCGACGATAAGCCGCGTCAACCGTTCGCTTAATTATGGATGCGACGGATACGATATGGTATTTAAGAGATTATACGAGAATAAATAATATTAAAGGATACCCTCGATGGATATCCTTTTATTATTTCTTATGTGTTTCCTTGGATGCCGGAGCTTTGGCCGGAGCCTTGACCGGTTCTTTCTTGGCCTTGCGCTCTGCTTCTTTATGTTCCGACTTCTCCTTGTCGGAGACAATAGTGTCAATAAGTCCTTCGATTATCTGTTTCTTAAGAAAAACATCAAATCCGAGCATGCATATCATGGAAAATTTCTGTAGGAATTCGCGGTCCTGCTTATTCTTCACATCGTTAAAATGCTCTTTATCAACTTCAAAGTTTAGTTTCGATGTCGGTGTTTATCGTGGAAAGCTGAGATTTAATAGCGTTAAAAACTTCAGTATACACATCTTCCATGCTTATCTTGCCGGAGTTGCCTGCCGGATCAAAAAATTTATCGGTCAATGGATTTAACATTGCCTGATTTCACTTATGGAAAGTATATTCTTGAAATAATATATAAAAATAAGAACAATCATATGCTCTTTGGAATACTTCTTCTTAACCGGCGGCGGCAGCAGATTATTCTTGGCGTAGTTATTTATCATTGTCTTGGTCAGGATCTTATCGTCCGATTTAATCTTGGAATCGGATAAGTGGGTATTCATAAAGGTGGTAACCTGGTCCATATATAAATCTATGTTAGGAAATTCACCCGGCTTCACATAATCAATCTTAGTGAGCTCACGAAGAAGGCGGGTATAAAGATCCGTTGTTGAATCTGCCATAATATATGTCCTTTCAAATCGCAGTATGTGTACTGCCTTACTCTATTATATAGTATTGCAAACCATATGACAAGAAAAATAAAATATTCGTGACAGAAACGGGGAATATGTTATACTTATATCAATTGTAAACAGCCCGGATATATGGGCGCATATTTTTAACCGCAGGAGGTAAGAGGCAATGGGTATTATTTCCAGATTCAAGGACATTATGTCCGCTAACATTAACGCACTTCTTGATAAGTGTGAGGATCCGGAGAAGATGATTGATCAGTACATGAGAAATCTTCAGAGTGATTTGGGAAAGGTTAAAGCAGAGACAGCATCTGTTATGGCCGATGAGCAGAGAGCCAAGAGAGAACTCGATGAGTGTACGGCAGAGATTAATAAGCTTCAGGCTTACGCAGAGAAGGCAGTTGCAGCAGGTAATGACGATGATGCAAGACAGTTTCTTGCCAAGAAGCAGACACTTGTTACCAAGCAGCAGGCATTCCAGCAGACATATACACTTGCAGCCGAGAATTCTGCCAAAATGAGACAGATGCATGATAAGCTTGTTAATGATATTAACGAGCTTGATTCAAGGCGTGACACCATTAAAGGCTAAGATGAAGGTTGCCAAGGCTCAGCAGACAGTCAATAAAGATGACATCTGGCATGGGTAAAGCAGAGAACAGTCTTTCAGCATTTGACAGAATGGAAGCTAAGGCTGACAGAATGCTTGATGAGGCCAATGCAATGGCAGAACTTAACACAGCAGGTGCTGACAACAGCATCAAGGATCTTGAAGACAAGTATAAGGTATCAGCTCCGGCAGTTGATGATGAACTTGCAGCTATCAAGGCTAAGATGGGTATGTAATTTATTGATCTGAATATGATATAAGACCGGAGGGTGTCCTGTGGACACCCTCTTTAAGACTTTATTAATAAGAGAGGAAGAATTATGGGACTTTTTGGCGGACGTATGTCCAATGTCGTAGAATGGGTTGAGAACTCAGAAGATATAATTTTCTATAAATGGCCTGAGCCACAGTTGAAGAAAGGGTGCCATCTTGTGGTGCGCCCGGGACAGAATGCAGTATATCTTGTGAACGGACGTATTGAGGGAATATTTGAAGATGAAGGATGCTTCGATATTGACGTTGATAACAGATCCAGGTGTGAGGTTCTGTTTGTCAATACGAAGGAACTCACGATTAAGTGGGGAACACAGAGCCCGGTAACGATTCCGGTGCAGGGATTTGCAACCGGTCTTCCGATACGCGCTTTCGGTACATTCGGGTGTAAAGTATCAGATTATATTGCTGCCATGGATAAATATGCCGGGGTGCGGACTGTATATACCACAGACGATCTGCGTGACCGTGTGGTGTCCGTTCTGGGAAGCCTTCTTATGAGGTGGATTACGAAGGAAGGCAGGGATATATTTAATCTTCAGATGAATGCAAAAGAAATTGCGGCAGGTATTAAGAAGACCTTGATATGGAATTGTTTAAGGACGGAATCAGCATAACATCTTTTACGATTGCCAATTTCAGTTATCCGGCGGAAGTGCGTCAGGCACAGATTAATGCAGGATTTGGTAATGTTAATAATCAATAGGAAATAATAACATGAGTATATATGACAGATTGAATGAACAACAGAAAAAGGCGTATTTACGACCGAGGGCCCGGTGCTTTTACTTGCCGGAGCGGGCTCTGGCAAAACAGGTGTCATTACACACAGAATAGCTCATCTTATAGATGACTGTGACGTTAATTCATACAATATTCTGGCAATCACGTTCACCAATAAAGCTGCCAGAGAGATGCGTGAGAGAGTTGATGACTGGTCGGATGCGGAGCTGATGCGGCGTGGATAATGACATTCCATGCAGCTTGTGTGCGGATATTGAGACGTTTTATTGACCGGCTCGGATACGGGATCAACTTTACCATATATGATACAGATGACCAGAAAAAGCCTTATGAAGGAAGTCTGCAAGAGCATGGATGTGGATACCAAGGTCTACAAGGAGAAAATGCTCCTTAGCAGAATATCCGCGGCGAAGGATGAATTGGTAACGCCGGATGAGATGTATACGCGGGCAAACAATGATTATACGCAGATGCGCATTGCAGAAGTTTACAGAGTATATGAGGAACGCCTTAAGAAGAACAATGCGGTTGATTTTTGATGATATAATCAATCTTACTGTTGAACTATTTGAGAAGAATGATGATGTTCTGGATTATTACCAGGGAGCGTTTTAAATACATTATGGTAGATGAGTATCAGGATACAAATACAGCACAGTTTAAATTAGTAAGCCTTCTGGCGCGCAAAGTACCATAATCTCTGTGTTGTGGGTGATGATGACCAGTCAATTTATAAATTCCGCGGTGCCAACATACGCAATATTCTTAATTTTAAAAGAGTATTTTCCGGAAGCGGAGATTATCAAACTCGAGCAGAATTACCGCTCTAAGAGCAATACTTGACGCGGCCAATGCCGTTATTAAGAATAACTCCGGCCGTATGGACAAAAGCCTTTGGACCGAGCAGGATGCCGGCGATAAGATAGCTTTTAATGTATATGAGACCGGTTATGCCGAGGCGGAAGGAATCGCATTCGGAATAGAGAAGAATATTAATGACGGATATGCATATAATGATTGTGCTATCCTTTACAGAACCAATGCACAGTCACGTGCGATAGAGGAGAAACTTCTTGGGCATAATATACCTTATCGCATATATGGCGGCATCAATTTCTATTCCCGCAAGGAGATAAAGGACATTCTGGCATATTTAAAAACAATCGACAATGGAATGGATGAGATAGCGGTAAGACGTATCCTCAATGTTCCTAAGCGTGGAATCGGCGCAACAAGTGTCGGTAAGATACAGGCATATGCCGATGAGCAAAATATTGGTTTTTATGAAGCACTTAAACAGGCCGAGGATATTCCGGGTCTTGGAAGAAGTGCATCTAAGATAACTCCTTTTACCGATCTGATAAGGCTGTTCCGCGCGGAATTGCACGAGTTGTCAATTGTCAGGCTTATTAACGACATTATCGAGAAAACAGGTTATATGGATTATCTTGCCGAGAATGACAGCCCGGAGGAAGTTGAGGAAAGGCGTGCCAATATAGACGAGCTCATATCCAAGGCGGCGATATGAGGACGGAGAGGGGAGACACCGACTTTGTCAGGGATTTCTTGAAGAAGTTGCACTTGTTGCTGACATAGACAATATGGATGACAATAATAATGTAGTATCTCTTATGACACTTCACAGTGCCAAAGGCCCGGAATTTCCGATAGTATATCTTGCAGGCATGGAGGATGGACTTTTTTCCGAGTTATATGTGTATTGATTCCGATGATCCATCTGAACTCGAGGAAGAAAGAAGACTGTGCTATGTAGGAATTACGAGGCCAAGCAAAACTCATTATGAGCGCGGCCAAGGTGCGTATGGTGCGCGGTGAGACGCATATGAATAAGGTATCACGATTTATATCGGAAATACCTGCGGAACTCATGGTTAACAGCACACAGGGACCGGCCCATAAGATACTTACATCTGACGGGACGGACAAGGATCATTCCATCTTCCGCCGCGTAAAGCCGGTGAATCAGATTCCAGTCCTTCCAGCATGATGTGACTTAAGGAAGATATATTCGATAAGAAACCGTCAGCAGGCAATGCAGGACTCGGATACGGCATAGGCGATAAGGTACGCCATATCAAATTCGGAACCGGCACGGTTAAAGAAATCAGAACGGTGGCAGGGATTACGAAGTTACTGTTGATTTTGAAAACGGCGGTACCAGAAGATGTTCGCATCATTGCCAAATTACAGAAAATTTGATTTTTGTGAAAATTTAATATATTTTCTATGGTAAAATCGAACTTTTTGTGATAAAAATAAATATAATATTTTTAGTTAGTGGTCCGAAGGGGGCAGGGAAAGGATTGAACTATGAAGAAGATTAATGAACTTTTTGCAGATTCCAGATTCTATGATTATTTCAAACCGGCAGCCGTTACAGAGGAACCGGAATGCAAGTGCAAGAATAAGGTATTGAAGATTTTTGCAATCGTTGGCGTTGTAGCCGCAGTAGCCGGAATCGCATATGCATTGTACAGATATTTTAAGCCGGACTACCTCGAAGATTACGAGGACGACTTTGAAGACGACTTCGATGATGCAGACGATTTTGAAGAAGAATAATTGATTCTGAACAGTGCATTTACAAGAGTGGGGGGATTGGTTACCTATAATCCCCATCTTTTATATTGATTAATAACAGTGACATGGAGGCTGATATGAATAAGAAGGCAAGGAATGAACTTATCACGTGTTATTATCGGACTTGTCATGATTGCGGCAGGAGTAGGACTTTTTATATCTAAGACCAGCGTTAGTACAGAACTTTTGTCATTTGGCGGCGTGTATTCGTGGTGGATAACAGTGCTTGTGATCCTTCCGCTTGCAGCCGGAATAGTAATGCTTATAGTCAAACCGCATCTGATGGCTTCTAAGATTGTGGCCATAGCGGGCGCAGTGGTAATCGTGACTGCGATTCTGATAAATACAACGATTATAATCGAGAAGGACATTTCCACATTTGAGTGGATAATTTACGGAGTCCTTTTATTAGGCGGAATAATAGTATGCCTTTCGGCACTTTTTATAAAAAAACGAAATAAATAGCGTGGAGCGAGCAGCATGAAAAAAGGTCAGGAATACACAGGAACAGTTGCGTCAGTAGATTTTCCGAATAAAGGCAGGGTAATCTGCGAGGACGGAACAGTCACGGTCAAGAATGTAATACCGGGACAGAAGGTGCGTTTCGTCATCAATAAGAAGCATGGAGACCGATGCGAGGGCAGACTTTGGAAGTGATTGAAAAATCACCGCTTGAGTGTGCCATAGATTGTTGTGCCCATTTTGGCATCTGCGGAGGCTGCACATACCAGAGCATTCCTTACGAGGAGCAGCTTAAAATAAAGGCAGCCCAGGTAAAATCAATGCTTGATGAAGCGGCAGAGGATTATGTTTTTGAAGGAATAACAGGAAGCCCGATAACCCGTGGTTACCGCAATAAGATGGAGTTTTCTTTTGGCGATGAATATAAGGACGGACCGCTTTCTCTCGGCATGCACAAAAGGGGCAGTTTCTACGACGTCACTGCAGTTGATGAATGTCAGATAGTGGATTCCGATTACCGCGCTATTCTCAGCGCAAGCCGCCGCTATTTTGCCGCGAGCGGACTTAAGTTCTATCATAAGATGCGCCATGAGGGGTATCTTCGTCATCTTCTGGTGCGCAAAGCACATAAGACCGGCGAGATAATGATCGACCTTGTGACTTCGACCCAGGAATCCCCCGGACCTTCAGGAATATGTCAAGCTCCTTCTGGATCTTAAGCTTGACGGAACAATAACCGGTATTCTCAATACACATAATGACAGTCTGGCCGACACGGTTCAGAATGACGGAACCGATATTTTATACGGCCGCGATTACATATACGAGGAGCTTCTGGGCTTACGTTTCAAAATTACGCCTTTTTCGTTCTTCCAGCCCAACACGCTCGGTTCCTCTGTAACGCTGCCGGGCTAATATCATAGGAGTGGAATCTACGAAATTGGCTGGCAGTTCGATCTTTCCCGCGCTCGACCGCTAACAAAATATTATTTGTACATCGCAAAGTTCGTTTACCATGAAAATGATGGAGACCTGCAAAATCAGTACTGCAGATGATGCGAACATCTTGTTTTCGCCGTTTCAAATCAACGGTGACATCTACCGCAAGATAGCATTTCTTAACCGTGCCGGTTCAATTTGACATGCGCTAACATTTGAACGTCATGTCTTTCCTTAAGCCCGTCGTGCTTTCTTTGGCTTTTGCAGGCATTGTCCGTCCCAGATCAATGAATGATGTGCTGATTGACAGTTCCGCAGGTGACTCGATATAAATCGTGATACCTAAACATGCGTCTCAG
>VOFB01003906.1_pt1 | contig 37956 bp, 56 predicted proteins | sample 5384141 | NCBI WGS metagenome assembly VOFB01 (sample SAMN12384721, study PRJNA508395) | human gut metagenome | isolation source: healthy gut A | host: Homo sapiens
ATTTCCTGGCTGAAAAACCGAATGAAAGATAAGCGCCGGGAAGTTCGTGCACTGGCAAAAGAACAATACGAGATGAGGTTTCCTCCGAAGCGGTTAGAGGACATCGAGGACGATTTTATAGAATAGCAAAAGCGGTCTGCACCATGCAGGCCGTTTCTTTTTTAGAAAGGAGGCCCTTCTATGGCAACCACACGCATCATGCCCCTGCATATCGGAAAGGGGCGCACTGAGTCCGAGCAATCAGCGATATTATTGATTATGTGGCAAATCCGCAAAAGACTGACAACGGAAAACTAATTACCGGCTATGGCTGTGACAGCCGGACCGCCGATGCAGAGTTCCTTCTGGCGAAGCGGCAGTATATCTCCGCCACCGGGCGGGTGCGTGGGGCGGACGATGTGATCGCTTACCATGTGCGCCAGTCATTCAAACCCGGAGAGATCACACCGGAGGAAGCAAACCGCATGGGCGTGAATTTGCCAAGCGGCATTTTTTCACCAAGGGCAATCACGCCTTTGTGGTCTGCACTCACATAGATTTTCGGAAAGATAAGTACATACTTTGCAATGATACCAACCGTATCTTTACCCACTACTGTAATAATTGTCTTGTCTGCTGTGTTCTCCATCTCTGCTCTCCTCACTTTTCTGCTTTACTAAATCAGCGCAAATCTATTATCAATCATCATATCATACATGTTTTATAATTTCCACTGTTAAATAGATGCACATTTATAACTTTTTCTACTAAGCTTCATAAGCGGCCACACTCTGTAAAAAAAAATATTGTCATATATAATAGAATACGTGTTTCGCGAACATTCTATTATCATAAACTAAAAAATGATTCTCTCCGACGGCGTCCCGCTTGCCACATACATTGGGAAATCATCGCCTTTATATGGATTTTTCTCCCATCGTCACCTCTAACGGACAGTCTCATATGCAAAGTTCTGCATAATTATTTTTTCCTGGAGATGCCCTAAAATAACCGTATTGAAATGGTCATGAGCACTTCTCCCAAAAGCTGACCGGACAGTTCGTTAGAGAGATGTCCTTTTTCCCAAGAATTCTCTGTTTTAACGGATACGGATAACTTCCAACCCAGCATATGTACATCATGATCGCCTCGAGAAAAGCACATCCAGATTTTTTTATTTTATCAATCATGTTTTCATCATATGTGCCAAGATCCGTCACTACCGCCGCCGTTTTCTCCTCATTTTTTATCTTATAGGCCACCGGATCTGCCGCATCATGTGAGATTGAAATCGGTTCAATCAAAAAAAGATCCCGATTTCAAAAGGCTGATCCGGCGTGATCGCATGAAATAAAGATTCCTCTATTTTGCCGACTGACTTTGTATTTAAAATAGCATCTATCGTACCCTGCGTGGCATAAATCGGAAGTCCGTAACGCCTGGCGATCACGCCAAGTCCAGAAATATGATCGATGTGTTCATGAGTTACAAGAACCCCCTGCATCTCTTCTGTTTTCAAATCGATCGAATTGAGTCCGTTTTCAATTCGTTTTCCACTGATCCCCGCATCGATGAGTACATGATTTTCATCTGATCCCACACAGATACAGTTTCCACTGCTGCCGCTTGCTATGCTGCATAATTCCATTTTTTTAATTCTCTTTCCATCTAAGTTCGATTGTATCTCCGGTCTTTAAGACTGCAGAATACGATGCATTCTCACCATTTAAATTGGTAATGATTGCTCTGCCATTTGAGGCAGTAAGATCAAATTCGTAGAAATCAAAATATCTACAAATATATACTGTGGTTTTCCGGTAAGTTTTACCGGCTGGCCGTTGATGTATACCAGAACCATGCTGCCGTCTTCCTCTGCAGCTGGCGAACTGTTTTCTTCTGCTGTAACTTTTTCACTGCTTCAGCCATGCCGTCAGCATTCTCCTCTGTTACATCTGTTTCATCCATGCCTGCTGCATTCTCTCCTGCAACAGATCCATTAACGCCTGCTGTACTGTCTGTAATCGTTTTGCTCTCCTCTACCGTAGCGGCATCATCTGTAACTGCAGAATCCTTTTCTTTTGCGCCCGCATTGCCGGCATCGTCTGTATCCTCCGCAGTCACAGCATTGTGTACTTCAGGATTCTGAACTTCTGCGCCATCTGCCTCTGCGCTCATTTCCGTGTCCACAATATCCGGTATCTCTTCTTCCTTATATTCCCCGACAGTCGGTGTTTGAACTTCTTCCTGCTCTACCGGCTGAAAGGACGGTTTGCCATAGAACGCACTGTCCACTCGATTGTAAAGTTTTCATAGATCAGTGAGTCGAGCGTTGCACGACGGTTGTTTACCAGAATCACATGCTCCACATTCACTTCCACATCCATAAATTCTGCCAAGCTGGCCTACTGTGTAAAAGCTTCTTGTTTCACCTGGTCTCCCTCCTGGATCTGGTAGGAAGGAAACTCCTAATTTACCGTTGACCTCTAAGAATTTTCGGGCATCTTATAATATTTCCATTAACCACAAAGGCTACGGAATCTGTCGTATATTCCTCTAACTGATCTAATGTGCAGGTTGCCGGCTTGCCAGCCGTAGATGGCTCAATGATAATCTCACAATTCGGCTCTAATGCCGCATTGAGATTTGTTGGTCTGTCATTCATATAAACTGCTGCTGACTCTCCCTGCTCACCTCCACGAATGATACGTTTTGCTCCATTTACAAAAAATGTAAGTTCCGGTCCACGTTTCGGGAAAAGATCCTCATTCGGAAAACCTGCCTGCAATGCGGCATCCACGATCGTTAATCCATCATTATCATATAATTTGAGGCGCTCTCCATTGAAACGCACCATAATAAATCCGTTTCTCTGTTCATAATAATTCAGACAGATTCCAATCGGCGTAACGAAAGCAATGGATCCTTCTTGATATCCTGCTGTTCAAAGGAACCACTTCCTGCAGTACTTCTTCACCACGCAGTGCCACTCGTACGTCCGGAAGATCTAATTTCTCTGCAAGCATTTTCGTATAACCATGGATCTTACCGCCACCGCCAACGATAAATGCTGCGCTGACAGTCTGGTCGCCATTCAATTCTTTGATTTTCGCAGCTACCGCAGTCGTCATTCATCCACTACCGGCGCAGTCAGTTCCCACACTTCTTTTGCCGGAATCTTATGCTCGATCAGCATGATATCTTTATAAGTGATCTCCTCTTCTGTTGTACTCTGCAGCTTGATATATTCAGCCGTTTTAAAATCAACCAGATAATTCTGCACGATCAGTTCCGTTAATTCATCTCCGGCAAGAGGGATCATACCATATGCAATGATGCTTCCATCCTTGGTAATGGAAATATCAGATGTTCCCGCACCGATATCGACTAAAGCGATATTTAACAGACGATAACTTTCCGGAATTGCGACGTTGATCGCCGCAATAGGCTCCAATGTCAGATTCGCCACTTCAAGCCCGGCCTGATTTACGGCTGCATAAAGTCCATCCACTACATCCTCCGGCAGAAACGTTACAATGATGTCTTCGCCGATACGGTCCGCTTTGTGGGATTCAATGTTTGAAAACGGTTCATCATTTAAGAAGTATTTGACCACGGAATATCCAACACAGTAGAACTTGTAGTTGGTATCATTCATTTCCTGTAAAATTTTCTGCGCTTTCTCAATTCCAAGCAGATCCAGTGTATGAATGTCTTCCCCGGTAACTACGCTCTCCTCCGGATAATCGTAACTGATACTCGTTGTAACTGTCTTAAGCACACGGCCTGCGGCAGCGATACATACCTCCGTCAGCGTTTTCCCGATCTGTTTTTCCAGCTGTTCTTTTACTTTTCTTATCGTCCCTGATACACGCCCGATATCGTGGATCTGTCCATCTAACATTGCTCTCGTATCATGCTGCATGATATACTGAGCAGTAACGATAAACTGATCTTCGGTACGGTAACCTACCGTTCCTACCACATTTCTCGTTCCAATATCAAGTCCGAACACCAATGGCTGTTCCATGTCTTTTCCGTCGCTCATCTGCAGGTATCTCCTACTCATTTTCCATATTTGTGATTGCCAAATCAATCTGCCTTATGGCATCTTCCACCGTTCCATTATTATCGATCACCACTTTACAGTGTTTCCGGTAAACCGCTTCCTGTAACTGACTGTCAAAAAATCTGCTGTACTTTCTCCGGGGAATATCCGCGCGATCTCATAAGGCGTTCTTTTCTTATATCCTCTCTGGTATAAATATACCAAAGTTCGTCACAAATTTCATCATAATGTTCTTCAATCAGCAATGCTGCCTCTAAAACCAGGATTTTCAGCACTCCATTTTCCCGCTCTGTATCCGCAACAGTTCTGATATATTTTTGACTGCCGGATGTACGATTCCGTTTAATGCATCCCGTTTTTTCATCTGAAAAGATGACTGTTGCTAACTTTTTCCGGTCAAACGAACCATCTTCATTCCAGATATCCTCATCCGAAAACATGTCTTTTAATTTCTGATAACATTCTGTCCCGGGCAGCATCAGCTCATGCGCGATTTCATCCGCCAACATGACTTTTACACCATCTTCTGTTTCAAGATAATGAAGTATTTCTGATTTTTTCCCGCACCGACGCCGCCGGTAATTCCGATAAATTTCATCCGTTCCATGCTCCCCCCGCATCCATTTTTTCTCTCGTACCATCCGGACATATGCAGTCCAACGCATCATCCCTCATAAATGATGACAGATCTTTATTTTGCCTCATACCATTTTTTGCCGACATGTGCATCAATTTCAAGTGTGACCGCAAGATCTGCCGCTCCATGCATCTCTTCCTCGAGAATCTTTCGAACCGCATCCTCTTCTTCGATCGCCGTCTCCACTAAAAAGCTCATCATGCACGGTTAAGATCAGGCGTGACTTTAGATTTTCTTTTAACAGTCTGTCATGCACGCGTATCATTGCGATCTTGATGATATCTGCCGCAGTTCCCTGAATCGGTGAGTTCATGGCAACACGTTCTCCAAAGGAACGCTGCATAAAATTGCTGCTTGAAAGTTCCGGTACCGGACGTCTTCTTCCAAACATCGTCGTTACATAGCCTTTTTCTTTTGCCTCTGCCACAAGCCCATCTAAAAACGTCTTGATCTTTGGATAAGTTTCAAAGTACCGTTCAATATACTCTGCAGCTTCTTTTTTGCTGATGCTTAGATCCTGGCTCAGTCCAAATGAACTGATTCCATATACGATTCCGAAATTAACCGCTTTTGCATTGCGCCGCTGCAGATCCGTCACCTCGTCAAACGGGATGTGAAATACCTGGGACGCCGTGATCCTGTGGATATCCTGTGCTTCCCGGTATGCCTCGATCAGCTTTTCATCCCCGGACATATGTGCTAAAACACGAAGCTCAATCTGGGAATAATCGGCATCCATAAACTCAAATCCCTCTTTTGGCACAAATGCCTTGCGGATCAGTCTGCCAAGTTCGATCCTCATCGGGATATTCTGCAGGTTTGGCTCCGTGCTGCTTAAACGCCCGGTAGCTGTGATCGTCTGATTAAAACTGGTGTGGATCCTGCCATCTTTAGCGATATAGTTTACCAATCCGTCCGCATAAGTGGACTTTAACTTGGTAAGCTGACGATACTCTAAAATATCAGAAACGATCGGATATTCCGGTGCAAGGCGGTCTAACACATCCGCCGCCGTGGAATAACCGGTCTTTGTTTTTCTTTCCATACGGCATGGACAATTTTTCAAATAAGATCACTCCGAGCTGTTTTGGAGAATTGATATTAAACTCTTCTCCCGCTTCCTCATAGATCTGCTTTTCCAGTTCAGCGATACGCACTGCAAGTTTGTCCCCATACTCCGTGAGCGCCTCCCTGCACGCAATGATACCCTCATTTTCCATATCGGCAAGAGTAAATACGAGCGGCATCTCGATTTCCGTAAACAGATGATCCATGCCCTCTTCCTTTAAGTCTGTCTCCAGCGTCTTTTTCGATGCCTGTGCCACATATGCCATATAGCATACATAATTTAAAAATGCTTCCGGTGCATCTTTCATTGCCTGCTCTATGGTCAGTTTTCCAAGAAGATCTGCCTTTGACGGTATCATCTGTCCCATATAGTCTTTTGCAATATCCTCATATGGATACTCATTTTTCAGCGGATTCAGAAGATATGCTGCAAGCACACCGTCAAAAAGATTCGACAGGCCAATATTGCCGTTTACCTGCCGCTCCAGTAAGCCAAGCGCCGCAAGCTGCGGTTTTAAATCCAGTGTCGCATAGGACGCAGCCTCACTTGCGGTAAACATGGAAAGAATCTGCTTTGCCGGAAGATTTTCCTGCTTTTATGAAAAAGGTTTCTTCCTCTCCAGTTGAAATGGCAGCTCCAAGGCAGCACTCCACTGCATCATTTTCTGCACTTTCTACGATGCCGGACGGTTCACTGTCTGCCCCCGGCATATCTCCTGCCGCAAACAGATTCATCTGCCCGTCCTCTTCCTCGTGGCTGTCTTTCTTTTTGCTTCCGGGAACAATATAAAAACCACAGTTTCTGCCACGAAGCTTCGCAAATACTTTCTCTGCCTCCTTACGGTCTTCCACAAGTTTAAAATGTTCTGCCGCCTGATTTTTCGGAGTATCTACCTCAAACCGGTTTAAAAGATTTTTAAATTCCAAACGTTTGCAGAGAAGGTATGCCTCCTCCGTATACAGTCCAGAAATTCCATTTAGCTTTGCTCCTGCAAGATCATAATCAATATCCGCATGGATCTCGATCGTCGCAAGCGTCTTACTCATCTGTGCCAGGTCATAATACTCTTTTAAATTTTTGCTTGCACGCGGTGGCTTTAATTCGTCCACATGTGCATAGGCATTTTCAACACTTCCATACTGTGCAATGATTGCTGTTGCCGTCTTTTCACCGATTCCCGGTACTCCCGGAATATTGTCTGCCGTATCGCCCATCAGCGCCTTGACATCGATAAACTCGATTGGCGTCACCTGATATTTTTCCTTTACCTCAGCGGCATTGTAATCCTCGATCTCCGTGCCTGTGCGCTTTGTTTTCGGGATACGGATCTTAATATGATCCGTTGCAAGCTGTAAGAGGTCACGGTCACCGGATACCACTGAAACTGTCAGCCCTTTTTGTTCACTCTGTTTTGCAATGGTTCCAAGCAGATCATCCGCCTCGTAGCCGCCTTTTTTCGATCGTGGTAACTCCCATCGCTTTTAACATCTCTTTCATGAGCGGAACCTGTTCCCGCAGTTCCTGTGCCATCGGCTTTCTTGTGCCTTTGTATTCTGCGAACATTTTGTGGCGGAAAGTCGGTTCTGACACATCAAATGCAACCGTAAGATAATCCGGCTGCTCTTCCTCTAAAATCTTGAACATAATGTTTAAAAAACCATAGACCGCATTCGTGTGTAATCCTTCCGAATTTGTCAAATCCGGGATTCGAAAAATGCCCGGTTCAAAATACTGTGCCCATCAATCAATACCAGCTTTTCGCCCATTATTCTCTCCATTCTTTGTCTGTTAGATTGCTCTTGTGTAGCGTTTCAGCCACTCATTTTCTTCCGCCGTCATATACGGGGAAATGGTATCGTATACCATCTTATGATAATCATTTAACATTTTCTTCTCACGCGCACTTAATAGATCCGGGTCGATCGCATCCAGATCGATCGGTGCATATGTGATATTTTCAAATTCCATAAACTGTCCATATTCATTTTTTCAGCCTTATGGCAGACAAGTTCATTTTCGGTACGGATTCCGTATTTACCCTCTAAGTATACACCCGGTTCATCTGTCGTAATCATGCCCTCTTCTAAGACACCATTGTCATGACGCTCCGGCACCACTCTCCAACGGAAACCATTCGGTCCCTCATGTACATTTAACACATAACCAACGCCGTGTCCGGTGCCGCATTTATAGTCAATGCCCATCTCCCAGAGTGGACCGCGGGATAAAATATCCAGGTTCAAACCGGTACATCCATATAAAAACTTCGCATGCGCAAGGTTCATATTCGAACGGCAGACGGTCGTAAAGTGCAGACGCATCTCATCTGTGATCGGGCCAAGTGCCATGGTTCTTGTGATGTCTGTGGTTCCCTCAAAGTAATGTCCGCCGGAATCCACAAGTAAAAATCCCTCCGGTTTTAACTCAGCGTCTGACTCCGGTGTTGCAGCATAATGCATCATCGCCGCATTGGCTCCGTAAGCACAGATCGTGTTGAAACTTAACTCAATAAAGTTATCCTGCTCTCTTCTTCTCGCCTCAAGATAGTCAGAAGCAGAGATCTCCGTCATCGGGGATCTTTCCGATATTGGTCTTGAGCCAGTACATAAATTTGGTAAAGGCAACACCGTCTTTTACATGTGCAGCTCTGGTGTTGTCTACCTCCGTCTTATTTTTACAGCTTTCATAAGTTCCGTCGGGTTTGGTTTGTCCACAACTTTGATTGCTTTATCAAGACTGTTCACGATACGGTAGTTGACCGTCCCGCGGTTCATCAGCACGACTGCGTCTGCCGGAATCTCCGGTACATAATCGTAGATCGCATCATACGGCTTTGTCGTGATATGGTTTTCCTCCAGGTAAGCACGGATTTTATCATCCACTACTTCCTCCTGTAAAAACCAGATACACTCTGTCTCGTTCAGCACAAGATAGGATAATACGACCGGCACATAATCAATATCGTTGCCGCGGATATTTAAAAGCCATGCGATATCGTAAAGAGATGTCAGAATATGAACATCTGCACCGTTCTCCTTCATAGCTTTCCTAAGATCTGCGATCTTATCCGCAGTACTCTTTCCGGAATATTTTTCCTCCAAAATAAATAAAGGCTGTTTGGACAATGCCGGACGATCCTCCCAGATCAGATCGATCAGGTCTTCTGTCACATGTATGGACACATTTTTTTTCTGCTGCAATCTTTTCCAGTTTGCCGCCCCAGGTACCGTTTACAACACGTCCGTCAAATCCGAGACATCCGCCCTCTTTTAATCGATCCTTTACAAATTCATCGACTGTCGGCACGCTCTCTTCGCCCATGCGGTAGAGTGTGACTGTGCTGTCTTTCAGCTGATTCTCTGCCTGTACAAAATAGCGTCCGTCCGTCCAGAGCCCTGCCTCATCCAAAGTGATAACGGCAGTTCCCGCAGAACCGGTAAATCCGGTAATAAACTTTCTCGCCTTAAAATGATCTCCTACATATTCTGATTCGTGAAAATCAGCAGTCGGCACAACGTATACCGTGATGCCTCTCTTTTCCATCTCCGCACGCAGTGCCTTTAATCTTTCCTGTATCATTCTTTTATTTCCTCTTTCTTGTATATTTCTAATATCACACCCGTTTGTCAGGCATCCGTATACTCAAAGAACTTCGTATCGATCTCCGGGTAAGAACGTTTCAATGAGATCGGTCTTCCGGAACGGTTCAAAAAGCAATGGGAACTCTTTCCGGTCGTGCGGAGTTCTCCGGTCTCCTTGTCCGTCATCCGGTATTCCACATCCATCTTGATACCATTATAGCGTGTGATCTTCGTCTCGATCACGACCGTATCATCAAAATGTACCATACTGTGATACTCGCAGGATACAGAGAGCACCGGACTGATAATCTCCATCTCCTCCATCTGTTTATAGCTGAGTCCGATCTGATCCATCAGATCCATGCGCGCCTCTTCCATCCATTTGATATAATTTGAATGATGGATGATTCCCATCTGGTCCGTCTCATAATATTTTGCATGATGCTCATATGGGCGGATTTTGATTTCATCGGCATTTTCATTATAAATTTCTATCTCTTTGTCTGACATATAAATCACTACCTTTCTCAAACTCCTCCAACGTATAGTATCTCACAGAAACGTTTTAATTTCAATGGTGCCTTTTTATCCATGCGATCAGTATCACGATCAGAATACAGGCAAGGGAAACCCCGGCTCCCACCATAAATCCCGGTGTCCGGTAGCGCAGCTCGACCGTATGTGTTCCTTCGGTAAGATATGTGCTGATAAACGCCTCACCAAACACTTCCGGATCCGTCTGTTCTCCATCAACATATAATTTCCATCCGGCATCATCTGCCACCGCAAAAATCAGTCGTCCTTCTTTTTTCACATCAATGGTTCCAGTGATTTTCGTATCGGAAAAGGAAGTCATCTCCATCGTCTGCTCATTTAACGTCTGATAAGCCGTATCTAGCAGCATCGAGATTCAGGGCATATGCCGTAATATTCACTCTTTTCTTCATTACTGTTTTTTAATCCTCACTTGTGTGCCTGCCGTACAGTATCCAAAGATCCAAGTGTATAGCCATGCGAAACTTTTTGTGAAAGACTTTTGTCCTGCCGTCACTGATCTCTTCCGTCATGCTGTCCGTCGTCGATTCATAGGTTGCAAAAATGTATGCATCCTAACCAAGTGGGAGCACATATTTATTTTCGTAAAGATACGTATTCCCGCTCTCTGCCACAAGGGTGCGGATCGGGTTTGCTTCCATTGCGTTATCAGCGATCACATAGCGCAGGGACATCATTGCTGATAACAGCGGTGTTGCCCCGTTTACACAGTAGAAATTCTTGCCGCCTTCCATTCCGACTGCCTGGTAAAAATGACTGACATCCAGATTCATCAGCGATGAAAATTGCGTTGCGGAACGATATCCATACAGCGCCGCATCATTTTTCGTTTTGCGCTCTAATTCTTCCGTGCGGTAAAATAATATGCCCTTATCCTGTGCCTGATTTTCCGCCTCTGCAAGCACTGCATGATAGTCATCCATGGATTTCACATAGGCAGTCCTGCTCGTCGTATCAAATCCGGTCACATTATAGTTAAAAATAATTCTAAAAAGCATCGCTGCGCAGCCAAACGAAGCATGATTTTTTCAGTTCTTCCCTGGTCGCCTTTTTGATCTTTCCAATCTTTTTACCACATCTTCCCGGATACATTCCTCCGCATAAAAAAAATAGATCAGCAGCACCACAATATAGCTGCCAGAAATACATAAGTTGCCGTTGCCGCGCTCTCTCCTAAGATCGTCCCATCGGAAAAATGATAGGGAAACTGCCATCAGACCAACCGATGCCACTCCGCTGCGATCACATCTAAAAATCTCGTTCCTTTGAAATGCAAAAATGCCTCGTAGGATACCGCAAGCATCAGAAATGCATATAAAAGGTCTGTCTGCCCGGCAGGGGAATCCGGGAAGTGCATGCCATGCCAGATGAAATCAAGTATATTATTCGAAAAACTGATGACAAAAAATGCTGCCAGAAGTCCGCGTGAAAGCTTCTTTTTCCAGGAGATCTCACGGTTGAAAAGATACAGTACAAACAAAAAAGCACAAATACGCCACAGTAAATATTCGGCCAGTGGTCTTTGCCCCGTATAAGGTTCTGTCATCACCGAGTGTCTCCCCAGCTCTGCAATGATGTTAAAATACCATTCCATTGTATCCGGGAATGAAATATTCTGTGAGCCGCTCGCTCCAAGGGTGATTGCCTCAGGAATGATCAGTATTGCTCCCGTCCCGCCCGCCAGAAGGGAATAAATTGCGAAACGGATCCACGCACCGATCGGTCTCTTTATTTTCCAGCCATGTGATCACAAACCAGATCACCTGAAAAATGCAGACCATGATCGCAATGTAATAATTACTGATAATGCATAAAGACAGTGAAATATAATAAAGCAGTACTTTTTTCTCTTTGATCAGCTGTTCGAGTCCAAGAACGACAAGTGGCGCCAGCATCATGCAGTCTAACCACATGATATCCCATGCATAGGCTGCTGAGAATCCGCACAACGCATAGGCTGTTGCAAAAATGCTGATTGCAGCATGATTTTTTCAAAATGTTCCTTTAAATAATATCCGAAAAACAGTCCCGCCAATGAAATTTTTAAAATCACAAGCAAGGTCATAAATTCGATCACATGATTCTGCGGACAGAGTAGCAGCAGCCAGTTTAAAGGGACTTGCCAGATAATAGGCGTACAGTGAAATAAAATCTGCTCCAAGTCCGATATTCCAGGAGTAAAACATGCTGCCGCCATGTTTAATCTTATCCATCAGCTCCGTGAAAAACGGGCAGTACTGATGATACATATCGATATGTAAAATACACTGCTCTCCAAACGGATAGACGTCATGAAAAATGCAGATCACAGTCAGAATAAAAAAACGGCAGAAAGAACGACGCAATAAGCGGCATTCTTTCTTTCCACAACTGATTTTGGAGTTTCTTTTCTCTTTTCAAAACAAAACCTCTCTTTTTATCATTTCCTAATTAACAGTTCCATGATCAAACAGTTCATAATACTGCAATTTCCGGTAAATATCCATCTCATCTTTTTCATCCGAGGCGCGGACTTCACTGCCATCCGCTTTTACTGTACGCACCGCGAAATAACCGGGTATTCTGATTTTAAATGTAACAGATACGAACGATATTCATCAATGGAACACCAGCGCGCTCTAAGACTTCCGCTGCCAGATAGTTCACGCTCGTGTCTGCACCCGTTTCTCTCCAATATCATAGTTTGCCCCACCACATAAGGAACCTGATAACGCAGTTTCTGCTGTTCCTCTGTCAAGTGATTCCAGGACATCCCGTTCTTTGCAAGAACCGTAGATGCAACGGCATCACTCGGCTGATGATCTCCGAAAAAAACGATCACTGTTTTTTCATCTGCCTCTTCAAAATAGGAGATCAGATGTTCTAACGCGGAATCGGAAAGTTTTACCAGGGATAAATACTGCTGCAGTGAAAAATTTGTAGAATCTTTCACCGAGATATCCGGTGTAAAATTGCCGTACTGATCCTGATATCCACCGTGATTTTGCATGGTCACATTAAACACAAACAGCGGCGCATCCTTTTCCTTATTTTCATAAAATTCAATAATCTTATCCACACAGCTCTCATCGCTGATATACTGTCTGACATAATGCGGAATCACATAATCATCTTTAAACACGCTCTCATTAAATCCCAGCATCGGATAGACCGTATCGCGTTCCCATCCGCCGGCATTGTAAGGATGTGTCGCAATGGTCTGATATCCTAAAGTCTTCAGATAATCCGGAAGTGCCTTCAAATCTCCATTGATGTACTGCTGATACGGGATGCTCCCCTGCGGGAGGAATGCCATTGTATTGCCGGTCAGAAATTCAAACTCTGTATTCGCGGTATTTCCACCGCAGACAGATACGTTTAACATTCCCGTAACCGTATTTTTCTCCCCCTGCTCTAAGCTGTGGATAAACGGCATGTAATCCTCGTTGGTTTCAAAATCACCTAACACGGACAGATCCGAAAATGACTCATTCATCATTACAATGATATTCGGAAGATCTTCCTCCTTTTGTGTATCGTCTTCTTCTGCCTTAGAGCCTGATTCCTCCGACATTGCACCGCCCTCCCCGTAGGAATCAAGCACCGCCTGTGCCTCAGCGGCGCTGTAATGCTCCGGTTTGTCGATCGACATATAGGCAAGATTCATGACAAATGTGACTGCCATACCATCCACATCCGTCATGTAGACCGGCGTGAACAGTTTATTGTAAAGTCTGTGGCTGTTCTGAAAGTTCTCCTGCTGCAGTGTTCCCGCAAACAATGAAAGAACCACAGCCACCAGCGCTGCCGGAATCAGCCGTTTCAGAATACCAAACATGTCACTTTTACTTTTATAAAACGAAATAATACGATTGCTGCAAAAAATACCAGTGTCACAACGACCATGCGCGTATCCGGCATAAAATCATAATTATCTGCAACGCTCACAGCCGTCTTCCAGGAAAAAATATCCCACGGCACAATCGGATTCGTCCGGAAACGCACCACATAACTGTTCGCAATTCCATAAATCATTGCTGCTGCAATGTATACGATCCGGTGCGCAGCCTTTAATTTTCCCGTCAGCACAAACAGGAAAACTGTTACCAGTTCAAACAGCACGATATTAAAAAACTGTGCCCACGGACGTACCACTGCAAATGGATTGTGCGAATAACACTCCATCAGATAAAAACAAACTGCCGGCGGTAAAATGACAAGCAGTAATGTAACAATCCCACTCCCCTGTCTTTTTTAAGATATCTGTTTTCCTGTCCGTCTGTTTTGCCCTGTCCGCCTTTCTCTGATTTCTCTGCTCCTTTAATTTTTCAAAAAAACCTTTCGGTTTTGTATTTTTTCTTTTCTGCTCGCATTCATATCAAACCTCACTTCAAAGGGAGAATCTACTTTCCCCGGATCTTTAGCCGAATGATATTTTAGCACATTACTCATACAAATAACATCCGTTCGTAAAAATTCATAAATTCTAAATATTACTGGTTACTGTTCACTCGTACCTCGTTCCAGTAACGGATTTTTGCCGATGCTTCGCATTCCAAATCGGCAAAATCTGCTGCCACCACTGTATCATACGGCATTTTCAGTTCAGAAAATGCCTGCCTGTGAACAGTAACTATTACTGCGTATTTTCCCTGAATCTAAATTTGTATGTCTGGATTTTTGCATGTTATGTCGAATCCGGCAGTTATTTTGACGCTTTATGTTAATAAAGTAACAATGTTTCTCCACAGACGTCTTTATTGTCTTGACATTTCAGGGAATATTTTTTAACATAAAACATATATGATGTATCGATTTGAATGGCGTAAAAAGGAAAATGAATATGAATAGCGAAGCTGAAATCACCCGTCTGGCAAAAGAAAATGAAACATTCCAAAAAATCATCGAGACACAGCAACATACGATCAATCTTCTCATTGATCATTTTATTTCCGGTCAGAAAGAAAAAAAGAGCCAGAAAAGAATTAAGTTATCACTTCTTTTCTGGCATAAAAAAGAGCTGCTGACGGGAATCGGACCCGTGACCTCCGCACTACCAATGCGACGCTCTACCGACTGAGCCACAGCAGCATCATGTTTTTCTCAACACCTGTATTACTATACAATAGGATCGTCCGATTGTCAAGCATAAAATCCAAGAAATTTTTGTAATTTTTCAAAATATTTATACTTATTCAACATTTCCGGCGGTTCGAAATAACTTTAACCACCTGACAACCCCCCGGATGCGTACAAAATACGCATCCAGGGGGTGCTGTTCTTCGGGTCTTCTGGCTACCTGGTGTTCCGCCACCACATCCGTTATGTTCTTCCCGTTTTCGCTTCAACCAGCCTCTCCTTCTTTACATCCGATTCATAATCTTGATGTGTGACTTAAAAAGAGAATAATATTTCATTCCCTTGTCCTTGCCATAATGTCCCTGCAATGCTGCTCTTAATGAATTAAGGTTCTTTCTTTGTATTTGCTTTATACAAAAACGAAGAAAAATCTTCCGGACAGTCCATTTTCGGATCACTGTAAGCAAATACCGTCTGACAGTAAACATCAAACTTCTCTTCCTCACTGATCGCAGTCTGATTTTACACGACAGATTGCATACGCAGAACTGTTTTTTGCCTCCTGATAAAGTTCTTTTCCAATATCTTCACCAAAGAACAATACCAGCGCATTGTGAAAATCTGCAAGCCGATCCTTACTGATGCAGGTAAGCAGACTGCGAATGACATCGTCATGTTCCCGTGAGATCTTTGTCTTTTTCAACTGCTTCCTTACGCGGATCTGTAAATGGCAGTTTCTGATCCGCATTTACAGTTTCATCCGGCCTCATGATTTCATCCGGTATCTCCATCTGGATTTCTCCCGGTTCTGACTGTTCATCTGTTCCTTGCAGTTTTTTCCGTCTGTGCCGTTTCTTTTATTTTTGCTGTTTCCACCTGCTCTAGAGTTTCCTCCGGTTCTGCCATTTTATCCGGTTTTCCGGCTTCACCCGGTTCTGCTGTCTCATCCGGTTTTCCGGTTTCACCCGGTTCTGCTGTCTCATCCGGTTTTCCGGCTTTTCCCTGCTCCAACACCCGGTCAGTTCTGCAGTCTCCATCATTTCTGAGGCTTCATTCAGTTTTGAGACTTCATTTAACTCTGAAACTCCATTCAGCTTTTCGACCTCACCCGGCTCTTCGCTTTTATCCGTTTCTGTCATCTCATTCATCTTTGCTGTCACAATCTCAGCTTCATCTGCCAGACTTCCAGCCACGTCCCCAGCGTTCTTCTCCTCCGCTTCAAAGAAAATTTCTCTTTCTCCATTCGTCTTTGCTTTTTGCTGCAGTCTGCGGTTTAATTCCTTTCCGCTCAAACGCTGCACCGGCATGTTACGCTGTTTCCAGTAGCGTACGGCTGCATCAAATCCGGTATCATTTGAAACGATCACATAGCTGTTTGCCTGATTCTCACACAACAAGTATCCAAGCTGTGTAACAAGCTGGAAATCCAGTGCATTGCTTCCCTCAAAACATTTTATAAACTCTGCTTCTTTCTCCGTCTCCTTCAGTAACCTCACATTTTCGTAATTCATATGCGGACTTTTCTGCGTATAAAATACGATCACTTCCTCATCGGGCTGTGATGCTACCAGTAACGGCACCCATATATCGCCTACATTCTCACTGTCAACCAAATATATTTTTTCATCTGATCACCGGCTGATTGAAACAGTTTTATTATAACATAAGACGGAATGAAGCCTCCACTTTTCCCGTGTTCTCTTTTTTACAAAATATCAATATATTCTCCTGCAAGCGCTTTGTTCATGCTGCGCACCGCACAGAATTTTCCGCACATGGAACAGGTGTCCTCGTGCTCCGGTTCTGCTGTCCTCCAGATCTGCTTTTGCGGTTTCGGGATCAATCGCACATTCCCACTGTGCATCCCAGTCTAAGACGCGTCTTGCGTCTGCCATCTTATCATCGATCTCTCTCGCACCACGGACTCCTTTTGCGATGTCTGCAGCGTGTGCCGCGATCTTTGATGCAATGATTCCCTGTTTTACATCCTCCACATTTGGAAGTGCCAAGTGTTCTGCCGGTGTGACATAGCATAAAAATGCTGCTCCGTTTTGTGCTGCAATCGCCCCGCCGATCGCGGATGTGATATGGTCATATCCCGGTGCGATATCAGTGACAAGTGGTCCTAACACATAAAATGGTGCTCCCATGCAGATGTCTTTGCTGGATCTTCATATTTGCTGCGATCTGATCCATCGGCATATGTCCCGGTCCTTCTACCATGACCTGTACATCTTTCTCCCATGCGCGTTTTGTCAGCTCTCCAAGTCTTACTAACTCCTCAATCTGACACACATCGGATGCATCTGCGAGACAGCCCGGTCTGCAGGCATCTCCAAGTGAGATCGTCACATCATGCTCCCGGCAGATCTCAAGGATCTCATCATAATACTCATAAAACGGATTCTCCTCCCCCGTCATACACATCCACGCAAATACAAGGAACCGCCGCGGGAAACGATGTTCATTTTACGTTTATGTTTCCGGATCTGCTCGATTGTCTTTCTTGTAATTCCGCAGTGCAGTGTCACAAAATCCACACCATCTTCCGCATGCAGGCGCACCACATCAATAAAATCCTTTGCGGTCAGTGTCGCAAGATCTCTCTGGTAATGAATCACAGAATCATAGATCGGCACGGTACCGATCATAGCCGGACATTCTGCCGTCAGTTTTCTGCGGAACGGAATCGTATTGCCATGGGAAGATAAATCCATGATCGCATGTGCTCCCATATCAACGGCAGCCATTACCTTTTCCATTTCCACATCATAATCCTTGCAGTCTCTTGAAATACCAAGGTTTACATTGATCTTCGTGCGTAACATTGATCCTACACCTTCCGGGATCAATGCATTTGTGATGCCTGTTGGCGCAGATTGCTACCTTTCCCTCTGCTACGAGCGGCATCAGTTCCTCTACGGTCATGCGTTCCTTCGCTACAACCTTTTCTAATTCTTTGGTCACGATGCCTCTGCGTGCGGCATCCATCTGTGTGGTATACTGTTCCATAGTTTTTCTCCATTTTTCGCATGGGGGACTGCTTGAACCACTGTCTGGCAAACGAATTCTCCACGTCAAAAAATCTCCTGCCGCAAGCGCGACAGGAGATAGCATCTTCCCAATACGCTCCCTACGACAGTATTAACTGACAGGTTCAAAGAGTCAGGCTTTAACCTTCTCAACCGCAATCCCTCCGGGCATTCTCCCGGACATGCAGTCCCTCTGCGTTGTTTTCTATTAAGTTTTATCGACTTGTTCAGTCTAGCCTAATCTGTGACGGTTGTCAATGATTTGTACAACAAAAAAGACAGCCACTGCTGTCTTTTTAGGAGAAGGTATTTTTACTGTGGGGTATAGCAAAAACTATATATAATGTATTGGGGGTTTTACAGTGATTATAATAGCATGATTTTCTCAATAAGTGTTCACAAATGTTACAATTTTCTCATTTATTTTTTATGCAATATGCACAAGTATTTTTCGTGACTATCTACAAAAAAGAAGGCGAATCTTCTACATCTTCCCTATTTAAGGATTCGTCTCCCGAATTTTTGCTTTAATACGGGAGAGCGCATTATCAATAGATTTTGGTGATTTTCCCATTTTTTCTGCAATCTGCTGATAATGAAATCCCGCAAGATACTGGTCTAATACTTCCGTTCCATCTTTGCTTAAATGCGTCCTGAGCTTCTCCCAGAACTGTGCCACATTTTCCTGATCGATCATCATCTGCTCCGGATTTCCGATTCCGTCCATGGTCAGCGTTTCTGCCAGAGGATATCCGTTTTCACTGTTTTCTGAGTAGAAAGAAACATAGGAATTGAGCGGCGCATGTTTTTTCCGGTTCGACGCCTCAACTGCCTTGTATAACTGTCTCGTAATACACAATTCTGCGAAATGAAAAAAAGATGTTTCTTTCGTATCATCGTAATCTCTGATTGCCTTAAACAGACCGATCATTCCCTCCTGGATCAGATCATCCGTCTCACCGCCAATCAGAAATACTGCATTTGCCTTTTTGCGGACCAGCGGTTTATATTTATCTAAAATGTAATCCATGATCTTTTCCGTCCGGATCACCGCTGTTTTTTAATGCCGCAATCAGCTGTTCGTCTGTCAAATCCCTGATATGACTCTAACATGTTCCTCCCAAGACTCCTGATACAATATTATCTACCACGGCGTTTTTTTCTACCGTTGCGGTGTTCTCTACCACCTGCGACGTCTTTTATTGCTGCTGTGTTTTTACCGCTGCGGTGTCTTCTACCGCTGTGGTGTCTTCTACCGCTGCGGTGTCTTCTACCGCATGCGTTGCCGCACAATCTCATAGGCAAGCACACCTGCTGCCACCGATGCGTTCAGGGAGTCGATATCCCCTTCATCGGAATGGATGCCACAAAAATCACAGTTCTCGCGCACCAGTCTGCCAACACCCTCGCCTTCACTGCCGATGACAAGACCGATCGGTCCTTTTAAATCCAGATCATACATGCAGGTTCCATCCATGTCCGCACAGACAAACCACATTCCTTTGTCCTTTAACTCTTTCATTGTTGCAGTCAGATTTGTCACCTTTGCAACCGGTGTATAATTGATGGCTCCTGCGGAAGTCTTTGCCACAGTTGCCGTCAGACCGACCGCGCGGCGTTTGGAATAATGACACCATGCGCACCGGCAAGATTTGCCGTACGGATGATAGCGCCAAGGTTATGCGGATCCTCGATATTATCCAGAATGAATAAAAATGGCGGCTCGCCCTTTTCCTCTGCCAATTTTAGCATATCCTCCACTTCGGCATACTCATAGGCAGCAGCAACTGCGATCACTCCCTGGTGTTTTTTGTCTCCAGAAAGCTGATCTAAACGCTCTTTTTCCACAAAATGTAGGATCGTATCATGTTTTTTTGCCTCTCTGACGATCGTGCGCACCGGTCCGTCCTGACAGCCGTCCAACACAAATAATTTGTCATTGTTTTTCCGGAACGGAATGCCTCTAACACGGCATTGCGTCCCTCTATTTTCAGCTCTTCGTAGCCCATTACTCTCTCCTTTTACATTTTAAGTGCAAGTTCGTCCACACCGGTCTTTACCAGTTCCACCAGACGCTCAAACTCATCTTTTAAATACAGGTATCCCATCAGCGCCTCAAATCCGGTGGCTTTCCGGTAATCAGACATTGTGGCATTTTTTGCCATTGTCGGCGATTTTGCATTCCTTCCACGACGGTACACTTCTGCTTCTTCCTCCGTCAGCATCGGAAGTAATTTTTCAATCATTTCCGCCTGTGTGTGTGCCTTTACGATCTGGCTTGTCCGTTTGTGAAGTTCTCCTGCTCTCGTGTTTCCTTTTCCTACGACAACAGACCGGATCACCAGATCAAATATTCCATCTCCGATATAGGCTAACGTAAGAGGCGAATATGTCCGGATATCCACTTCACTGATTCCGAACTGTTCTTTGATATAAGAGTCTATTCCTTTCTGCATTGGCATTTCCTCTCTCTCACGCTTTGTGCCAGATCACACCTTCTCTGGTATCTTTCAGTACAATGCCTTTTGCAAGCAGTTCATCGCGGATTGCATCTGCTTTTGCAAAATCTTTTGCTTTCTTTGCTTCCTTTCGTTCTTCAATCTTTGCAAGTACATAGCTTTCTAATTCTGCATCGATCTCCTCTTTTGCATCTGCCTGTGCCGTTGTCAGATTTCAAGGATAATACTTTATCAAAATCATTGATCAGCGCAAGTTTTGTCTTATCGTTCATATCATCTTTGAGCAGATCATAAATGATCGTGATCGCCATCGATGTATTTAGATCGTTGCTGATCGCATCCTCAAATTTTGCCTTATAAGCATCAAATTTATCCTGCTGTACGGTTCCCTCATCCTTTAATTCTGCGATTCGTTTGGTCAGTTTTTATAACTGCAGCCATATTATCTAATACTTCATAGGAAAACTCCAACGGTTTTCTATAATGGGACTGCAGACAGAACATACGGTATACGATCGGATCATACCCCTTTTCCTGCAGCAGAGATACCGTCAGGAAATCCCCTTGGACTTACTCATTTTTCCGGTCTTATCATTCAGGTGGTGTACATGGAACCAGTACGGGCACCATTTGTGTCCAAGATAGCTTTCGGACTGTGCAATCTCGTTTGTATGGTGTGGAAAAATATTGTCTACTCCGCCACAGTGAATATCTATATACTCCCCCAGATGTTTGATTCCGATGCATGAGCACTCAATGTGCCATCCCGGATATCCAACACCCCACGGGCTGTCCCACTTCAATGCCTGATCCTCGAATTTGGATTTTGTAAACCAGAGAACAAAATCGTTTTTATTTTTTCTTATTTACGTCCTCTTCCACATCGTCGCGTACACCGACTAACAGCTGTTCTTTTTCGCTCTGGGAAGAAAATACATAATAATCGTCTAATTTGGATGTATCAAAATAAACATTTCCGCCTGCTACATAGGCATAGCCTTTCTCAAGCAGCACCTCGATCATATGGATGAACTCCGGAATACAGTTCGTTGCAGGCTCCACAACGTCCGGTGTCTTGATATTTAATTTTTACAGTCACAAGAAAGCGTCTGTATAATATTTTGCGATCTCCATCACTGTTTTGTGCTCTCTTTTTGCACCTTTTAACATTTTATCTTCCCCGGTATCTGCATCGGAAGATAAATGTCCCACATCCGTGATATTCATAACACGTTTTACATCATATCCGACATAGCGGAGTGATTTTTCCAATACATCCTCCATGATGTAACTTCTGAGGTTGCCGATATGTGCAAAATGGTATACGGTCGGTCCACAGGTATACATGCCGATCTTTCCATCCTCATGCGGGATCACCGTTTCTACTTTTCTTGTCAGTGTGTTGTAAAATTGAAATTTATTTTCCATTTAAATAATCCTCCTTGTTTTGCGAAGCAAAATGCGAATCCTCTGATGAGCAGAGGATTTTACTCCCTTGTTTTGCGGAGCAAAATGCAATTTATTTTGTTTTTTGTGATCAGCACTTAAAATCCGGACTGCCTGCTCTAAATCAAGCACACGGTTGACCAGTTCTGCATTTTCCCTCTGCAGCACATTGATGTCCTCTTTGACCGGATCCGGCAGATGGCACTGATCCATATCACTGCGCGGCATCTTCACATTGTCACGTTTTACGATTCTTCCCGGAACACCAACTACGGTACAGTTTGGCGGCACTTCCTCTATGACCACACTTCCCGCTCCGATCTTGGAATTTTCTCCAACGGTGAAGGAACCGATGATCTTTGCACCCGCACTGATCATAACATTATCCCCGATCGTCGGATGACGTTTTCCGGTCTCTTTTCCGGTACCGCCGAGTGTCACACCCTGATACAGAGTAACATTGTCCCCAACGATCGCCGTCTCTCCAATGATCACACCACTTCCGTGATCAATAAAAAATCCTTTTCCGATCGTTGCTCCCGGATGTATCTCAATTCCTGTTTTTCTCGCTGCCCGCTGTGAAATAAATCTCGCCCAGAAGAAATGTCCTTTTAAATACAGCTTATGCGCACGTCTGTAGCTCAACATAACCCGAAAACTCGGATAAAGCAATACCTCCATCGGCGATTTGATCGCCGGGTCCCGCTCCTTTATCACTGTAAATTCTTCCTTAATATGACTGATGATTCCCAAAACTGGCATCCCCTTTCCTTAACCAAATAATAGAATGTACGATCCGCGAACATTCCATTATCATGAAAAACGGATCATTTCATCTCTAAGAGACGAAATGATCCGTGGTTCCCTCTAACTTAAGGATCTTTTGATCCTCACTCAATACACTTAACGCGTGTTAACGTATCCGGATACTGTACTGGCAGACAAACCGTTTCCCGGACAGCTCACGGAGGCACTTCGGAAATCTCTTTCTGAAAACTGCTTGCAGCCGATGGCAGTTTTCTCTGTCAGCACTCTGATTTCTTACTCTTCCCGCTCAACGCCCTTATCGTATTTATACTGGTAAGTTGATTCGCTTACTCTAGTTTATGCACTTACCCCCGATTTGTCAACGGTTTTATTTTTTCTCAGTCTTTTTCTCATTGCACACAACCATTTTCCATGTTACATTATAGATAGTATCCTGTGGTTTTCAGGGGGATAATTTATAACTGATACGAAGGATTTTTTAATATGGAACAGTCAAAAGAAACTTTTGCTAATCGTAGATGATTCACGCTTACAGCGTGCCGTTTTAAATGAAATATTCTCTCCGGCCTTCAATATTCTTGAAGTATCTTCCGGTGAGGAATGTCTGCAGATGATCAAAGATAAAAAAATATGATTGACCTTGTCCTTTTAGATCTTGTCATGCAGGGAATGGATGGTTTCGATGTTTTAAAACACCGCCAGGAAATGCCGGAGTTTAAACAAATTCCAGTCGTGGTTCTGACAACCACCGACACTCCGGAAGTACAGACGAAAGCTTTCGAATTAGGCGCAAGCGACTTTCTCAGTAAACCCACTGAACCTGCCATTGCACGTCACCGTATTGACAATATTTTAAAGACGAACCGCAGACTGAATCATATTTTACAAAAACAGGAAGCTCTGCGGATTAAATCAGAAGTGGATGAGATGACGCATCTGCTGAATAAGGCCACAGCAGAGCACGCCATTTCCCATATACTTTTATCCACTCCGGAAGAATTACATGCATTGTTTGCCATAGATATCGACAATTTCAAAGCTGTCAATGACATCTTTGGGCATAAAATGGGCGATCATACAATCTCTGTCGTAGCCGGTATTCTTGCATCTCATTTTTCCGGTTCCGACATTATCGGACGCATCGGCGGAGACGAATTTGTTGCTTTTATGCGGGATATAGCCTCCAGACAGGCTGTCTATGAAAAAGCACAGGAACTTTTAGATGCAATTTTAGATAAAGAAGCTTTATCCATTCCTGAAAACGTTACGATCAGTATCGGTATTGCATTCACAGAGCCTTATGAAACTTCCTACACAACACTTTTTCAGAAAGCAGACACTGCACTTGGGAATTCAAAAAATCCGGGAAACAATGTTTTCCGAGTATGGTGTTCTGCACAGAAACCAGACACTGCCATGAAAAAATATTTTATTATATACACATTCCAGAAATGTTGCTTCCACTTTAAAATTTGCATATTCTTACCCGGACAGACTCATAAAAGTATCTTCCGTTACGGAAATACGCTATGCCATTATGGATAAAAATAACCATGTTCCTGCCGTTTTCATAGATGTATCCGAAACCGGAGATGATGGCGAGGCAGTGGGATGAATTAAGTCATGAGTCCTGGGCTTCGTCAACTCCCATTATCGCAATCTGCAAAGAGGGTAATCTGACTCAGATTCGAAATGCCATATTATCTGATCTGATCAATGATCTCATTTTGAACCGATTGATGTGGAAAGCATAAAAGACGTATCAAAAACATCAAACCCTGTAAAAAACAACGGTCAGATGTTACTTATCATTCATCTGACCATTGTTTTTCTTTCATCCGGTTTCTTTATCTGAACTATTTTTTTATCTGAACTGCTTTTTTCTTTTGACCAGTCTGAGTAGATCCTCACTTTTTTTTGTACCGGACTTTTACTTCTTTATGTACGTACTTTTACATAATATTTCTTTCCCGGTTTTAATCCTTTGATTTCTTTTAACTGTCGTCTTATTACTTTTGATCACAGCCGTCTTCGTATTTTTTTTGCCAAACGATGCATCTGCTGTATATACTATCTCATAGCCGCTCGTCTGTGATGCCTGTTTCTTCCATTTCACAGTCATGGATTTTTTCCCGGATTTTACACTTGAAATAGAAGTTCCCTTTGGACAGATTTCAAATGTCTTTTTCAGTATTCCCGAATAATTTCCTGAAACTTCACGGTCACTGTTGCTTTTTCCGACTTTTTTATTATTCTGATACGAGACTTTATAAAAAGCTGCCTGAAATCACTTTTCCCTTATTATCCGTCACTTTGATGGCAGGTTTTTTCGCTTTTCCATCATAACTGTAATGATCTTTCGACAATTTTACCGTCTTTGGTGCATTGATTTTCACCTGTTTCAATACTGTTTTGCACAAGCTGCACATGGTCACATTCTTTCCATTGCTGCCCGGTTTTGCAGGTGTCAGTTTTTCTCCGGTGTATGGGACTTCTTTGCAATTTTTTCTGTATAACTGTCCCCACATGCACAGGAATAAATTTTCTCCCTCTTTTCATGCAGGTTGCCTCTGTCGTTTTTCAACACATAACTGTGTTTGTGCACCGGTTTCTCTGTGTCCGGCTCCGGTGTCTCTGTTCCCGGCTCTTCTGTATCCGGTTCCGGTGCCGGTGTCTCTGTTCCCCGGCTCTTCTGTGTCCGGCTCTTTCAGGGCTGGAATCACTATTTTTTCTCTGCTTAACTCCTCATGACATGTGGTGCAATACATTACTTTTCATAGCTTCCTTCCACACCCACTTTCGCTTCCACGCGATTTTCAGTGACCGGCTCTCCTTTTTTTGTGTCCTGATGCTGGAACCGTTATGTTCTCACGGGAAAGCTCTTCCCCGCAATCTTTATCCTTACAATAAACTACCTTATCATAGCTTCCTTTTTTGGGTACAGGTCGCAGCTATCTCGTTTTCTTTTACCGGCTCGCCCTCCCATGCTGATGTGATACACCTGGTTCATCTGTGAATATTATTTCCTTTTCCGCCAACACGGTATCTTTCAGTGCTTTTACATCTGCCACAGTATCAAGATCATCAAACGGCTCCGAACATAATAATAAGGTGTATTTTCCTGTTTTCACTTCACCATATGCAATCAGATAATAGCGGTCTGACTCATTTTTATCCACATCCAGATAGATTGGGTTTCCCCAGTCCATTTTCTGTTGAATTTCTTCATCATCACTATTCCAGTCATCAGAGCGGATTAGTATCATATGATTATAAAATCCATAGCCATCATATTCATTTGCAACTTCATCAAACGTGTAATCTTCTCCATACTGATCCTTCCATATCACATCCAGATATGGCGCATCATCAGTTTTATCTGTAATGTCTGCCGGAATATTACCGGTGTAAACATTTTTCGGGCAGGATTTTATCTCGATACTTTCAAGTTCACGTTTCTCCGGTACATAATTGCGATACGCTGTCCATATCCCATTTTTGCAGACCAGGCTATAGTTGTTATTGATATCTTTATCTGATAACACAAAATTTCCTGCTGTTCCATTCTCTGCTATGATATAGGTATGCTCATTTAAAAAGATTACCAGATATAGCATGACTTCCCACCTGAAACTGTGTAACACCGCTTACCTGTCCATTGATCTGAACGTATCCATTTTGATCAAGAACAAGCTTTCCCTTTGCCGCACTGCCACCACTTGTGAAATTGCCCTTTACCTGAGCATCTATTATTTTGTAAGATCCAGACAACCACCGTTTTTCAGTGTAATATTGTTTAACTGCGCTGTTTCATCTTTCGGCTGCAGTCTTCCTCCTGCCTCTAAAACAATATCTTTAATCCCTGTTGTAACGACACCTGACACAGCACAATTTTTTACAGTCAACACCGTGTTGGCATTTCCTTTGATCCCTGAAATGCTGATCTCATCCGTTCCATTTTGTCCACCTGAAAAAACAAGTGATGCAGATGTTGTGTCCTCTGCCGAAATAATATCCCGCACTTTTGCATCTGCGTCCAGATTTAACTCCACACTCCCCCGTATAGGCAGTCCTCTCACCTGCTGACGCTTTATGTCCCATATAGATATTCTGGAACATTGTATCACTGTTTGCATTTACAACTGTGAGTGACGCTTTCGTCCCCCACCGCTGTATTACTGTGATATCCTCCTGCATAGATGGTTGGAAGAAGTTCTTTTCTGTGCCGCCAAAACCACCCAGGCTGGCGTCCCCTCCTCCCGGCAAATATGTTTTTACATTATCCAGTGTAAGGCTGTGCCCTGCAAGAAAAAATCTCACGATGCGGCACAGAATTCATACTATTGGTAGAGATAAAACCAATCTGGATATCCCGGATCACAACACCGTCTCCCATGATCTGGATTGGTCCGCTGAACGTAATACTTCCTGTATTATTTCCAGTAATCACTGTCCGTCTGGTATCTCAACAGGCATCATCTGTCCGCTCGCTTCTGCCTGACCTCTGACGGAAAAACTTCCAGTTACAACAATATTCTTCTGCTTTTGTGCAAGTGCCGACAGAAACTCATTCTCATTCGACACTGTAACTGCTGTCTCAGCCGCCGCAGCCACATTCCACAGCAAATGATTTTGGGTTACTCTCTCTGCTCCCCCAGACGGTATGCCACAGATCAGCAGGCCCGCAGCCATAACTCCACAACAGAAACGTATCGTCCTTTTTTCATATACTCATTTTCCCTTCTTTTGTACATAAAAAGACCCAATATATATCCTTGTTTTGAATATCCACTGATGTCCTTACAAAAAATATATCTGAGTCTCATTTCAATTCGCCAAAATATGGTTTATCATATCTTATTTTTATGATCGTGTCAATACATTTTATATTTTATTTATACTTTTTTTATCTTCCACAGGCACGTCCGGGACAGCCCGCACAGCCTCCTGCAGAATCCGCCACGCTGACACTGCTCTCATAGATCGTTGTCAGTGCACAGATTGCCTGCGCAGAGATTCCCTGTTCCGTTCCGGTAAATCCCAGTCCCTCTTCTGTGGTCGCTTTCACATTGATCTGATCTTCTGATATTTTAAGTGCTGCTGCAATATTCTTCTCCATCTGTTCGATATGTGGACGCATCTTCGGTTTCTGTGCGATGATCGTCGCATCGATATTTTCCACAATATAACCTTTTTCGGCGATCAGTCCCGCCACATGTTCCAACAGTTTCATGCTTGAAATCCCTTTATATTTCGGATCTGTATCCGGGAAATGCTTTCCGATATCTCCAAGTGCTGCCGCTCCAAGCAGTGCATCCATGATGGCATGAAGCAGTACATCTGCATCCGAGTGTCCCAAAAGTCCTAATGTATGTGGGATCTTTACCCCTCCAATGATCAGGTCCCTGCCCTCAACTAATTTATGAACATCATATCCCATTCCTACGCGCATATTTTTCTTTTCCCTTCTATTAATATTTTTACTGTGGCGGATTACACTTTGAACACGGTGTAAGCCCTTTGCTTTTGCCTCTGATAAGGTCACTTCAATATCACTTTGTCTTAAATACTGACATCCGGCAGAGTGATATTTTTCTCCCGTTTTCGTGATGTGAACGATCACATCCGAATTTCCATCCGTCTGGTCTGTCGGATTACTTACGGCTGCATCTGTTTCTGCATTATTCTGGTTGTCAGCTGCTTTTTCACTTTTTTCTGTGTTCACTACGGGTATGAACCGTATGCTCTAGCCAACTGAGCTATTCCGCCATATTAAATTGTCATCAGAACTTCTGATGTAATGGGACCTATAGGGCTCGAACCTATGACCCTCTGCTTGTAAGGCAGATGCTCTCCCAGCTGAGCTAAGATCCCATTTTTGTCCATCCGGTTTTGCTTTTTGCAACCGACTTCTAAAGTATACTATTACAGAAGATGAAAGTCAACACTTTTTCATATTTTCCTACGAATTCCAAAAATTTCAAAAACATAACAACACATCCAGCTTTCTATACTGGCACTTCATGTAAAAACAAGCTACAAGACTCGTTTTACATGTTATGCTATACTAAAAGTGTCTTATGCCAGTAAGCGTTCGACCAGTTTCACACATTCCGCTGCATCTTTCGAATAGCCATCTGCTCCGATCTCATCCGAAAAACTCTCCGTGATCGCCGCTCCTCCAATTACAATCTTCGCCGTACAGCCTTTTTCTTTTGCCAGCTCCACAACGTCTTTCATCCGCATCATTGTGGTCGTCATCAGTGCGGAAAGTCCGATCACCTTCGCACCTTCATTCATTGCGGTATCCACGATCACATCTGCCGGAACATCCTTGCCAAGGTCGATCACATGATAACCGTAATTCTTCAACATCAGAACCACAAGATTTTTCCGATATCATGGATATCGCCCTCAACTGTCGCAACAACGATCGTAGCCATTGCCTCTGTATTACTGCGCTCTAACATCGGCTCTAAGTACTCGATTGCAAGTTTCATCGTATTTGCCGAAGAAATCAGCTGTGGCAGGAAATATTTTTTTTATCAAATAATTCTCCTACTTCATTGATCGCAGCGATCAGATGCTCATTGATAATCTCCTCCGGCTTTGCGCTCCGCCATCCAGCATCTTTTTTACTTCTTCCAGTACATGTTCTTTGTTTCCCTTTAAACCTGCCTGAAATACGCCGCTTCCCGTACTCTCTTTCCTGGTTTCGGTGCCAGCCGCAGAGCTGCCCAGGTGTTTTTTGAACCATGACACGTTCCATACCGGCATATTTTTCTGACAGGAAATTCATGCGCTCAATATAACGGATGTCGCTTTCTTTCTTATTCAACAGCATATCCGATGCAAATGCGGCATTCATCAGAAGTTCCTGTGATGGATTTGCGATCGCCATCGTCAGCGCCGTTTGCGATCGCCATTGTTAGAAAATGCCGTATTGACATAGGTACGTTCCGGCAATCCGAATGAAATATTAGAAAGTCCACATGCTAGTAGGAAGTTCCAGTTCATCTTTACAGTAGGAAAATGTCTCAAAACACTCCAGTGCTGCCTTCGGGTTTGCTCCGATCGTCGCAACGAGCCCATCGACAATGATATCTTCTTTTGCCATGCCGATCCGCACCGCCTCATTTAAGATTACACGGATGATCCATGTTTTCAGCAGAATCTTTTGGCAGTCCCTCATCCGACAAGAGCGGAAGCAGGATAAACATTGCACCATATTTTTTTGCAATCGGAAGCATTTTTCAAACTTTTCTTTTTCCAGTGAAATCGAATTGATGAGTGCACGTCCCGGATAGATGCGGAGCGCGGCCTCAATAATATCCACATGGCTGGAATCAATGCAAAGCGGACAATCCACCGTCGAAGTCACTTCGTATACGGTACGGAGCATCATTTCTTTTTCGTCAATGCCGTTCATTCCCATATTGATGTCAAGGATCTGATGCTCCATTTTCCTCCTGTTCTAATGCCATGGTACGGACAAGATTTAAGGAACCCTCTTTTAACTCTGCCTGCAGCTTTTTCTTTCCGGTCGGGTTAATACGTTCTCCAATGACCATAAAACGTCCATCAAGCGTGATCTCTACAGACTTACGCTCTGAAGTCAGCATTCTTCTTCTTCGTCTGAAGCGGTCTTTGACCGGATACCTTTTACTGCCTCCTTTAAAGCACGGATGTGCTCCGGTGTTGTTCCACAGCATCCTCCAATGATGGCAGCACCCTCTTCGACCAGTTTTTTCCCGACTTCGGCAAATTCTTCCGGCTCTACATTAAAGACGGTCTGACCATCGATCAGCTCCGGCATTCCGGCATTTGGTTTTGCGAGAAGTGGTATCGTTGCATACTCTGCCATCTTCGCGATCGGCTCTAACATTGCCTCCGGTCCGGTCGAACAGTTCATTCCGACCGCATCCGCACCAAGGCTCTGCATCACAACAACCGCTGTCACCGGATCTGTTCCATACAGTGTTCTTCCGTCTTCATTATAAGTCAATGAAACCATGACTGGCAGGTCACATACTTCACGGATTGCCAGCACAGCCGCACGGCATTCCTGCAGGCTCATCATCGTTTCAACCACAAAAGATCTGCTCCGGCCTCCGCAATAATTTTCGCCTGCTCTTTATAAACATCCACCAGATCCTCAAACATCAGATCTCCCAACGGATAAAGCTGTTCTCCTGTCATGGTAAGATCTCCGGCAACCAGCGCATTTGTACCTTTTGCAGCCTCTTTTGAGAGTGCGACAAGCTTGCGGTTCATCTCCTCTAAATGATCTTCCAAACCATATTCTTTTAATTTTATTCTGCTTGCGGTAAAGGTCGGCGCAAATAAAATATCGGTTCCGGCCTCTACATACCGTTTCTGCAGATCGATCAACACTTCTGAATTTTCCAGGATCCACTGCTCCGGACATACTCCGACCGGCATTCCTGCCTTCTGTAAATTCGTTCCTGTTGCACCATCAAGCAGTACCGGGCCTTTTTTTACCAGCTCCCTAAACGCTTCTCTTGTCATTGCTGCCAGTTCCTTTCCTTTTCACGTCATTTTTCTCTTGTGTAATCTGCAGTCTTTTTATCATCCAGCGGCTTTCCGTCATATCACTTTTCTAAAGAATCGTACCGCCTCCGGCAACATATTCTCCATCATATAATACGACTGCCTGTCCGGGTGTCACCGCACGCACCGGCTCTAAAATTCACAGTGTATCGTATCTTCTCCGGTTCTTGTCACCTTGCACATACTCCCGCTGTGGGAATAACGGATTTTTGCCTTCAAAAGCATCTCATCCTTAATATCCGGGATGGACATAAAATTAATATGATCTGCATCCAGTTCATAAGTAAACACATCTCTGTTCTCACCAAGTACGACCTCATTTGTCTCCGGCCGTATCTCCGTGACAAATACCGGATGCCCGAATGCAATTCCGAGTCCCTTTCTCTGTCCGATCGTATAATGCGTAATCCCTTTATGTTTTCCGACTACAGTTCCGTCTGTCAGAACAAAATTTCCCGGAGGTGGTACCTGATCGCCGCATTCCCGGTCAATAAATCCGGCATAATCATTGTCCGGTATAAAACAGATCTCCTGGCTGTCCTTTTTATGTGCAACCATAAGACCAATCTCCTCTGCAATCTTACGGATCTCATCTTTATGATAGGCACCGACCGGCATCAATGTGTGTGACAACTGTTCCTGTGTCAGATTGTAAAGTGCATACGTCTGATCTTTGGCTGCTGTCACGGAATTTTAATTGCATATCTTCCATTGGAAAGCTGCTCGATCCTCGCATAGTGCCCGGTTGCAATATAATCCGCACCAATCGCAAGACTCCGATTTAACAATGCTTCCCATTTTACATAACGGTTGCATGCAATACACGGATTTGGCGTCCTGCCTTTTAAATATTCCGCAGTAAAATAATCCATGACATTTTTTTTAAATTCCTGTTTGAAATTCATGACGTAATAAGGAATTCCAAGACGGTCTGCCACTCTTCTGGCATCATCCACCGCCGAGAGGCCACAGCATCCGCCGCTCTCCTCCTGCACAAACTGATCCTCATCCTGCCAGATCTGCATGGTCACACCGATCACATCATATCCCTGTTCCTTCAATAAATAAGCCGCCACAGAGGAGTCCACTCCTCCGGACATTCCTACTACTACTTTCTTTGCTGCCATTCTTTTTCTCCATTTCATCTATCTCAAATATTTTCTATTCTGCCAGATGTCAACATCCATTTTTACACTATCTATTATTTGACCATACATCGCCCCATTGTGCAATCTTTTTTTCCGGTGCACTGATTATTTTTTTGCAAAATTTATGAGAAACCCAATCCGAGTTTCTCATAAATGATTGCGTGATATAATCCTTCCACCGTCGGGATCACATCATACCAGTATGACCGCTGCTGTCCGCTTTCAAAATGTATGAAAACAGCAACATATTTTTCTGCAGCTCTGCGATCAGATCGTAGAGTTATAAAGTTCGCCTGTTCTGTAATTATAGGTATAAGAACCTGATTTCTGATAGGTATTCGCCTTTGCGGCCTCACTCTTTGCATAAGACTCTGCACGGCCTGCCTGCCGTTTCACTTCTGTTCCATAGTAGCTGCTGTCTGCAAACATTGCCTTTACCTTACTCATATCAGTCTTCTTAAACTTTTCTTCATCAATGGTAAGCTTGTTTGTCTGCACCTATGGAAATACCGATATCAGAAAGTGATTTACGGTTTGCCCCTCTGTCACATTCACCATGCTGGCACCGGCTCTTAAAATACTCTTTTGTATTAGGAATTGCCCACTTCATCAATCAGACTATTATAGCTGTCTGTCAAGTTTTTAACAGCTTTATAGATAGCATCCGTATCATAACCGGTCGTCTTGTTTCCATTTTCATCTGTCTTTGTCACTTCGTTAAATAAGGATTTATCCCTGTTTCCTGAAAGCTGCAACCGACTTCTCCACACTCTTCGCATCACTCTCAATCACAGCGAGTGTCCTGGTGCTGTCTTTGGATGTTGACGTTGAGGAAGATGTTGTATCGTCTGAAGCACTGACCTGTCCACCTTTCCCATAATACGCATTTAACAATTTAAAATAGCTGCCCGATCTGATTGTTGCCCAGTCACTGTAATTGATTCCAAGTATATCACTTCCTGACATACTGTTCGAAAAACAATGAATTCTTAGATGATGTAGTGTTTAGACCAGAAAACAAAACTCCCATTGAATATGAATTATAGCCAGAAATTGTTGCCATATATCTCACTCCTTTGAAATAATACAATAACCTGTTCGTTATGAATCAAACATCCCTGTTTTCTTTTATATCGTCATTTTAGGCCGTTCTCTTTATATTTTCAAGCATTTTCCACAAGTAAAACCGTCTTTTCAGGTGTATGGATAACCTAACCAATTTTTTTGTATTTTTTCTGTTTTTTGTTTTAAATTACTAAAAATTGTTAATTTATTATTCATACTTTGTTCATATATGATTGATATACTAAATACAGTTAAAAAATACTTAGACAACTTGTTATAATATACTTGATAAATTTTTTTCATAATAGCCCGGGCGCCGAAAGGTGTCTGGGCACTCCTCATTTATGGGAACTTACAGGTTTTCGATCTGCCAGTCGATCGGCTCGATCCCATTTGCTTTTAAGAAATCATTTGCCTGACTGAAATGTCTGCAGCCAAAAAACCTCTGTACGCAGAAAGTGGGCTTGGATGTGGCGCTTTTAAAATCAGATGCTTCGGATTTGTCAGCATCGGTATCTTGCTCTGTGCCGGTCTTCCCACAACATATATACGATTGGCCGGTCCTGTGCATTGACTGCCTGTATGATTGCATCCGTAAACTGCTCCCAGCCTCTTCCCTGATGGGAATTCGCCTGATGTGCACGGACAGTCAGCACCGTGTTTAAAAGCAGTACGCCCTGATCCGCCCATTTTTTTAAATATCCGTTGTTCGAATATAGCATCCCAGATCATCCTGAAGCTCTTTGTAAATATTCTGCAGAGATGGCGGGATCTCCTTCTGTGATGGCAGTACGGAAAAGCTCAGACCATGTGCCTGATTCTCATTGTGATACGGATCCTGTCCTAAGATCAGTACTTTTACCTCACTAAGTGGCGTAAAATGAAATGCATTAAAAATATCATCTGCCGGCGGATAAATGACCGCCCTGCTGTATTCTTCTTTTACAAATTGAAATAGTTCCCTGTAATATGGCTTTTAAACTCTCCCTGAATTGCCGGGAGCCAGTCATTCGTAATCATTGCCATGATATTTACCCTCTTATTATCTTCTGACAGAGACACCGCGTTCTGCCAGATAATCTTTCAGATCACAGATCTCAAGTTCTTTGTAATGGAATAAAGAAGCAGCAAGCGCTGCATCCGCTTTTCCTCCGTCAGCGCATCGTAAAAATGCTCTTTCGTCCCCGGCTCCACCGGAAGCGATCACCGGAATAGAAACATTTTCTGCGATCATACGGGTCAGTTCAAGATCATAACCTGCCTTGGTTCCATCACAATCCATACTGGTCAGAAGAATTTCTCCTGCGCCAAGCCGGTCCGCTTTCATTGCCCATTCCACAGCATCAATTCCGACATCAATACGTCCACCGTTCTTGTAAATATTCCAACCCGAACCGTCTGCACGCTTTCTTGCATCGATCGCTACCACCACGCACTGGCTGCCAAACTTATCTGCCGCCTCACTGATGAGTTCCGGACGGTTGATTGCAGAAGAATTAATCGATATCTTGTCCGCACCCTCACGGAGTAATGCCTTGAAATCATCCACAGTACGAATACCGCCGCCTACAGTAAATGGAATAAACACTTTTTCTGCCACTTTGCGCACCATATCCACGACCGTCTCTCTGGCATCTGAGGTTGCTGTGATATCGAGAAATACCAGTTCATCTGCCCCCGCCTTATCATAAGCCGCTGCGATCTCAACCGGATCTCCTGCATCTCTCAAATTGACAAAATTAACGCCTTTTACGACTCTTCCGTTTTTTACGTCCAGGCAGGGGATGATTCTCTTTGTAAACATTTTTATCCTCCTGTCTTAAATCCCGGCAAAATTTTCTAGTATCTTAAGTCCGACTGTACTGCTCTTTTTCCGGGTGGAACTGACATGCAAAGATATTGTCCTGTTCCACGGAAGCATGAATATGTGTGCCATATTCCGTAGTTGCTTTCACAATTCTGTCATCTTTTGCTTTCAGATAATAAGAATGAACAAAATAAACATATGGATGCTCCGGCAATCCTGCAAAGAGCCTTCCATTATTCCATAGATCCAGTGAATTCCATCCGATATGCGGTATTTTAATCCCTCTGTATCTGGTATACGCAGAATCTGCCCATCTAACAAATGCAGACCTTCCACTCCGCTGCTTTCCTCACTGCCCTCAAATAAAAGCTGCAGACCAAGGCAGATGCCAAGAAATGGCTTTTTCTCCTCCGCCACTTCCTGTATCACTTTATCCAGTTCATATTTTTTTAACTGGACCATCGCCTCACCGAAAGAACCAACCCCCGGTAAGATCACCTTGTCTGCCTGACGGATTTCATGAAAATCCCTCGTTATCACGCATTCCTGATGTAAAAGTCAAGTGCCTTTTTGTACGCTTTTTAAATTGCCTGCATCATAGTCAATGATCGCTATCATTTTTATTCCTCACTAAGTCCTGCATCATCCAGTATCTGATAAATCTCTTTTGAATATGCAGTCCGATCCTTCATGTCATATACTTCAAGTGCTTTTTCCGTATCAATCTTAAATGCTTCTAATGCTTCCTCTGCCTTTGCCTGTATGTCTGAAAGCTCTCCTTCACATCCAAGTTCTTTGGCATCACTGCTGTATTCTTCACATCTTCCGATCGTGCTGATCAGTGAATCCAGTGCCATATCATAAATTTTCTGGTTCACCAGATTCTGATATGCTCTGTACTGACCTGTTGTATATGCCAGAATACGGTATTTTCTGTAGGTATCCTGATCTTTCTCTTTCACTTCAAGACCTGCCACATCCTGAAATGCCTGCTCATAATCACCCTTTGCATATGCGTCTTCTGCATTTGAAAAGCTGCTTGAATAGCCGACCAGATTTGTTGCTAACACCACAAGAATAAGGAATGAAAATACCATTACAAAAGATCAGAATTACCGGCACCTTCGGCAATGGAGAGTCAGATCCGGTTCCTTTGGCGGCTTTGGCTTCTTTTCTTTCTTTGGCTTTGGTTTCTTTTCTTTCTTTGGCTTCTTTTCTTTTTCTTTTTCTCTTTTTCTTCTTTTTCTCTTCTTTCGGATCCGGCTTTTCTTCTTCCTTCGGTGCATCCGATATATCCGGAATATCTCCCAGTTCCTGCAATATCTGCATATTTGGATCTGACAAATCAATGTCACCCGCATTTTCTCCTGTTAGCGGTTCTTTTTGAGATGAGACAGAATCACCTTTTTCATCCTCATCATCTTCCCCAAAAAGAATGCGTGATAATTTTTTTAGAAAACCTTCTTTTTTCGGAGTTTCTTCTATGCCATCCGGAGTAATTTCGGTTTCTTCTGCCTCACTGTCTCCAAACATATCAGCCCCGCCAAGGTCTCCAAAATCATCCAGTCCTGTGCTGCCTGCATCATCCATACCAAAAGTATCACTTCCGGCATCATCTGACGCCTGTGCCGGTTCTGCTGTATCTTCAGACTGTTCATCCGGCTCTTTTTCCATCGTCTGTGCCTGTGACAAATCTTCTGTTTTTGTCACATCATCGATACCGGGATATCTCAAGCGTATCCATCAGGAAATCATCATCATTATTATTATGATCTGTCCATCCACAATCTGATCTAAACTGTTAAAGAAATCATCCGTTTTTTCCTCTTCCGGTGACGACTTCTCATTTTGCAATTCTTTTTCAAACTGTTCTAAAAAATTATCTTCCGCTTCTTTGGAAAGTAAATCATTTTCCATATCATTCATAATATCTTCCTCTGTCTGCATCGTTTCACTCCCGGTTTTTCTTTGTATCCAAATCTTTTCAGATATGGAATTTAACAGTCCATCAGATAATCTTCTGTCCCCTCATCCGATACCTCCGTCAAGCCTATAACTTAATTTGGGGATGTGACAATACATCACATCCCCTCTTCGCTTCAACCTAATCAATGCTTTTATCAATTAAATTGTCAATAGCCTCTACAAGATTGCCGATTTCAGGTTTTTGTCAACTGAGCATCTGCCCTAACTGTTTGCCTTTAATTCTCATTTCCTCATTGACCAAAGATGAGAAAATAATGAGCGGTATCTTCTTCATATTATCATTTGTCTTAACCAGTTTGGTCAGTCTGTGTCCATCCATCATCGGCATCTCGATATCCGTGATAATACAGTGAACCTTGTCACGCACATTACCTGCTTTTCAAATTCAGTAAGTTTGTCCCATGCTTCCTGACCGTTCATTGTCACAATCAGATTGGTGTATCCTGCCTTCTTCAGACAATCTGTGATCAAGCGGCTAAGAAGCGGTGAATCTTCAGCGATCAGGATCCGGAGAGTCACAACGTTCACGGCTTACCATATTATCAACATCTGATACCTTAAGTCCTGTCTCCGGGCTGATATCGGATACAATCTTCTCAAAATCAGGATGATGATCAGCTTGTCATCCATCTTAATGACACCTGTGGATGCACTGTTATTCTCCGTATTGATCGTTGAATCCGGTTTGATGATGGATTCCCATGATACACGATGGATACCAATCACGGC